>Ga0207714_1000594_pt1 | contig 24571 bp, 22 predicted proteins | sample PonA232FremontCA_2_FD_187270 | JGI IMG/M metagenome (GOLD analysis project Ga0207714, IMG submission 187270) | Marine sediment microbial community from Fremont, CA, USA - Pond A23 Sediment 2 (SPAdes) | ecosystem: Environmental > Aquatic > Marine > Unclassified | place: USA: Fremont, California...
TTGGTCCAATAAAGGTTTGGTCCAAAAACAGGGTTTATACCCCAAAAGGTTGGTCCATAAATAAAGAGTAGGCCATAAAAAAAGACCTGCCATGGGGCAGGCCTTTTTTATTCGCCGAAAGGTTATTTTGAAGCAGCAAAGTTGCAAGGGTTTACTTCAATCAAACATTGAGGGTTGAATTCCTTTGGAATCCGCAAGGGCTGTTCACATCCTTTTTATAAGGGCCTCTGCATGCGGATTTCATAGGGGTTTACTGATTTGATTGAGCGTATTCCTGGTAGAAACGGATGATGGTTTCAATGCCGCTGTAGAACTGGTTGAGCGGATAATTTTCATTGGGGGAATGAATGGCATCCGATTCCAGGCCAAAACCCAACAGGATGGATTTGGTCTCGAGTACGCGTTCAAAAGTGGCGATAATGGGAATGCTTCCGCCACTGCGTACCGGTATGGGCTTTTTACCCAGGCTGTTTTCCATCGCTTTGCTGGCAGCCTGATAGGCGGGCATATCAATGGGTGAGACATAGCCCTGACCACCGTGCAGTTCCTGAACTTCTACCTTGACCGATTTGGGAGCGATCGATTTGAAGTAATCTTCAAACAGCCGGGCAATTTTCTTATGATCCTGTTTGGGAACCAGCCGCATGGATATTTTCGCGCCAGCGGTGCTGGGCAGTATGGTTTTGGCCCCTTCTCCGGTATAACCGCTCCACATACCGTTGACATCGAGTGAGGGTCGAATGCCCGTCCTTTCCGGGGTCGTATAGCCTGCTTCCCCGTCTACCTCTTCAATGTCCAGCGACTTCTTGTAAGATTCCAGGTCGAACGGTGCCTTGGCCATTTCTTTGCGTTCTTGATCGCTTACTTCAATGACATCATCGTAAAATCCGGGGATGGTCACCTTGTTTTGATCATCTTTCAGGCGGCCAATCATCTGGGCCAGGGTGTTGGCCGGGTTGGCCACAGCACCTCCATATAAACCGGAATGGAGGTCCCTGTTGGGGCCCGTTACCTTGACTTCCATGTAGGCAAGCCCCCTGAGCCCGGTGGTGATCGAGGGATTATCAGGGCCCAGCATCGTGGTGTCTGAAACCAAAATCGTATCGGCCTTGAGCATGTCTTTGTGCTGTTGACAGAATTTCTCCAAACTGGGCGATCCAATTTCTTCCTCGCCTTCCAGCATGAATTTGACGTTTACATCCAGCTTGCCCGATTGGACCATGTATTCGAAGGCTTTCACGTGCATGAACGACTGGCCTTTATCGTCATCTGCTCCCCGGGCATAAATTTTTCCGTCGCGGATTTCAGGCTCAAAAGGCTTCGACTCCCACTGATCAATCGGATCGACCGGCATCACATCATAATGGCCATAAACAAGCACCGTCGGTTTATTTTGGTCAAGAATTTTTTCACCATATACCACAGGATTGCCGTCGGTGGGCATCACCTCTGCCTTGTCGGCCCCGGCATCCATCAATTTTTCTTTCAGCTTATCGGCGGTTTTTTTCATGTCGTCTTTGTGCTCTTTTTCCGAGCTGATAGAGGGAATGCGGATCAGTTCAAACAGTTCGTCCAGGAACTGCTGTTTGTGGTCTTCGATATACTTTTTAATTTCATCCATATGTAAGTATGTTTTTGGGTTAAATGGCTTCGAATATAATAAATCTTTGGCGAATGGGTCCCATTGGGTTGATGGCCCCGGGCTACCCCATGTAATATGAGCCCGCACACCCCCTGAGGTTGTTTCTTCCCCTTTCCTGTTTTGTTTTTATATTTTTTATCCCTACTTTTGTAAACAGCAAACGGGAAAAATTGTTCCCTCAAATAAAAAGCCCATGTTCACCTATTCAGGATCATATATGCTTTGGTGGTGGCCCACCGGATACCAGTCAATGAGAGGTCGTTGATCCTGAGACAGTAGTGCTATAATATTTTTTCAGCCGCAGGTAAACGCCTGCGGTTTTTTTTGTTTGTATAAATCCTGTTTAAAATTTAAAAGGCGAAGCTCAAAAAAGGCTCTATGAACTCACAACTTCAGTTTTGGTGGCGACGCATACAGTTTCCCTGGCGCTGATCGGCAGATCACCCCGCAGTTTTACAATACAGTATAAGGAGAATTACACGTGACATCAAAAAAATTACAGATCATGGAACGAACCATTCACGAACAACAAGATAAACAAAGCACCTATAACAAGCAAAAAGATTACAAACCCGGATATTTTGGTCCTTATGGGGGGATGCATGTGCCTGGGGTGCTTAAGGAAAAACTTGAACACCTGGCTGAGGTGTTTGAACAGCTGAAGTCCGATGAAAATTTTCTACGGGATGTTCAGTACTATTTCCGCCATTACATCGGGAGGCCTTCCCCGCTTTATTATGCCGGGCGGTTATCGCGCGAGGTCAATTCCACCATTTATTTAAAGCGGGAAGATTTGAACCATACGGGGGCTCATAAGATCAACAATACGGTAGGCCAGATATTGGTGGCCCGATACATGGGTGCCCGCGAGATCATTGCTGAGACCGGGGCCGGCCAGCATGGGGTAGCGACTGCGACTGCGGCTGCATTGATGGGTATGAAGTGTAAAATTTTCATGGGGCAAAAAGATGCAGAACGCCAGGAGATGAATGTATACCGGATGAAGGTGCTGGGGGCTGAAGTGGTTACCACCGCCCGGGGTACGGCCACCCTGAAGGATGCGATCAATGAGGCCCTTGAATATTATGTGAATCATCCCGATGCCTTTTATCTGCTGGGTTCAGCCGTTGGTCCCCATCCTTATCCATCAATAGTCCGGTATTTTCAGCAGGTGATTGGGGATGAGGCCCGCCGCCAGATCCTGGAAGCCCAGGGTCATTTGCCGGATGCCCTTTTTGCCTGTGTGGGGGGAGGTTCCAATGCCATCGGGCTTTTTTCAGCCTTCCTCGAGGATTCCGGGGTCAGTATATATGCAGCAGAAGGTGGGGGAGAAGGCCAGGTGCTTAAGCGAACCGCTTCTACCCTGGTAATGGGTAGTCCCCTGGTTTTTCAGGGTACCTATTCCTATTGTCTGGTCGATCCCGATCAACAGCCCCTTGATACCTATTCGACGGCCGCCGGTTTGGATTATCCCGGGGTGGGGCCTGAACATGCTTACCTGAAAGATACCGGCCGTGCCCGCTATTTCTGTGTCACTGACCAGGAGGCCATTGAAGCCTTCCGCCGCTTGTCCAGCCTGGAAGGCATCATCCCGGCCATCGAATCGGCCCATGCCATCTTCCTGGCCATGAAAACCATGAAAAACCAGCCCCAGGCCTCTTCCATCATCAACCTCTCGGGACGCGGCGACAAGGATATGGGCCGCAAACTGGTCTGACCTGGCTGAGTAAACCCCGCTTAACGGGAGCGCCCCCGGCCCCGTTCCCAATGGACCCCGCGGGGAGTGATCTACCCCCGCTTAAAAGGGACCCCGCTTAGCGGGGGTGAAATCAGGACCCCGCTTAGCGGGGGTGAAATCAGGACCCCGCTAAGCGGGGTTTTTTACCTTAAGCTGAGAACCGACCCCGCTAAGCGGGGTTTTTTACCTTAAGCTGAGAACCGACCCCGCTAAGCGGGGTTTTTTACCTTAAGCTGGATTATTTTGGCAGAACCGACCCCGCTTAGCGGGGTTTTTTTTTATTTTTGAAGGTAGAAAGAAGGATTTGAATGTGTATTCAAACGGGGAAGACATAACACAGGGAGGTTGGCAGCTTCCTTTGGCCGAAGCGTTTTATTCCATCCAGGGCGAAGGCTATCACAGCGGACAAGCCGTCTACTTCATCCGCCTGGCCGGTTGTAGTGTACGCTGTCATTGGTGCGATTCTAAGGAAACCTGGAATGCCCGCAATTATCCCCTGGTCGATATCAATAACCTGGCCGCAAAGGCCAGCGATGCTTTGGCCCCGGCCGTAGTGGTTACAGGAGGGGAGCCTACCCTTTATAACCTGGGGCCTGTCTCGCGAATCTTCAGGGAGAAAGGCCTTCAAACCTATCTGGAATCATCGGGGACAGGCGCCTTGACCGGCCAATGGGACTGGATTTGTTTGTCGCCCAAGGAACAACACCCTCCCGGGGAGGCCTTTTATGAAAAGGCCGATGAGCTGAAGGTCATCATTTATGAGCGAAAGGATTTGCAGTGGGCCCGGCAAGCTGCTGGCAGGGTTCGCCCTAACACGCTTCTTTATCTGCAACCTGAATGGAGCCGTTGGCCTGAGATGATGCCCGTTATTGTCGACTATGTCAAGGAGCATCCCCGTTGGCGGGTTTCCCTGCAGGCCCACAAATTCATGCAAGTACCCTGAATCTTTACAACCAAGTGCCTTTATGAGATATATGCTTTTAATCGTGATGATGCTGGTTTTTCTCGGACAGGTCCCGGCACAGAGAAACCTGACCACGGATTCGCCCAAAGCCGAAAAGATCTTTAAGGAAGCCCTTCAAAAGTACCGTTTGCGCGAACATAAAAAAGCCCTGCGGAAAGTCAACCAGGCCCTTCAGGAAGATGCCGACTTCATTGAGGCTTATGTGTTGAAGGGCCAGATCTTTGAGGAACGCCAGCGTTACCGCCAGGCCATCCGGATGTATAAGCGGGTGATTCAAATGGATGTGTCCTTTTATCCGAGGATCCTTCATAATACGGGTGAGTTGGAATACCAGACCGGCCGTTATAAGGAGGCCAGGAAGCATTTTGTTCGTTACCGGGAGCGGGAGGATACCGGGCCGATCAAAGATGCCCAGGCCGAGCGGTACATAGAGCGGTGTGATTTTGCCCTTCAGCAAAAGGCCCATCCCGTGGAGTTCGATCCGAAAAATCTGGGCCGGAAAGTTAACAGCCCCCGCCATGACTATTGGCCATCGATATCGGCGGATGGCCAAACCCTGGTTTTTACCCGGCTGGTCCCCCGCAAGGACCTGGATCAAATGGAACAACGCCTGCAGCAGATGAATCAGAAACAGCGGCAAATTGCCCGTTCGATGATGAGTAAGGAGCAGGAGGATTTTTTCATTGCCCGGCGAAGCGATTCGGGATGGGAAAAAGCCACCAACCTGGGCAAACCCATCAATACCGATAAAAATGAAGGGGCCCAGAGCCTTTCGGCCGACGGGAAAACCATGTTTTTCAGTGCCTGTAATCAGCCCGGCGGTAAGGGCGGTTGTGATATTTACATCTCCCGCCTCAAGCAGGGGCAATGGTCCAAACCCAAAAACCTCGGCGCCCCTGTCAATACCGAAGGCTGGGAATCGCAGCCATCGATATCGCCCGATGGCCAAACCCTCTATTTTGCCAGCAACCGGAAAGGGGGCAAAGGCAAAAAAGATATCTGGCTCAGCCATAAAAAGGGCCCGGAGCAATGGGGTAAGCCAGTCAACCTGGGCGAGAGCATCAATACCCCCGAAAATGAGATGGCTCCTTTTATCCATATGGACAACCAAACCCTTTATTTTGCCTCAGAAGGGTGGATGGGTATGGGAGGATTGGACCTTTTTAAGGCTACCCGCCGAAGCGATCAAAAGTGGAGCCATCCTGAAAACCTGGGATACCCCATCAATACCCATAACGACGAATTTGGCCTGGTGGTCGGGGCCGCCGGCACGAAGGCTTATTTTGCCAGTGACAGAAACCAGAAGGATGACCGCGATCTGTATACCTTCACCCTCCACCGCGAAGCCAGACCAACGCCCAGTTCTTACATGCGCGGAAAGGTCTACGATGCCAAAACCCATCAACCCCTGAAAGCTAAATTTGAGCTGGTTTCACTCGACAGTGCCCGCGTGGTGATGGAATCATACTCCGATGCCCAATCGGGTGAATTTCTCGTTTGTATTCCAACCAACAACAATTACCTGCTGAATGTCTCCAAAGATCAATACTTGTTCTATTCAGACCACTTTACCCTGAAAGGGGTCCATGAGATAGGCGAACCCTATGAAAAGGATGTCCCGCTCAAACCCATTGAGCCCGGCAGAACCTTTGTTCTGCGCAATGTGTTTTTTGAAACCGATTCCTTCCGCCTCCAGCCTCACTCGCGCGTCGAACTGAATAAACTCTACCGTTTTCTCCGGCAAAATCCTTCGGTGCGGATAGAAGTCTCCGGGCACACCGACAGTGTAGGGACCCAAGCCTATAACCGCGAGCTTTCCCATAAGCGTGCCCGTTCGGTATATGATTATTTGATAGAAAAAGGGATTGCCCCCCGGCGCCTGGAATACGAGGGTTATGGTGAAAGCCAGCCCATCGCTCCCAATGCGACCCCGGAAGGAAGGGCCCGAAACAGGAGGACCCAGATCAGAATCCTTGAAGCGCAAAACAGGGGCGGTTCCCCATAATAGCTGCAGACACCATCCATTAAACCCCTCGCAAGCGGAACTTCCGGAAACCGAAAGCCATGTGCCGATGGGAAAATAAAGGCGAGCAGCGATTCAATCTAAAACCTGCAATTAGAGGCTTCGGGTACCTGAGACGTTTTCTTCCTCATTGATCAGGGCACGAAGCCGTTCGATCTGCTTTTGTTTGTTGACCTCTCTGAGATTGAGGGCCGTTTGGGTGAAATACTGATGATGGGAGATAAATTTGAGCTGCATCTTGTTCCATTCATTCAGGTCGCCAATTTTCTCCTGTTCTTTGAGCTCTTCATACAGGGTGTTGGAAACGGGAATGAAATCGCTCCGGCCCAAATAATCCAGATCGGCATCACACATGATTTTTTCCAGCAAATTCTGCGGATCGGGCGGTATCTGGGTGGCCATGATCAGCTCGCAGATTTGGTCGATTTGCTGTTGATTGTATTGAAATTGGGGAAGGTATTCCTTGGCCAACTGGGTTCCGTAAAATTCATGGTTGTCATAACCGATGATGTGGCCGGCATCGTGAAAAAGGGCGGCGGTCTTTAACAGCAGGATGGCTTCATCATCCACCCCTTCGCCATATCCGATCAACTCAACCTGGTTGATGACATCAATGGTATGTTTGACATTGTGGTAGTAGAGATAGGCAGGCAACTCCTTTTCCAGGCGGTCCAGGATAATTTCCTGCAAATCGGTGAATTGGCGCAGCAGGTATTTGATCATGAAAATCTGATTGGGTTCTCGTCCTGAGCGCCGATTGACGGCAAAAGCAGGCTTGATCTTTTTGACCCGCAACATCTCCATGTTGCCTTTGTATTTGACCGGAATTTTGCCGTTGTAATCACAATTGAAGTATTGCTTGATCAGCTCATAGGTCATGATCGAGACATTGACCTCGCAAAAGTCACTGGCAGAAGCAATCCGGGTGGCAATGTGAACGGTGTCGCCCTTTAAATCATAAGACAATTTCTTCCTCCCATAAAAATTGGCCGTTACCGGACCGGTGTGAATGCCTATGCGGAAATCCCAAAATTCACGATCTTTTGCCTCATACTCCTGCTTAAGGCGGTTCATGTAATCCTGCATCTCCATGGCCGCCAATACCACATCAATCGGATTGGTGATGTTTTTTTCAGGGACACCTCCCGCACACATGTATGCATCCCCAATGGTTTTTATCTTTTCGATCTTATATTTCTTGACGATCTTGTTGAATTCCAAAAAGATGTTGTCGAGTTCATCCATCAAGTCGTAGGAAGCACTCTCCCTGGCAATGCGTTTGATGCCCTGAACATCGGCATAAAGTACTGTGGCCATTTCAAACTTCAGGGCCCGGCTTTTACCGGGATATTTCACCTCCTCGGGCAGATGTTCCGGAGCCACACGGGCAATAATGCTTTCCAGATTTTCCCGTTCTTTCTCCAACTGATGCTTTTGATTGGAAACTTCTTTGAGTTGTTTGGTCAACTCCTTGTTCTCCTTGATCAGTTCACTGATACGGTAAAGTAACTGTTCCTCCTTGTGTTGATCCATCTGCCTGCGGGTTTCACATCTTTATCCTATGCTAACGAAAATTGAAGGGATAGGTTGTAAAATCACCGGAAAATTTTTTAACACTGGTCAATCTTGTATTTTTGTGAATAGTTTGTATATTGTCATAAAATTGTGCTCCATCAATGGGGGCGTTTCATGCACAAATGGTTAGTGTTTATTGCTCTGTAAATTAATGAATTATGCATCCCGGGTCCGTTTTTGGGGGTCCATCGTTAATGATGGGCAGGGTTTGTCCATGTCATTGTTAGGGAATTCGGAGCTGGCGGGGTATGAACGTTTCTGGTGCATTGATTTATGTTAAGACAATTGATGTTCAGTTTTTAATAATTGATTGATTAATATATAAATCAATAAAATACCCATGCCTATGAAGACAAGATATTTAAGTGTAGTGATGATCCTGATTGCTTTATTTTTGGTTTCAGGCTGTTCTTCCCCGAAGAAAAAGGAAAAGAAAGGGGAGGAACGAGAAAATAGGGCCACCATGTCACTGGGACAAATGCAGGAGAAAGTGGACGAATTTGTGAAGGTGAAGTTGGAAGCCGACCTCAGTCATCTTTCAGAGGATCAGCGGGAGATGATCAGTCACCTTATTGATGCCTCCCGGTTAATGGATCAGATTTTCTGGGAACAGGCTTATGGACCGAAGTCGGATTTGCTCAACCAACTCTACCACGATCCGGTGGTTGAATTTGCACAGATCAATTATGGGCCCTGGGATCGGCTCAATGATAATAAACCTTTCATCAAGGGTTATGGAGAAAAGCCAGCCGGGGCCAATTTTTATCCGGCCGATATGACCAAAGAGGAATTTCGTCAATTTGAAGCGGAGGATAAAAAAAGCCTTTATACCCTTATTCGCCGGGATAAAGGCGGAAACCTCAAAACGATTCCCTATAACGAGGCTTATGAAGTCAAGACCAGCCATGCGGCAGCTTTGCTGAGGGAAGCAGCCAAGCTGGCTGAAAATGAAAGCTTCAGGCATTATCTCAATGAGCGGGCCAAAGCCTTGCTCACCGACGAATATCTGGCTTCGGATATGGCCTGGATGGAGGTAAAAGACAATGACGTGGATTTTGTGGTAGGGCCCATCGAGAACTACGAGGACAATTTATTTGGTTACAAAGCCGCCCATGAGGCCTTTGTGCTGCTCAAAGACCGGGACTGGTCTGAGAAACTCGATAAATTCAATCAGCTGATGCCTCAGCTTCAAAAAAGTTTGCCGGTGGCCGATCCCTACAAGCAGCAGATGCCGGGTACTGATTCGGATTTAGGGGTTTACCAGGCCATTTATTATGCCGGTGATTGCAATGCGGGCAGCAAGACCATTGCCATCAACCTGCCCAATGACGAGCGGGTTCAAACCCAGAAAGGTACACGCAAATTGCAGCTTAAAAATGCCATGCGCTATAAATTTGAAAAAATCCTCAAACCCATCAGTGATGTGCTGATCACCCCCGAGCAGCGCGAATACATTAAATTTGATGCCTTTTTTGAAAACACCATGTTCCATGAGGTGGCACACGGGTTGGGGATAAAGCAAACCATCAACGGAAAAGGCACCGTGCGCGAGGCACTCAAGGCCTACTACAGCCCCGTTGAAGAAGGCAAAGCGGATATCATCGGCCTTTACCTGGTCAAGCAGCTTGCAGAAATGGATGAATTGGAAGATCAGGAACTCAAAGATAATTATGTGACCTTTATGGCCAGCATTTTCCGTTCCATCCGGTTTGGTGCTGCCAGCAGCCATGGAAAGGCCAATATGATTCGCTTCAATTATTTTAAAGACAAGGGGGCTTTTACCCGTGATGAGGAATCCGGTACCTATACGGTCAATTTTGACAAAATGACCCAGGCCATGAACGAGCTGGGCGAAAAAATCCTGGTTATCCAGGGCGACGGCGATTATGAAGCAGCCCGCGAAATGGTTGAAAAAAGAGGTGTGATTCAGGATACCCTGAAGAAAGATCTGGAACGCCTCTCCGAGGAAGGAATTCCGCGGGACATCAGATTTGACCAGGGAAAACACGTGCTGGGCCTCTCCCGCTAAATCATTCACCGGAGGTCGCCGAAATTGCCATTTATCCTTTTTTGATAAACCCTATTATCAATAAAAAAATCCTGCCAGCACAAGTATGGCAGGATTTTTTTATATTTGAAGAATCCTGACTGTCTGAAGTTCTGTTGTTGGCCCGGTCTTGTCTGTATTGATTGAGTCTGTGTGATGCAATGACCCTGATCAAGGCAAGGGTAAAATCTCAATTGGAACGATTGGTTCATGGTAAGGGATATTGACCACTGAAACAGAATCCATCATCCTATGAATCCTCCATGGAAAAGCAATCATCCTGTCTGAAACGTTCAGGACAGCGGATTAAGCAATAGAAGGGTGGTGTCATAGACCGGGCAAAAGGGATAGATTCAGGATGGATACACCTTTTAGGGGGCTGATATGATTGTGAGAAAAGATTATTTGAGGGGTTTAACGCTTGTGTTGCTTTTTATCCTCTTTTATATGGAAGGGACCGCCCAGAAGGAGGCCATCAGGGATGAAAAAGGGGACCAAGAGCTCCGTGAATCGGTATTATATTCTGATTCCCTTTTTGGGGGAGATTCCATCCGTTTTACCATCGACCGCGAGGCTTATATTGATACACGCGCATTTTATGACAGCCTTAAACATAAAGCCAACCGCAATTCCCTCACTTCATGGCTGTATGATATTCTGATGGTGGGGAAGCAGGACAATTCGTTTTCTTCAGAAGATGATATTGATGATTATTCCAATCCGTATGAATTCTTCAAAGGCCAACCCATCCGGAAAATTCATTTTAGCCAGCTCCAGGTCTTTGAGCGGTATTTTGCCGATACATCCCAGCAGTGGTACAAAGATGTTGGAAACTGGATCCATGTGCCCACCCATCCCTCCATCATAAAGGAAAACCTGCTTTTTGAGGAGGGCGACACCCTTGATCCCAGTCTTTTACGCGATAATGGCCGGATATTGCGGAATTTGCAATACCTTAAAGATGCCCGTTTTATTGTTCAGCCCGTTCAAGGCGCAGAAGATTCAGTGGATGTAATTGTTTTGACCCAGGATGTGTGGTCGAAAGGGTTTGATGTCAATCTTTCCAGCATCAACGCAGGGGAAATCGAGCTTTTTGATAACAATTTCCTTGGTTTGGGCCACAAGCTGCAGGCCAACTTTATGTTTGATTACTTTAAACCTTCGAATCCCGGTATTGAAACCTTTTATCAGGTCAACAACATCCAGGGCAGTTTTATTGACGGGCGCCTCTATTATTTTGATGCCTTTGAAACGAGGCGTTACGGACTGGAATTAAGCCGGGGGTTTTATTCCTACAAGACCCGCATGGCAGGAGGGATAAAGGTTTTGCGAACCGATACCCGCAAAAATATTGTCCAGGAGGATACCACCTTTAACCAGGCCCGGCTCGATTTCATCAACCATGACTTTTGGTTGGGGTATGCCATACCCCTGAACTCCAACAGTTCACTTTTTAAGGGCCGCAACCGCCTCATCTTCTCGGGACGGTACCGGAACGATCGCTATTTTGAAAATCCCCGGGTCACAGAACGGTACAATTACTGTTTCCATGATAACCAGATTTTCCTGGCCAATATCAGCTTTTCCAGGGAGAACTTTTATAAAAGTGCCCTGGTATATGGGTTTGGACGCACCGAAGACATCCCCGTGGGCGATCTGGTCGGTTATACCTTTGGCTGGGAAAACGACCAGTTTTTTAGAAGGTTCTATTCGGGGGTTCATTTTCGCCACGGTGAGTTTATTTCAGACTGGGGGTATTTATCTTTGGGCCTGGAAGCCGGGGGATTTCTGTATAATCAGCAAATTGAGCAGGGGGTGGTTGATGTGGAAGCCCGTTACATCAGCAAACTTTTTAACGTAGACGGGGTGAAAATGCGGCAGTTTTTCAATGTGGATTATACCCTGGGCTTCCGGCGATTTCCTGAAGAAAGCCTGGATTTTCACCAGCGGGACGACATCAGGGGCATGCTTGATGGCAGGGCCTTTGGCAATAAAAAACTGGTGATCAAATCTGAAACCGTTGGTTTCACCGATGTTTATTATTATGGTTTTCGACTGGCTTTATTTGCTTTTTGTGATATTGGTTTTTTAGGCCCGGAAAAGGATTTTATATTGAACAATCCGGTGCAAAGTGGATTTGGAATCGGAATGCGTCTGAAGAATGAAAATTTTGTGTTCAACACCTTTCAGATTCGTTTGGGGTTTTATCCAGGTCTTAGCCGGGGCAACCGGTTGCTGATGAACATATCGGGCGAGAAAAACCTCAGCCCGCGTGAATATACCCCCGACCCGCCACGGGTAATTGGCTTTTAATGTCTACCGCTAGGCCGTTACGGGTTGGAAAAGGGAGCAACGATCAGATATGATAGGACGTTTTAAAGATTACATCGCTAAAAATCAGCTTGTAGGTTCTTCGTCACCGCCTGTCTTGGCAGCGATAAGCGGAGGGATCGATTCGGTGGTGATGTTGCATTTGTTTGTGGAGGCGGGTTTTCGTCCGGGCATTGTCCATTGCAATTATGGGCTGAGGGGCGGCGAGTCGGACGGGGATGAAGCCTTTGTACGGGAACTGGCCGAGGGTTACCGGCTGGCTTTTTATGTCAAAAGATTTGATACGGAGGGCTATGCCCGTGATAACAAGCTGTCTGTCCAGATGGCAGCCCGTAGGTTACGCTATCAGTGGTTTGAAGCGGTGCGCAGGGATCATGGGTATGGGTCGGTGGCCATTGGCCACAACAAGGATGACACGGTCGAGACATTTTTAATCAATCTTGCCCGGGGCACCGGATTGAAGGGGCTCACCGGCATGAAGCCTAAGGCCGGGCATGTGATCCGCCCCCTGTTGTTTGCCACCCGCCAGGAAATAGCAACCTATTGTCATCAGCAGGGGATCACTTACCGGGAAGACTCCACCAATCAGACCATCAAATACAGCCGCAATAAGATACGCCATCACATCATTCCTGCTTTTGAACAGCTGAATCCCGGCTTCCTGGAGACCATGGCCGGCAATATGGAACGCCTGCAGGCTGCCTATGCCCTCTACAACAGCCAGGCTCAGGCTCATCTTCAGGGGCTGGTCCGCCGCCAGGGATCTGATCTGTGGATTGACAAAAGGATCGGTGCCCTTAAGGGGGATGAAGCTTTGCTTTATGAATTGTTGAAAGGTTACGGATTTACCGGTGAACGCATACGGGAGGTGGCTGCCGGTATCCAGGGGCCCCCGGGAAAGCAATACTGGTCAGATACCCACCGATTGATCCGCGACCGCCGTTGGTTGATCCTTACCCCACGCAGGCCATATTCCCCCCTGCGATATTACATTGAATCGGCAGATGAAGACTTGCATGACCCCATTCACCTGTCTTTTCGACTTGTAGAGGATGTTGGCCACTATAAAATGCCCTTAAGCCGGGAAGTAGCCTGTGTGGATTACGATAAACTCCATTTTCCCCTGATCCTTAGAAAATGGCAGCAGGGTGATTATTTCCAGCCCCTGGGGATGAAAGGACTAAAGAAAATCAGCGATTTGTTTGTGGACCGCAAATATTCGATATTGGATAAAGAGCGTAGCTGGTTGTTAACCCAGGGTGAACAGATCATATGGGTTGTTGGCGAGCGGCTGGATGAACGTTTTAAAGTGGAGGCACATACCCGCCGTATTCTGGAAATCACCTGTCATAGTGGCACTTCCACGGGGTTTACCGATTGATTCGGCCAACCCGTTGTTCCTGAAGCATGAAATCGGCCAGGGCAAAAGCGGTGACCGCCTCTACGATCACAGGCATCCGCAGGGCAATACAGACATCATGGCGACCTTTGACCTTTAATTCTTCCATGGTCTGGGTTTGAAGGTTCAGGGTGGTTTGTTTCTGCGGGGTGCTGCTCGGGGGTTTAACTGCAGTGCGAAAAACCAGGTTGTTGCCGTTGGTGATCCCGCCATTGATGCCGCCGGCATGATTGGTTTGGGTTTTGCCCTCACTGTTGATGATCGGATCATTGTGACGGCTTCCCCTCATGCGGGCAGCTTCAAAGCCGGAGCCGAACTCAATGCCTTTAATGGCCGGAATGGCAAATACCAGATGGCTAATCATCGACTCTACCGGGTTGAAGAAGGGCTCGCCCAGGCCAATGGGGATATTCTCTGCCTGACATTCAATCAGCCCGCCTATGGTATCTTCAGCCTTAAGAGCCTGTTCAATGGCCTGATCAATGTCTGTGTTTCCGCCTGCTTCAATGAGACGGGCGTTCACGAAAAGCGGAAAGATGATCTTTTTGGCAATCACCCCGGCTGCTACCAGCCCGAGGGTGAGCCGTCCCGAAAAATGGCCGCTTCCGCGGAAGTCATTGTATCCCCCGAATTTGCTATAAGCGGTAAAATCGGCGTGGCCCGGACGGGGCACCGAGATAAATTCCCGGTAATCGTCTGACTGGGTGTCTTCGTTGCGGAAGACAATGGTAATGGGTGCCCCGGTGGTGTGGTTGCGGTAAAACCCACTGACAATTTCAGGTTGGTCCAGCTCCTGTCGTGGCGTGGTCCCGATTTTACCGCTCTTTCTGCGGGCCAGATCCGTGTTGAGCTCCTTTAGCTCCATCTTGATCCCCGCTGGAACCCCGTCAAGGGTTACCCCAACAACCTTTCCGTGCGATTCACCAAATATGGACATGCGAAGTAGGGTTCCAAAAGTGTTCATCGGTGTAAGAATTTATTATCGGTTGTAAATCAGTACATGGCCCCTCTATCCATTGTTTTCAGTTCTACCCCATAGACCCTATGTGCTCTATAGATGTCCTTGTGGTGCCCTTTCGTGCATGCGGGCTTCGCAGGCAGGGATTTTGGCACACAGCCCCAATCCTACATCCCTTAATCATGCAGGGGACCGGTATACACAAAAATAAAAAAAAGTGCAGCCCTGCATAGAAGGCTGCACTTTTTTGGCATGGCCATTTCTTTAAGCTTGCGTGGTGCTCTGCTTTTTCTTTTTCTTATATTCCTCCTGCCAGATGTCTTCGGTGAGCTCGGCCAGCTCATGGTCGTATTCCACCAGTTTGCGGTAGTACTCATCATCCTGTCGCGATTCTTCGGCTTCCTCCGATTCCCCTTTGGCATGGGCGGGGAGGATGTTTTTCCTGAAGTTGGCATAATGGTCGCGAATGGAACATGGCATCAGCCAGTTTTTGGGATCTTTCGGATAAGCCTGTCCATAATTGCGGATCCATTGCCTGCCGTTCTTCATGAAATCGGAGAACAAGGCGTCAACCAACGATTTACCTTTGTTATAGAGGTCATACACATTGTCCACATAATAGGGCACAAACACACAGGGCATGATGTTGCCATTCCAGTCAATGTAAAAGTAACCCCCGTGGCGTCCGTAAGCAATGCATCCGTTGACCAAAACCCCGCTGTTCCAGAAATCAGCCACACAATATTCCTTTTCAGATATCAGGTATTCCCACTTGCGGTATAGCTCAACCCGCTTTTGGGGCGGAACCATCAGGTTGAAATCGTGGTTGCTTCTGCCCATGGGCATCAACTGGAACTGCCACATGTAGGTTACCCCCTGCTGGTCGAAGTAGTAATCATAGAATTCATCGCTCAGCAGGATATCCTCATTCTTGCTGGTGGCCGTTACCGAAATGCCGATGGGGACCCCCGCATTGCGAAGGTTCTCAAAGGCCTTGAGGATCTTGTGGTGAACGCCTTTGCCCCTTCGCTCATCGGTTTCTTTCTCAAAACCCTCGACCGATATGGCCGGGGTGACATTGCCCATGCGGCCCAACCTCTCAGCCACTTCCCTGGTGATCAGTGTCCCGTTGGTATAAACCAGGAAGAAGACGTCATCGTATTTTTCAAACAAGTCAAGCAGGCTCTTGCCTTCACTTTTATACATGAAGGGCTCCCCTCCACTGATCGTAACAAAACGGCTGTGGAACTTGTTGCGCACATCATGCACAATCTGATCCACCATGTGATAGGGCAGGGTGGCACTGGTACGGGCATTGGAGGATGCATAACAACCCGTACAATTCAGATTGCAACGCTGGGTTGGCGATAAAACAATGAAATTGGGGGGATATTCCCCGTATTGTTCCTTGAATTCTTCTAACCGGTCACTGTATTTCTGTTTATTTAAGAAGGAATTTTCAACCAGAACGTGGATGATCCGCTTGAAAACAGTCCTGGAAAAATAGCCCTTCTCCACGTTCCGAACGGCGGATTGAAGCATGGATTTCATGAATTTATATTTTTTCTCCTGCACTTCCTGTAGATTCTTTTGGTCATTCTCTACAATGGAAGAATACAAATAAGAATCCAGCTTCCTGAGTAAAAAATTGCGCGATACCTTATTGTTTACAAGTTCTCGGAGTACATTTGAAAAGATAAAATCTTTCATAGCTATATCTCCTTTCTTTTTTGTCAAACATTAGATATTGTTAACCAATTTAATAAAAAAATCAGTAAAATGTCAAGAAAAATTATGTTAAATAAGAAGTGGGCTTGGATTCGGCCGCAAAATATTTGGGTTATATTATTAACTCCTTCATTTAAAGCACGTTTAAAGGCCGGTCTTATTGTTTAAAACCATTTTAAATAATAAGACCGGGATCTCCAGGTTTTCTATTATTTTTGCCTCAACACTAAAAACGGGCACTATGATCATAGGGATAGCATTATTGGTGGTAGGTATCTTTACAGGTTATCTGCTGAGAAACAGGAAAAAACTTATAGCCCTCGGATCCAGGTTTACCGACGGGGCCATTTTTATGTTGCTTTTTTTCCTGGGGCTTTCTGTCGGTTCCAATCAGGCGGTGGTTTCCAACTTTAACCAGTTAGGTCTGCAGGCCTTTCTTTTAACTGTGTTAGCCACCCTGGGCAGCATTTTAGTCACCCAATGGTTTTACCGAATGTTTTTCAAGGACCAATGAAAAACACCCTGATCATCCTGGTTTTTTTTGTGGCCGGGCTTTTTGCCGGCCTGTTTTCTCTGTTTCCCGAGTCTTTTACGGGTGAACAGATGACCATCTATGTGCTTTATTTGTTGTTGTTTTTGGTGGGCCTCGGGGTTGGAGCCAACCAACACACCCTCAAGCTTTTGCGTTCGGTGAACCTGCGGATTTTTTTGGTTCCTTTGTCGGTGGTGATCGGTACATTTCTGGGTACCCTGGTTTATTCGTTTTTTGATGATGGACTGACCCTTCGTGAATGCTGGGCGGTTGGCTCCGGTTTTGGTTATTACAGCCTTTCGAGTGTAATCATCAAGGAGATGGCGGGGGAAAGCCTGGGGGTGATTGCCCTGTTGTCCAACATCATCCGGGAGATTCTCACATTGTTGCTGGCACCGGTGCTCTCGCGGGTTTTTGGCCGTTATGCCCCCATCTCGGCCGGAGGGGCAACTTCTATGGATACCACTCTGCCCATGATCACCCGGAGTGTTGGAACCGAATATGCCGCGATATCTGTATTCAGTGGCTTGATCCTGACCCTGCTGGTTCCTTTCATCATCCCGTTGATCCTCTGAACCTGGCCCCCTGCTGTTTTTCTGCTGGTCCTCTGTTGTTGCCCCGCTGGGTTTCTGCTTTCTACCCTGCTGGTCTCTTGCTTTTCTTCTTCCTGCTCTCCTGCCTTCCGGCATGGAGCGGTAACTTTTGCCTCAAGTTCAGGGGTGGGATCGGAAAATCTTTTTAATTTTGCTGTCATCCAGCCCCATTCCTTCCTTTTTGAGATTTCTCCCCAGAACAAGGGGGTAGGAGGAATGCGGGGTTTCTTTCAGGACCAAAAGCTTACTTGATAAAATTTACCCCTATGGATCAGAGCATGAATGTGAATGTCCGCTCGGAGATCGGCAAACTGGAAGGTGTTATCCTTCATCCCCCGGGCTATGAGGTTGAGAACATGACGCCTAAAAACGCCGAGCGTTCGCTTTACAGCGACATATTGAACCTTTCGGTAGCCAGCCGCGAATACAGCCAGTTTTGGGGGGTGTTGCAGCGGATAACCCGGACCTTCCAGGTGCAGGATTTGTTGGCCGACATCCTGGCCAATGAAAAAATCAAACAAAACCTGCTGGATAAGATATGCCGTTTTGAACAGCGCCCCGAAGTGCTGGAACATTTGTTGGGCCTCTCGCCCGAAGAAGGTGCCCGGCAGCTGATTCAGGGGGTGGTCGAGAAAAAAGACACCCTTACCAAATACCTCAACAAGGAGCGCTATGCCCTGAGGCCCCTGCATAATTTTTTCTTCACCCGGGATGCTTCCATGTCGGTACTGGATGATGTGCTGATTGGACGCATGGCCAATGATGTGAGGGAGCGGGAGTCTTTTATCATGGAAGCCATCTTCGATTATCATGACCTGTTCAAGACCCGGACGGTGAACCCCCTGAATCGCAAAAAGCTTGACCCGGCTACTTCCATTGAAGGGGGTGATGTGCTGGTGGCCCGCGACGATATTTTGCTCATCGGCAATGGCTCACGGACCACTTCACAGGGCATCGACTTCATCCTCGAAGAGCTGATCCAGCAAAAAGAAGAACAACGCCATATCATCGTCCAGGAACTGCCCCATCATCCTGAATCATTCATTCACCTGGACATGGTTTTTACCCTGCTCGGGGAAAACGAGTGCATGGTTTATGAGCCCCTGATTCTGAAGACCAATAAATACCAAACGGTTCATATTCATATAGCAAATGGTCGGGTGGCTGAAATTAAGGAAGAGGAAAACATACGCTCCGCCCTCAGCAAGCTGGGGATGGATTTGAAACCTTTATACTGCGGGGGGCGAAAAGATTCGTGGATACAGGAACGCGAACAGTGGCACAGCGGGGCCAATTTTTTTGCGGTTGCTCCGGGCCGGGTTATCGGGTACGAGCGCAATGTTTATACACTGGAAGAGATGAACCAGCATGGCTACGAGGTTATCCGGGCCAAGGATGTGCTCAAAGACCGGGTTGAACCGGAACAGTATGAAAAATACGTCATCGCCCTGGACGGCTCGGAATTGCCCCGGGGCGGCGGGGGTGCACGATGCATGAGCATGCCGGTTAACCGTAGGCCGGTAAAGGATTGATGAACAAAAGGTTTTTGTGGCTGTTTTACTCAAAAAACAAGCTATGAAACGAAATGTAGGAAAAACAGATCAGGTTGTACGCATCGTTCTGGGGGTAATCATCGCAGGAGTGGGCATTATTTATCAAAGCTGGTGGGGACTTGTTGGCCTGGTTCCCCTGTTAACCGCAATTACGGGAACCTGTGGCCTGTATTCGGCTTTTGGCATCAATACCTGCAAAGTCAAGGCCGAGAATAGCCAGCAGGGATAAGCAAGAATGCCCCTTTATTAAAGGCATTGGGCACATGTATCCGGCAAACGCAAAGTTCGGGTGCATGTGCCCAATGTCTTTGGCAAGGCCCCTTTATGGGGTTTCGGGTTCAATTTCGATTTTATTATTCCATCGTCGATTGTACCATTTGGGCGGCTTCCTGAAGGGATATGGCCGATTGCACTTTGAGGCCGGACTGGTCGATGAGCTTTTTGCCTTCTTCGGCATTGGTGCCCTGCAGGCGCACAATCACCGGCACATCGATCTGTCCCACCGCTTTATACGCGTCGACCACGCCCTGGGCAACCCGGTCGCACCGGACAATGCCGCCAAAAATGTTGATCAGGATAGCCTTTACGTTGGTGTCTTTCAAGATGATCCGGAAACCGGCTTCTACCGTCTCGGGATTGGCTGATCCGCCTACATCCAGAAAGTTTGCCGGATGACCCCCCGAAAGTTTGATGATGTCCATGGTGGCCATAGCCAGTCCCGCCCCGTTGACCATGCAGCCCACATTGCCATCCAGTTTGATGAAATTCAGGTGGTGGGCGTTGGCTTCCTGTTCAAAAGGATCTTCCTCGGAAGTGTCGCGAAGCGCTGCATAGTCTTTGTGGCGGTAAAGGGCATTGTCATCGAGGTTGATCTTGGCATCGGCCGCCAGAATCTGGTTGTCTGATGTTTTGAACAGCGGGTTGATCTCCATCAGCGAGGCATCGGTTGCCAGGTATGCATTGTAGAGTTTGATGACAAACTTCACCATTTGTTTGAAAGCCTCTCCGTGCAAGCCCAAATTGAATGCGATGCGGCGGGCCTGATAAGCCTGGATGCCCAAACCTGCCTCTACTTCCTCGCGGAAAATCAGATGCGGGGTTTGTTCGGCTACGCTTTCAATATCCACGCCCCCTTCGGTTGAATACATGATTACATTCCTGCCGGTATCCCGGTTCAGCAAAATCCCCATGTAAAACTCGGCCGGCTCACTCTCTCCCGGGTAATAGATGCCCTGTTCAATCAATAGTCGGTTGACCTGTTTCCCGGCCTCACTGGTTTGGTGGGTTACCAGGTTCATACCCAAAATATGGCCGGCGTGCTCTTTGACCTGCTGCAGGTTCCGGGCGATTTTGACCCCGCCACCCTTGCCGCGTCCGCCGGCATGGATCTGTGCTTTGACCGCCCAGGCCGATGTCTGGGTCTTTTTTTGAATGGTGCGGGCCGCTTCCTCCGCCTGCCCGGCTTGATCGATCATGATGCCCTCGGGTACCGCCACCCCATTGGCACGAAGTAGTTCTTTGGCTTGATATTCATGGATGTTCATACAGGGGGTATTTTGGTTTGATCTTTTCAAATTTATGGATTTTTTCTTTTTTTGCCAATGTTGATACCGGTTGAACCTTTGAATGAGTAGTCCGTTGATATGAATAGACCGTTGATTGAACCTGTTTTTAGCTAACCGGGGGGGGCAGGTTTTCGGAATCCGATGACTGGCTGTCCCTTTGATTGTTCAGCTAAGGAGGTGACCCGCGTGATGGTTCAGGCCTTTCCTCTGGTATGTTGCAGCTCCGCTCGGGGGGTGGCGCCTCAGGTATCTTTGCTCGCCCGGATATTTTTGATGGGTCTGCTTTTTCGGATATGGGGTAAAGGGGCTTTGGCGTTCCGGGCCAGCGGGCAGGTTTGTTTTATTTAGAGGCAGTATAAATAGTCTTGTTATTAGAATAACACTGTTATTATATTAACAATTATTTTTACATTTGCCCCCATGCAACATCAACCGATTCCATCCATGACCCAGCCGATGAGCATACAGGAAATAGCCCGGGTGGCGGGTGCCCAGATGCTTTGTGGAGCCCACCTGAACCCGGCCATCGTTCGGGCCTTCGCCTCCGACCTGATGAGCGATGTGCTGACCCTGGAAACCGACCAGACCCTTTTGATTACCGGCCTGGCCAATGTCCAGGCGGTCAGAACAGCAGAGATGAGCGATATCTCCTGTATCCTGTTTGCCCGCAACAAGAAGGTCACCGAGGATATGGTCCATGTGGCCCTGGAAAATGATATGGTGCTGATGCAAACCCCGCATTCGGTGTTTTATACTTCCGGATTGCTCTATCAGGCCGGTATTCAACCAATTTTTTAACCCATGGAGTTTGATTATCAAATAACCGGCGGCGATTTTTCCAGTGCTGGCTTTGCTTCCAGCCACTTGAAGAAAATCCTCAAACAACTTGGCATTCAGCCGCGGCTGATCAAGAAAATTGTCATCGCCATGTATGAGGCGGAAGTCAATATTGTGGCTCATGCCTGGCAGGGTTGGATCCATGTCCGCATCGAGCCCCAAGCCATTCGACTGGAAATTCAGGACCAGGGCCCGGGCATTGAAGACATTGAAAGGGCCATGGAAGACGGCTATTCAACCGCTTCCGAAGAGGTCCGGGAAATGGGCTTTGGCGCCGGCATGGGCCTGTCCAACATCAAAAACAATTCCGATGACCTGGAGATCACTTCTACGGTGAATGAAGGCACGGAATTGACCATCATTAAAAAATTCCAGTAATTATGAGCGCACAAACCTTTCATCATGCCCTTAAAATACAGGAAGACATCTGCATTGGCTGTGCCCATTGCATGAATGTTTGTCCTACCGGGGCATTGCGTGTGGTTCAGGGAAAGGCCAAGTTGCTGGCCGAACGTTGTGTTGACTGTGGCGAGTGTTACCGGGCCTGCCCGGTCAATGCCATTACGGTGGAACAGGACGATTTTAGCAGGGTCTTTGATTTCAGCCATTCCGTATTGCTGGTACCGGAACTTTTATTTGGCCAGTTCCCTGAAGATGTCGATAAGTCTCTGATTAAAGAGGCCCTGCACCAGTTGGGCTTCAATGAGGTGGTCGAGGTCGAGCATGCCGCCGGCATCCTGCAGCAATCGACCCATGAATATATGCAGGGCAGCGACCAGGAGCGACCCCTGATCTCTGCTTTCTGCCCGGCCGTGGTACGCCTGATTCAGGTGAAATTCCCCGCCCTGGTCGATCACATCCTCCTGCAAAAACCCCCGCTCGATATCACCGCCCTGTATTACCGCAAAAAGCTCGAGGATTCAGGCCTCGACCCGGATCAGATCGGGATCTTTTATGTTACCCAGTGTGCAGCAAAAATCGCTGCCATCAAATCGCCGGTCGGCGAAACCCATTCCTATATGGACGGGGTCGTCAATATGGATTACATCTACAATAAGGTCTATGCCACCCTCAAAGCCCAGAAGAAAAATGGTGCCCAGCCACCTGCTTCCCCGGAGCAACAACCCCTCTCACCCGAGGGCATCCTGTGGAGTCTGACCCATGGCGAGGCCGACCGGGTCGAAGGACGTTGCCTGGCCATTGATGGAATTCATAATGTGATGGAATTTTTGGAAAAAGTGGAAAACGAAGAGATGAGTGGCGTGGATTTTCTGGAACTGCGGGCCTGCGACGAAAGTTGTGCCGGGGGCATTCTCAACCCGGCCAACCGTTTTCTGACTGTCGAGCGCCTGCGCAACAAAGCCCGCCAGCAGGAACAAACCCCTGTGAAACCTGCCCGTGGCATTGACCATTACCGCGACTACCTGCACCGCAACCTGGCCCTTAAGCCGGTTGCCCCACGTTCAATCATGAAACTTGATGAAGACATGACCCGGGCGCTGAACAAAATGCGGCGGGTCAAAGATTTAATGAATACCTTGCCCGGGGTGGATTGTGGCGTCTGTGGAGCCCCTTCCTGCTCGGCACTGGCTGAAGACATTGTTAATAACAAGGCCACCCTGCGGGATTGCATTTTCATACAGCGCAAATACGAACAAAAGAACCTTCAACGCCCCGATGAATCCTTTGATATCATGCGTCGGATCTGGGGCGATGATAAATTGATTGGAAACCGATAAAATAGAAGAAAATGGTAGTTTCAGATTTGGTAGAACAATTCGGACTGGTCACCTATAGTGGTGGCGAGGGCATGGACCGCCAGGTGAGCGGGGGATATGCTTCCGATCTGCTCAGCGATGTGATGGGCAATGCCCTGGAGGGTCAGGTTTGGATCACCCTGCAAACCCATAAGAATGTGATGGCCATTGCTTCGCTGAAGGATCTGGCTGCGGTGATCCTGGTCAAGGATCATGCCCCGGATGAGGATGCAGCGGCGCAAAGCGATGCCGAAGGCGTGCCCATCCTGGGCACCTCCCGCCAGACTTTTGAGATGGTCGGCGAACTCTATGAACTCTTCCGCGCCCATGAAATCGTTTAAGGCCGATCTGCACCTGCATACTGTGCTGAGCCCCTGTGGCAGCCTCGAGATGAGCCCCCGTCATATCGTGGATAAGGCGGTGGAAAAAGGGTTGGATATGATTGCAGTGACCGACCACAACACCACCCGCCAGTTCCCCGTGGTCCAGAATGCCGCTGCCGAACATGGCCTGCGCGTGCTCGGGGGAGTGGAGGTCAATACCCGGGAAGAAGTCCACTGCCTGGCTTATTTCGAAACCCTCCGGCAATTGGAGGTCTTTGACAGCCTCCTGTATGACCGCCTGGCCGATATACCCAACGAACCCGATCGCTTTGGCCATCAGGTGCTGGTCGATGAACAGGAGCTGATCGTTGACCAGCCCCGGAAATTGCTCATTTCTGCCGTGGATATGAGCATCGGGGAAGTCGAACAGGAGGTCCATCAAATGGGGGGATTGTTTGTGCCGGCTCACATCGATCGCATGCACAATGGCATCATTGCCCAGTTGGGTTTTATTCCCGGCGATCTGAATTGTGATGCCATGGAAATTTCGATCCACAGCAACATCCCACAGATGATCGATCAGTATCCCTACCTGAACCAACATGCTATCATCCGGGGCTCAGATGCCCATCATCCCGAAGATATTGGCCACGGCATGACCCGGCTCGAAGTGGAGGAGTTGTCCTTTGAAGAGATCCGCAAAGCCTTCAACGGCCTGCAACAAAGAAAAGCCCATGCCCTGGTTTAACCCTGCTGGCTCAGCCCTGCTTAGCTCGACCCCGCTAAGCGGGGTCCCGATTTAACCCCGCTAAGCGGGGTCCCGATTTCACCCCCGCTAAGCGGGGTCCTGATTTCAACCCCCGCTAAGCGGGGTCCTGATTTCAACCCCCGCTAAGCGGGGTCCTGATTTCACCCCCGCTAAGCGGGGTCGGTTTTCACCCCCGCTAAGCGGGGTCGGTTTTCACCCCCGCTAAGCGGGGTCGGTTTTCACCCCCGCTAAGCGGGG
>Ga0207714_1000595_pt1 | contig 24526 bp, 19 predicted proteins | sample PonA232FremontCA_2_FD_187270 | JGI IMG/M metagenome (GOLD analysis project Ga0207714, IMG submission 187270) | Marine sediment microbial community from Fremont, CA, USA - Pond A23 Sediment 2 (SPAdes) | ecosystem: Environmental > Aquatic > Marine > Unclassified | place: USA: Fremont, California...
TGGGCGATGCCCACGCCAAGAAGGCGGTGCAAAGCTCCAGTGAGGGGGCGGGCTGATGCTGGCCAGCGCGGAATTCTGGGTTCTCATCTCCTTCCTCATTCTGGCGGCGATGGGCCTGTATTGGGGCCTGCGGCCGACGCTGGGCATGCTGGACAAGCGCGCCGAGCGCATTCGCCAGCAAATCCATGAGGCCGAGGAACTGCGCGAGGAAGCGCAACGCCAGCTTGCGGAGGCCAAGCGCACGCAGCGTGAAGCCAAGCGCGACGCCGAGGAGATCGTCGAGCACGCCCGCACCGAGGCGCAGCGCCTGCGCGATCGGGCGGAGCAGGACATCAAGGAGCAGATGGAACGGCGCGAGCGCCTGACCATGCAGAGCATCGAGCAGACCGAGCGCGAAGCCATGGAAGAGGTGCGCGCCCGCATCGCCGAGGTGGCTGTCAACGCCACGGAGCGCCTGTGCCGCGACAACATGACGGACAAGCGCGCCAACGAGCTGGTCGACCAGGCCATCCAGGACGTCGGCCGTCGCCTGACCAATTGATCCTCGTGCGGGCGCCGCGCAGGCGATTTTGATACCTGAGCCGCCGGACGCGCTTCGCGTCGGCGGCTCACTTCGTTGGACCCGCAGCCCATCTCGCTGCCGGTCGCCAGCCAAGTGTCGCGCGATCAGCTGGTGCGACCGCGTCGAGCCTTGAAGATGCGGGTGCGGTGATCGGATCTACACGCGCTCGAGTGACCACGCGACCAAGCCGTCGTAGAGAGGATCGCCGTCAAAGCCCACCTGCCGGCACGCGTGAACGGTGAAACCGGCCCGGCGTGCCGCGTTATCGAGAAGCGCCCGGCTTACGTAGCGGTTGTCGTGCCCTTCCTGGGCAACGAACGCGGCGCTGCGAATCCAGTCGGCACCGACGACCCGCGTCCCGCGCGCCAAGGCCGCGTGCATGTGGCGAAAGCACGCCGCGTAAGCCTGTTCATTGGGCGCAAGACTGAACGCGCCGATCGCCGTGACCAGATCGTACCGTTCATCCGAAATGTCCGCCGGCCACGGCTGGAAAAAGTCGAAGACGACAAATTCCGCGAGCGCGCGGCGCCGCGCGGCCAGCCCCGCGTCGCTGCACCCGTACATCGCCATGACGTCGCGGTAGCACCGCGGTATGGCCGCTTGCGCGGCGAAGTCCTCGAGAACGGCGAGTGCTTCCGGGACGACGTCGCAGCAGACGATATGCTCAACCTCGTGCAGCGGGATCGACCACAGAAAGGTCGAGGTGCCCGCGCCGAGGTCCAACCACGAGCGTGCCGCCGGTACGTTCGCCAGCATGTCGAGAATGTCTTCGGTGCCCCAGCCGTAGACGAATTCTTCATTGAAGTAGCTTTCCAGGTACTCCCGGAAATAGGCCTTGGCTGTCGGGTCGAGCGCCTGCCCCGACAACGTGGTAAGGCGGTAGCTGTCAGTCGAGTTGTCGAAGCCTTCGGCATACCCGCCGATCCAGCCGCCGTTCGCCTGGGCGGGAAGTTCCTCGCCCGACCCAGCAGGACTCGTGGCGTCTCGATCTGGCATGGTTCAAGCCTCTTTATTCAGCGGGCGCAAATTGCCTGCGTTCACACGGCAACGCGACGGTCGTCACGATCGCGCCGACCATGCCCACGATCACCAGGATATAGGTCCATTCGAACGTGCCGGTGGCGGTGCGCAGGAAACCGCCGACGTAGTTTCCGATCATCGCGCCGACACCCAGCAGAATGTTGCCGACACCGAACACGACCGTGGAGCGCCGCGTATCCGTCACCTGACTGATGTAGGCGGGCACCAGGCCGAAGATCGCGTAAAAGCCGAGCGCGAACGTAATCGCCGCGACGTACAGCAGGGCGGGATCGATCGGGTTCAGCAAGAGAAGGCTGGCCGACGCAATAAAGATGTAGGACAGCCCCATGGAGACCCGAAGGGTCAGCCAATCGGCGAGCGCGCCCATGGCAAGACCCCCGCCCATGCCGACGAACCCGATCAACGTCCAGAGACTGCTGCTGAAGGTTGCGGAAAAGCCCAACTCTTCCCGCAGGTAGGATGCGAAGTAACTCTGGAAAGAAAGGCAGGCGAAGCCGTTGATGAACATCAAGGCCCAAATCAGCAGAACCTGGGAATTGATGCTCGCCATTGCCCGATGAATCCAGGCTTGCCGCGAGCCGCCGGAGGCGGTTTGCGAGCGAGCCGAGGCGTCCGCTCCCGGCCGCCGCAACAGACCGGTGGCGAACAGAAAGATGGCGGACAGCACCACGAGTACCGTGGTTCCGAGCGCCACGTAGAGCCACGCCTGACGCCAACCGCCGCTGGCCAGCGCCACGGGCACGATCAGGCCGTTGATGAAAACACCGTAGCTCGTTCCGCTGGAGATCAGGCCAAGCACCTTGCCGCGATGGCGGGAGTCAATGTAGCGCTGACAAATCTCCACCATCGGTATGTACGCCGATGCCGCCGTCCCGCCCGTAATCGTCAGCCAGACCGCCGCCAGCCAGATGTCCGGCACCTGATACAAAGCAAACAGACCGGCCGCACAAATCCCGATGGAGGCCAAGACCACCCAACCCCCGCCATAGCGATTGGAAAGCGGACTGGTCACAAGTGCGGCCAGGAGGAAACCGATCTGGCCGCCCGCGGTGGCGATTCCGGCCTGTTCGTAGGTGAAGCCCAGCGTGTCCCGCATGTCGGCCATGATGACGGGAAAGAGATAGATCCCGAACCCGTACGTCACCGCGATAAAGGCGGTGAACAGGACGGTCAGCGTGGGCGTGAAAAGCTGTGCGCGCAGGTTCGTTGCTTTTGTTTGGCCGGGCATGGCGGTATGTCGTCTCCCCTACACGCTGGCGAGCAATTGGGCATCACGCGTCGTCGGTCTTTTGCAGATCCAGCACGGCCCGGATCTGGCCGGCCCGATGAGGGCGGCCGGTATAGTCCCCGTAAACAGCGAGCGGGCTGAGGTGATTGGCTCGTGCGAACCCCGCGACCTTTTCGACGTCGTGGTTTTGCAAACGGATTTCGCTGCTCCAGGACGCAACGGGTTCGGCCGCACCCGCACGCTCGCCGCTGGATCGCCGATAGTGGAAGGTGATGCGAACACCTCCCACCGCGTCGTGCTGCTGGACGCGCCAGCGCGTCAGCCATTGCCGGCCGCCGAGCGACCGGGTCCATTCCGCAACACACACACCGTCCGGGACGTCGGGATCGTAGTAGTCCGGCGTCAGGCCGGCCGCGTGCGGACCCGGCGTGCCGATCATCGCCAGGTCCACAACCATGCGCCCCCCGCGACGCAGGTGCCTCGCCCCGGTCGCCAGGGTCGCACGCACATCCGCGTCGTCATCCAGCAATTGGATGGCTTCCCGCGGCACGATCACGAGATCGAACGTCTCGTCCAGCTCGAGCGTCCGCATGTCCCCGGCGTGCAGCACAACCGTCCCGGCATCCGGACCAGCGGCCAAGCGGCGCCGCGCGGCCGTCAGCATGGCGGGCTCCAGATCGATCCCGACGACGCGGTTCGCGACCGCCGCCAGACAGTCGAGGTTGCGGCCGGCGCCGCAGGGCATTTCCAGCACGGCGCCGCCGGCTTCGCGGACCATGCCCTGAAGGAAACCGTGGTCCACGTCCTCGCGGTATTCGACCGCGTAATATTCGGCACGGTCGTCGTAGCCGACGATGTCGCCCATCGCGCCGGTCTCGCCATCGCCGGCAGCCGCATTGGAGGTCGTCATACGCCCTCACGCAAAGAACGCCAGGTGGCGTTGCACCTCTGGGTGCAGCACCTCGTGGTTTGCCGTGATGCACCCGCTTTCGAGCCCTGCGGGCATTGACTTGTCACCGTGCACGATGTCAACAAGATCCGCTAGGTAAGGTGCGATGTTCGCGCTCATCGCCGCGGCGGCCGTGGTCGGCACGGAAGCGGGCATGGCGTCGATCTTGCAGTGAAGCACACCGTCGCGAAGGTAGACCGGATCCTGGTGGGTCGTTTCCCTGTCGAAGGTGGGCAGATACCCCGCGCCATAGCCGCAGGTGACGTCGACGATCATCGACCCGCGCTTCATCGTGTCCAGCATCTCCTGGTCGATCATCGCCGGGGTGTCGTGGGTCGAGATGAGGATGGCGCCGACCACCAGATCGGCGTCACGGATCTCCTCGCGCAGGGCTTCCGGCGTGTTGATCCGGCAGCGAACGCCCCCTTCCGCCTGCGCTTCGAAGTGCCGCAGCCCTTCACGACGCGTGCCGAAGACGACGACGTCGGCGCCCATGGACGCGGCCAGGCGCGCGGCGGCACCCCCGGCATTGCCGTAGCCGATCACGACCACCTTCGCCCGGGGCGCGCCCGCGACGAATGGGAGAAAGACGCCGTTCCCACCCCAATGACTCTGGAGGAAATACGCACCGTACAGCACCCCCATCCGGCCGGCGATCTCGTTGTCCGAAACGGCCAGCGGAAAAATGCCGTTGGGGAGCCGGTAGAACTCGTATGCGTAGGTGTTGGCGCCGGAAGCACGCAGCTTTTCGACGTAATCCGGGTCGCCCTCGGCATGCATGAACGCGGCGACGTTCACGCCGGGGCGAAGATACGCCAGCTCCTGCGGGCCGGGCGCCTTATACTTGAAAACGAAATCGGACTCCGTCCACGCCGTGTCCGTCGACACGATGCGGGCGCCGGCAGCACGGTAGGCGTGATCCGGACAGCCCGACAATTCGCCCGCGCCACTTTCCACCACGACGTCGTGGCCACGTGCAAAAAACGCATCCAGATCCTGCGGCTGCACGATCACGCGTTTTTCGCTGCCGCGCGTTTCCTTGAGGATCGACACACGTTTGCCGGTCACGGCCAAGCCTCCTGTCTCTTGCTACGTCTCGGGATCGATCCGGCGGACTTTAAGCACAGGCCTCACCGCCGCGCGCGAATTCCACGCTCCGGATGTCGCTGGTTTGGAAGCCGCTCTCCAAAAGCGGAACCGCCAGATGCGGATCGGCGTTGCTGCACATGAACAGATCGAGCGCCGCGTACCGGTATTCCGGCCACGTATGGATGGAGATGTGGGACTCCGAAAGAATAACGACACCCGTGACACCGTCTTGATCTCCGAAATCGTGGAAGTGACTCCACAAGTATGTCGCTCCACAGGCCGAGCACGCGCGCACTAGAACGTCTTCGATGTGCTTCGCCTCGTCGAGACGTTCACCGTTCCAAAGCTCGACGATCAAGTGTGTACCCACACGCGCGTCGATCGTCGTCTGGGATGAATCGTTCGCACGCGGCACGGATTCGGTTTCGGCCGTCATCGCCACCTCGATACGCTACACGATTTGTTTTTCCGTTGATGGACAACGGCACAACCGCGACCCGGGCCCGCAGGCAGCGCCATGGCCGCTCTCAGCCCCCTCTCGGTTGACCAAGTATGCCGGTTACCAAGCGTAAAGCGCGTATGCAACCTCAACACGCATATTTCTTACTTAAAACATTTTCTCCGCGAACACTTTCGGCGTGCTGCAACGGCCTGTCACGGTCAACACCGCAAGCTCGACGCCCATGATGAAGTTTATTCATAGCAAGAATAAGGACCTGGCAACCATCTATCAATTTTTAAAAATCTTCAGGTCGACTTCAGCGGTTGTTTCCAAATTTTTATAGTGTGAAAACCGTTTGCTATAAAACCCAAAATTATAAAACGAAAACTTTTTATGATCTGATTATTCCGGAAGCGACTTACAATTCTTCACCGACGCTCTTTCAGCATCACGTCCACACGGAACACGGCACGGCCCGCGCCGGTACCGTGTGGTTGCGCGCGCCAGGGGCTCACAAGGGTTCAGCACGAGCGCGCCCGACCACGAAGGTATTACCGTCCGGCCCGCACACCGCCACCACATCGTCCGCGACCCCACGAGGCCGAATCGGCGCGACGTGGGAAATCAGCCGTCCGAGCCGCCGTCCGGTTGGCGGATGGCCTCGAACTCGATGATAAGGTCGACTTCGTCGCCGACGAGATCGTCCTCCACGGCGTAGGTCATGCCGTGATCGCTGCGCTTGACCGTGCCGCGCGCGGATATCCCGATCGCGTAGTGGCCGTCGCCGAAGGGATACTTGCGCCCGCCCTCGTAGGTCACGTCGAGCGTCAGGGGCTCGGTCTCGCCCAGCAGCGTCAGCTCGCCGTGGAGCTTGCCCGTGTCCTCGCCGGTGCGCTCGGCCTCCTCGGCCGTGAAGGTCATCGTGGGGTATTCCTTCACGTTCAGGAAATCGGGCCCGCGCAGGTGCTCGTCGCGTTCCTCGTGGTTGGTGAAGACGCTGTCGGTCTGGATGACGATCTTCACGTCGGACAGCTTTTTGGCCTCGTGGTCGTAGGTAAAGGAGCCGCTGACCTCGCGGAACATGCCGAGCGTGTCGGCAAGGCCCAAGTGATGCACCAGAAAACCGACGGCGACGTGCTCGGGATCGATCTCGTAGTCGCGCGGCTCGGCTTCGGCGGGCGCGACCACACCGGCAAGCAGCCCGGCGGCGAGGACGGTGGCGAGAAGACGGCGCATGGTTCGGCCTCGCTTCATTGGTGTTCAAACAGCGGCAGTGTACACCACATCGGGTGCGCTGACATGCGCACCGCGCGGCGCACCCTTTTCCGCCGCCCGCCGCGGTGTATATGGCGCGGCAGGCATTTGCGAATCGCGAGGGATCATCCCGCTGATGGCCACCCCCACGGCCGGCCGCGCCGTCGACACGGGCCGCGCCCAAACCCCCCAACGCCTTGTCTTCCTGCTGCTCGCGGGCGGCACCTGGCTGGCAGCGATGGCCACGATGGCGCACCTGCTCGGCGGCCCCGGCATGGGCGCGCTGAGCGCCATCATGCTGGTGTGCTTCGGCTTCGCCATTCCCATGGTGGTGACGGGCTTCTGGAACGCCGCGCTGGGCACGGCGATCCTGGCCCTGTGCCGCGCCCCGCTGCGCACCGTCGCCCCCTTCGCCCACGGCCGCGCGCCCGCCTGGGACGGGCCGCTGGCGATCGTCATGCCGGTGCGCAACGAGGCCGTGGACCCGGCGGTGCGAACGCTGCGCGACCTGCTCGCCGGGCTGGACGCGCGCGGCCTCGGCCAGGGGTGCGAGGTCTGGCTTCTCTCGGACAGCGACGATCCCGAAATCCGCGCGGAAGAAGAGGCCGCCGTCGCGGCGTGGCAGGACGAACGGGGCGACACGGCGCGCATCCACTACCGCCACCGGCCCGAGCCGGAGGGCTTCAAGGCCGGCAACATCTGGGACTTCGTCAGCCGGCACGGCGAGCGCTTCCGCCACATGCTGGTGCTGGACGCCGACAGCGCCATGACCGCCGGAGCGGTGGACCGGCTCATGCGCATCATGGCGGCGCACCCGGCCATCGGCATCCTGCAACCGCTCGCCGTGGGCGCGCCCGCCGCGAGCGTGTTCGCGCGCGCGCTTCAGTTCGGCATGCGCCACGGCATGCTGGTGCACAGCGTCGGCGCCGCGTGGTGGCAGGGCGACGCCGGGCCGTACTGGGGGCACAACGCCGTCATCCGCCTGGCGCCCTTCCGCGCGGCGTGCGCCCTGCCCCATCTGCCCGGCCGCTCGCCGCTGGCGGGCGCGATCCTCAGCCACGATCAGGTGGAAGCGGCGCGGATGCGGGCGCACGGCTATGCGGTGCGCCTGCTGCCGATCGAGGACGGCAGCCTTGAGTCCATGCCGCCCACGATCTTCGACTTCCTCAAGCGCGAGCTGCGCTGGGCTCTGGGCAACCTTCAGTATCTCAAGCTGCTGTCGAAGCCCGGCTTCCGCGCCATGGGCCGGCTGCAGATGGCGATGGCGGTGCTGATGTACACGGCCGCGCCGGCATGGTTCGCCTTCATGGGCCTGGGCCTCGCCTCCGCACTGGGGGCCGGCGGCGCATTCGAGCTGGCGGCGGCGGAAGCCAAGGCAGTCGGCATCGGGCTGTTCGCCGGGATGCTGGGCATCACCTTCGCGCCCAAGGTGCTGGGCACACTTCACACCCTGCTCGACGGGTCGCGCCGGCGGGCGCACGGCGGCGGCGCGGCGGCCCTCGCGGGGGCGCTGAGCGAACTGCTGCTCTCGGTCTTCGTGGCGCCCGTGGTCATGCTGGCCGTGACCATCTTCATCGCCGGCCTGCCCTTCGGCCGGCGGCTGAGCTGGACGGCCCAGGTGCGCGACGCCCGCCGCGTGCCCTTCGGGCAGGCCATGCGCGGGCTGTGGCCGCAGGTGACCGTGGGGGCGGTGGCGGCGGGCGCGCTGGCGTACGGCGCGCCGGCGGTGTTGCCCTGGGCGGCGCCCGTGCTCGTCCCGCTCATGCTCGCGCCCCTGCTCGCCTGGGCCACGGCCCATCCCGTGCCCGGCGCGCTGGCGCGGCGGATCGGCTTGTGGGCGACACCCGAGGAACGCGGTCTGGCGCCGGGCGCACCGCCGCCGGACGCGATGGATCAGGACGCACCGACCGGTGCGCCCGTGTCGGCGCCGCAACGGGCCGATTAGCACAGCGTGCGTGGCCTGGACCGCGCGCTGACAGATGCCTACAGTCCGCGGCCATCTCCGCACGGCGCGGACTCAGCTCGATGATGGGGCGGCGATGACGTGGACGCGGATGCTGTGCCTGGGCGTGGGCGTGAGCGAGGACGGCGTGACGGCCGCCGGGCGGCGTCTGGACGGCGAGACGTTCGGCCCCTGGATGCGGCTGGTCAGCGACGTTGACCACGAGGCCGTCGCCCCGGCGGCGGCGGTGCTGGACAGCGGCGAGCGCATCCGCCCGCTGGACGTGGTGGACGTGCCGGTCGCGGACACGGCGACGCTGATGCACCAGACGGAAAACCGGATCGTCGCCGAGGACACCCCCTGGCAACTGGTGCGCCGCGTGGGGCGCAGCGACGTGCTGGATGCCCTCGATACGCGCCTGTGGAAGCGCGGCGAATCCTCCGGCGACGGGCAGCACGACCGCATGAGCCACCTACAGACCTTCTTCCTGGACGCTTCGCTGCGGTTCGTGCGGCCGGGCACGGTGGACCTGGACGTTCAGCCGGCGGACACGGCAGATGGCCCGACGGTACGGGCGGTCTTTCACCTCGACGGCCACCGCTACAACCTGGAGGTCATCGACGCCGTGGCGCGCGAGCAGGCACAGGCGTGCACCGCCGGCACGCACCGCCTGGACGACCCGCTGCTGTGCATCAGCCTGTCCAAGCTGTACGAGTACAACGCCGAGGGCTACACCTACCGGCAGGTCACCGGCCTGATCCGCTGAGCCGCCGCCGGGATCATCCGCCCGAGCGCGTCGCCCCGACCAGCTCGCGCGCGGCGGCGAGCACTTGGTCCACGTGGCCGTCCACCTTCACCCCGCGCCAAGCTTTTTGGATGACACCGTCCGCGTCCACGAGGAAGGTGGATCGCTGCACGCTCGTCTTGGGCTGCCCGTTGCGCGTGGTCTCCTTGAGCACGCCGAAGCGCGCGCACAGCTCTTCCCGCTGATCCGAGAGCAGCGGAAACGGCAGGTCGTACTTGCTGCGGAAGGTGTCGTGGCGCTTCGGGGAATCGCGCGACACGCCCACGACCTGGAGGCCCAGCGCACGCAGGCCGTCCCAGGCGTCGCGGAAGCCGCAGGCCTCGCGCGTGCAGCCGGGCGTGTCGTCCTTGGGGTAGACGTAGATCACCGCCGGCGCGCCCACCAGCTCGCGCAGATGCATCTCCCCGCCGCCGTCGCGCGGCAGCGTCATGTCCGGGATCGGATCGCCTTCCGTCAGGCTCATGCCGTGCTCTCCGCTTCGTCCGCCAGCGCGGGCGCCGCGGGCGTCTCCACAAGCTCGTCGAAGATCGCGTGCACGCCCGTCGCGGTGTCGTTCAGGCGCGCCCGCAGCGCCTCCCCGCCGTCTTCGCCACAGCTTTCCGCCAGCCGCGCCATGAGGCCGGCGTCCGCCGTGCTCGCAACGAACCCGGAGCCGGCCATGAGGCGCAACATGCCCTGAACGTGGCGCATCAACCCCGTCGCCGCCACCAGGGTGTCCGCGCGCTCCCGCGCCAGCACCCCGGCGTCCGCCAGGGCGGCGAAGGCGTCCTGCGTCGCCGTGGCGAGCACCTCGGGATGCTCGGGGGCGTGGCGCAGTTGCAGCGCCTGGGCGAGGAAGTCCAGGTCCACCAGCCCGCCCCGGCGGTACTTCACGTCCCAGTCGCTCTTGGCCGGAAATTCGCGTTCGATGCGCCGGCGCATCCGGACCACCTCGGCCATGAGCGCCGCCGGCTCGCGCGGCTGCGTCAGCACCTCGCGGATCGTCGTTTCAAGGCGCGCGCACAGCTCGCCGTCGCCGAGGATGGGCCGCGCGCGGGTCAGCGCCATGTGCTCCCAGGTCCAGGCGTCGGCGTGTTGGTAGCGCGCGAAGGCGTCCGGCGAGACGACCAGCTCACCGCTGTCGCCGTGCGGGCGCAGGCGCATGTCCACCTCGTACAGCCGCCCCTCGGCCGTGGGGGCGGTGACCGCGTTGATGACGCGCTGCGCCAGGCGCGCGAAGTAGCGGCCCGGCTCCAGCGGGCGCGTGCCGCCTTCGGAGGTGTCGTCGCGTTCGGCCGTCGTTTCCGCCACGAAGACGAGGTCGAGGTCGCTGCTCACCGTCATCTCGCGCCCGCCGAGCTTGCCCATGGCGATCACCGCCATGCCCGGCCCCGGGAGGCCGCCGTGCTGCTGCTCGAATTCCGCGTGGACCCACGGCCACAGCGCCGCCAGCGCGCTCTCCGCCACGGCCGTCAAGGCGCGCCCGCCGGTGTCCACGTCGGCCAAGCCTTGCAGAAGATGCACGCCCACCTGGAACTTGCGGTCGTTGGCCCAGCGGCGGACGATGTCCAGCGCGTCCTGGAAGTCGCGCGCGTCGGCCAGGCGCGCGCGCAAATCCGCGTCCAGCGCCTCGCGCCCCGGCAACGGGTCGAAGAAGCCGGGGCTGAGCACGGCCTCCAGCATCCCCGGCCGGTGGCTCAGCTGCTCGGCCAAGTTCGGCGCCGCCCCCATGATGCGCGCCAGGAGGTCGAGCAGCCTCGGGTTGGCGTAGAGCATGGAGAACAGCTGCACGCCCGCCGGCAGCCCCGAAAGGAACTCGTCGAACTTGGCCAGCGCCCCGTCGGGGTCGGCCGTGCGCCCGAGCGCCTCCAGCAGCGTGGGCACCAGCTCCGTCAGGAGCTCGCGCGCGCGCTGGCTGCGCGTGGCGCGGTAGCGCCCCCGGTGCCACCCGCCGACGACGTTGAAGACGCGCTCGCCGTCGCGGAAACCCAGGCGCGCCAAGGTTGCCAGCGTCTCGGGATCGGGCTCGCCGCCGGTGAAGACGAGGCTGCCCGGCCCGGCGAGCGGCGGCTCCTCCTCGAAGAGCGCGGCGTAGCGGTCTTCCACGGTGCGCAGATCGGTGAGCAGGTCGCGGCGGAACGCGTCCGCGTCGGCGTAGCCCATGAAGGCGGCGATTTGGGCGACCCCCTCGACCGTCTCCGGCAGGCGCTGGGTCTGCTGGTCGTCCACCATCTGAAGCCGGTGCTCCAGCCGGCGCAGGTGGCGGTAGGCCGCGATCAGGGTGTCGGCGTCGTCGCGGCCGATCAGCCCGGCGTGGGCGAGCGCGTCCAGGGCGTCCACGGTGCGCGCCTGGCGCAGCGTGCGCTGGCGCCCGCCCCAGATGAGCTGCTGCGTCTGGGCGTAGAACTCGATCTCGCGGATGCCGCCGCGGCCCACCTTGATGTCGTGGCCCTCCACCGCGACCGTGCTGCCGCCCCGCTGCGCGGAAATCTGGCGCTTGATGGAGTGGACGTCGCGGATCGCCCAGAAGTCCAGGTGCGTGCGCCAGACGAAGGGGCGCAGGAGCTGCGACAGCTCCCGGCCCACGCGCGGGTCGCCGGCGCAGGGGCGCGCCTTGATCATCGCGGCGCGTTCCCAGTTCTGACCCAGGCTCTCGTAGTAGGTCTCCGCCGTGCCGATGGGGATGGCGACGGGCAGCGCCGAGGGATCGGGGCGCAGGCGCAGGTCGGCGCGGGCGACGAAGCCCTCGGCCGTGCGCTCCTCCAGCATGCGCACCAGCTCGCGCGTGAGCTTGATGCAGAACTGGTGAACGTCGCGCTTGCCGGTGTAGGGCACGCGCTCGGGGTCGTAGACGACGATGAGGTCGATGTCGGAGGAGTAGTTGAGCTCCCGCGCGCCCAGCTTGCCCATCGCCAGCACGCTGAGGCCGCAGTGCGCCGGATCGTCGCCGGCCACGAGTCCGAGATCCCCGCGCGCGGCGTGGTGGTTCACCAGATACCCCAGGGCGGCCTGAATGGCGGTGTCGGCGAACGTGGAGAGCGCACCCGTGACCGCGTCCAGATCCCAAAGCCCCACCATATCGGCCAGGGCCACGCCGAGCGCCGTCAGCCGGCGTTCGCGGCGGAGCACCCGCATGGCCTCCTGCTGGCCGGCGCTGTCGGCGGCGGCGGCCGCGCGCTCGCGCGATTCCGTGAGTACCGGCTCGGGGCCGCGCGTGACCAGCGCGTGCAGGTCCGCCGGCCGGGTCAGCACGCATTGCGTCAGGAAGGGGCTGTTGCCGAAAATGGCCTCCAGAAGCGCGTGGCCCCCGGGATCGGCGTCCAGCTCGGCGGCGAAGCGGGCGACCGCCGGGTCCGTCGCCTGCTGCGCGCGCTCCCGCCAATCGGCGCGGCCCGCCTCGGCGCGCGCCACGTCCCCCGGCTCGGGAAGGTGATCGGGTGCAACGAGGAGCGGACGGGTGTGAGACATCGCGGACCTGCGTGCGCGCCGTGAACCGGGCCGTCGGAGGCGCGAGCGTGGGCGCGGCCCCATGCCCGGTCAAGCCGCCGGGGGCGCCGTGATGCGGCGCATGATCGTGCTGTGCCTGGAGACGGTCGCCGGGGTGGCCGCGCTGCTCGGCGTGGTCGCCGGCGTGGGCATCTGGCAGCTCAGCCGGGGACCGGTCACGCTGGACTCGCTAACCCCGCGCCTGGAACGCGCGCTGAACGCCGCCAATCCCGACACCACCGTGCGCGTCGGCGGCACCGCCCTCGCCTGGCGCGGCTGGCCGGACACCCTGGCGCTGCGCCTGCGCAACGTGCGCGTGCGGCGCGACGGCGAGCCCTTCGCCCAACTGCCCGAGCTGGACATGCAGCTCGCCGTGTCCGCCCTCCTCCGGGGCACGGTCGCTCCCCGGCGCGTGACCGCGCGTGGCGCCCGTCTGACGCTGGTGCGGCGCGCAGACGGCTTCGACCTCGGCGGCGACGGCGCCCCGGAAGAGGCCGGCGGGCTGCTGGCGCGGCTGCTCGACGAGCTCATGGCCGAGCCCTCTCCGGACAACCGCCTGTCCTACCTGAACGCCGTGCGGGCGGAACAAACCGCAGTTCGCGTGCGCGACAAGCAGCTCGGCCTGGCGTGGCGCGCGCCCGAAGCGCGCGTGGCGCTACGCCGCACGAAGACAGGGCTGAGCGGGACGGCGGACGCCACGGTCTCGGTGAGCGACGCGCGCGTGCGCCTGGACGGGGAACTCGCCTACACGGCCGGCGCCGGCGAGATCGCGGTGCGCGGGCGGGCCGCGAACCTGGAACCGGCGGCCGTGGCAAAGGCGATCCCGGAGCTGTCGCTGCCGGGAACGCTTACCACCCCGCTCGATGCGACGATCCGCACGCGGCTGGGCCTGGACGGCCGCGTCGGCGATATCGCGGCGCGGCTGGAGGCCGGCGCCGGGGCTTTCACCTGGCCGGACCGCTACGACACGCCCCTGCCCATCCGCGACCTCAGCGTCGAGGCGCGCTACGCGCGCGGCGAGGACCGGCTGGCGGTGCGCGACCTGGCCCTCACCCTGGGAACCCCGGACCGGCGCGGCCCGCGCGTCACCGGCGAGGCCACGGTCGCCAACCTGCGGACCGGGGCCATGCGCGTGGACGGCGAAGTCCAGGCCAAGGCCGTGGCGATGCAGCGCCTGGACCGCTACTGGCCCAAGGGCGCGGCCACCAAGACCCGCGAATGGATCACCCGCAACATCCCCAGCGGCCGCGTGAACACCGCGGAATTCACCACGCAGCTGCGTTTGCCGGACCGCTTGGCCGGCCCGGCGGAGATCGGCGCACTCGACGGCAGGATGCGCTTCCGCGACGCGGCCGTGCACTACCTGCGCCCCCTGCCGCCGGTCACGGGCGTCAGCGGCCGGGCGACGGTGGACACCGACGCCATGAGCATCACCACGAACCGGGGCAGCCTTGGCCCCGTTTCGGTCCCCGCCGGCGAAATCGCCATCACCGGCCTGGACGCCGAAGACCAGGACATCGCCATCGACCTGAACGTGGACGGGCCCCTGCGCCACGCGCTCACCGTGCTCGATCACCCGCGGCTGGGCTTCGCCGAGGAGCTGGGCCTGAGTCCCGGCGCGACGAGCGGCCGCGCGCGGGGGGAGCTGCACTTCGCCTTTCCGCTCCTGGACGACCTCCGGGCGGAGCAGGTCACCGCGCGCGCCGAGGGCACGCTGACCGGGGTGCGTGTGCGCGACTTCCTGCTGGGCCAGAACGCCACGGAGGGCAATTTGGACCTGGCGGTCAGCACCGAGCGCATGCGCCTCTCCGGACCGGTCTCGCTTGGCGGCATTCCGCTGAGCTTTGCCTGGACGGAACGCTTCGATGCCGACGACGGCGTCGTCAGCGAGATGCGCGCCCAGGTGGAGAAGCTGACCGACGCGGACCGGCGGGATCTGGGCGTGGACACCGCGCCGCACCTGCGCGGCCCCGTCAGCGGCACGCTCGTCTCGCGCCAGCGCGCCTCGGGCGAGCGCGTGCTGGACGCGGCGATCACGCTGGATCGGGCCGAGCTGGCGGCCGAGCGGCTGGGCTGGCGCAAACCCGTCGGGCGGCCCGGCAGCGCGGCCGCCACGGTCCGCCTGCGCCCGGACGCGCCGCCCGAGCTGGAGGCGTTTTCCATCACAGCCGGGGGCGACGCGGTGCCGCGGCTGGAAACGACGGGAACCGCCAGCGTCACCCGGGACGGCGCCCTGCGGCGCGCCACGCTCGACCGTCTGCGGCTGGGCGAAACGGACCTGGAGACGGTTACCGTCCAGAACGGCGCGCAGGGGCGCTGGTCCGTGCGCGTGGGCGGCGGCACGCTGGATGCACGGCCGTGGCTGGACGACGGCGCGGCGCTCACGTACGCGGCCACGGAGGGCGAGCCCCCGCCGCCGATCACCGTGGCCGTGGCGCCGCTGGCGCGCGTCAGCCTGGGCGATGGCCGCCACCTCCAGCGGGTCGCGCTCAACGCGCGCCGCGACGATGCCGGCACTTGGCAGGCCCTGCGGGTGAGCGCGCAGGTGCCCGACAGCCTGGCCCGGGGGGAGCGCGCGGGTGGCCGCGTTTCGCTGCGCTACCGACCCGGTGCCGACGGCCGGCAGGGGCTCAGGGCCGAGGCGGCGAACCTGGGCGCCACGCTGCGCGCGCTCGACGTCACCGAGGATCTGCGCGGCGGCACGTTGCGGGTGGACGGAACCGCCCGGTCGGCGGCGCCGAGCAGCGCCATCGACGGCGAGGTGAACGTGGACGATCTCATGGTGAAGGACGTGCCGGCGCTGGCACGGCTGCTCACACTGGCCTCGCTCCAGGGCCCGGCGGACATGCTGAGCGGTTCCGGCATCACCTTCCGCGAAATCTCGGGCGGGTTCACCTACGCCGACGGCCGCGTGGCAACGCAGCTAATCCACGCCTACGGGCCGTCGCTCGGCCTTACCACCAAGGGAACCCTGGAGGTGCCGGGCTGGCGCGCGGATCTGGAAGGCACGGTCGTGCCGGCGGCGCGGGTCAATCGGCTGCTGGAAAAGATCCCCCTGCTGGGCAAGCTCATCACCGGGGGCGAGGGCCAGGGCGTGATCGCCATGCGCTATACCCTGACCGGCCCGCTCGGCGATCCCGAGATCCGGGTCAATCCGCTGTCCGCGCTGACGCCGGGCTTCCTGCGCGGGGTCTTCGGGCTGTTCGACCGCGATCCCGCACCCGACGCGGACTGGCCGAAGGCGGTTCCCGACTCGCAGGCGTCCGGCAAGTGAGCCGCGGTGCCGCGTGTGGACAGCGCGGTGGGGGCATGCGACCGTTCGGCCGGACTGCGGACCTGACACACGGGAGGCGGCATGGCGACGACGCCCCTGCTCCTCGTCGGCGGCGGCAAGATGGGCGGCGCGCTGGTCACGGGCTGGCTCGACCGCGGCGTGGAGCCCGGCGCGATCACCGTGATCGATCCCGACGCCCGCACGCGCGAGGCACACCGCCGGCGCGGGGTGAACGCGGTGGCGGGGCTGGACGAGGTGCCGGCCGGGTTCGCCCCGGCGGTGCTCGTGCTCGCGGTGAAGCCGCAGGCGATGGACGAAGTGCTGCCGCCCTACACCCGGTTCACCGGCCCGGACACCGTCTTCCTCTCCATCGCCGCCGGGCGGACGATCGCCTCGCTTACCCGCCATCTGGGCAATGACGCCGCCGTGGTGCGCGCCATGCCCAACACGCCGGCGGCCGTCGGCCGTGGCGTCACGGTGATGTGTGCAAACGCCACCGTCACCGAGGCGCATCGCACGGCCTGCGACGAACTGCTGCGCGCCGCCGGCGAAACCGGCTGGGTCGAGGACGAGGATCAGATCGACGCCGTCACAGCCGTGGCGGGCAGCGGACCCGCCTACGTCTTCCACTTGATCGAATGCCTGGCCGCCGCGGGCGTGGAGCAGGGCCTGCCCGACGAGCTGGCGCGCCGCATCGCCCGCGCCACCGTGGCCGGCGCCGGCGAACTCGCGCGTCAGCGCCCGGAGCCCGCCGAAGAGCTGCGCGCCAACGTGACCAGCCCCGGCGGCACCACGCAGGCGGCGCTGGACGTGCTCATGGCGGCCGACGGGCTGCGCCCGCTGATCGGACGGACAGTGGCGGCGGCGGTCCGGCGCAGCCGTGAGCTGGCGGGCTGAGCGGCCGGCGGCGGGGAGGCATCAGGGCTCACAGCAAACACGGGACGGACGGCCATGGCGGAGACGAGCGACGGCGCGAACGGCGGCCTGGACCACGACCGCATCATCGAAGCCACGATGCACCTCGCCGCGGTGCACGGCTGGGACCAGCTCGCGCTGCGCGACGTCGCGCGCGCGGTCGGTGTCGGGCTGGCCGAGCTGTACCGCGCCTACCCCTCCAAGCAGGCGATTCTGCGCGCCTACGCCGAGCGGCTGGACCGCGCCATCCTGGACGCGCAGGAGCCCGAGGACATCGCCGAGCCCGCGCGCGACCGGCTGTTCGAGGTGTTGATGCAGCGCTTCGACCGCATGCAGCCGAATCGGGAAGCCATCCGCGCCATCCTGCACAGCTATCGCCGCGATCCGCTGCTGGCGGTCGGCGGCGTGTGCCAGCTGCGGCGCTCCATGGCCGCCATGCTGGAAGCGGCCGACCTGTCCAGCGCCGGCCTGCGCGGGCGTCTGCGGCGCGACGGGCTGTGTGCCCTCTTCCTCGCCGTGCTGCGCATCTGGTTGAGCGACGACACGAGCGACATGTCGCGCACGATGGCCACGCTCGACAGCTACCTGCGCCGCCTCGACCAGCCGGTCGCCATCGTCGAGGGCCTGCGCACACGCGGAGCCTCGCAAGAACAGGCCATCTAGAGTCTTTTCATTCCGGATCCGGACGTTCGGGTCCCCGCGCGAATGCGGGCCGGGTGTGCGTGCGTTTTCCGGTCCCGGCCCGCGAATTAAAAACCACACCGACGACAGGGGTAGACCTTTTGTGCAGCGCAGCAACGCCCCCCTTGACGCTGCCGGCGCCAATGGGCATCTATGGCTTAGCGTTGTGCAGCGCACAACACCAAACGGCGCGCACACGACGCGGTGACACGGGTCAAGCCGAGGGAGAGACGACCATGGCACAGAAGACGGGCAACCCCTTCCTGGATCAGGATTTCAGCCAGCTGTTCGACGTTTCCAGGTTCATGCAGGCGTTCCAGGTTCCGGGCGTCGACAGTGACAAGCTGATGGACATCCAGCGCAAGAACATCGAGGCCATCACGCAGGCGCAGCGCACGGCCCTCGAGGGCATGCAGGCGCTGGTTCAGCGCCAGACCGAGGTTACGCGCAAGCTGCTGGACGATCAGCTCAACGCGATGCAGCGCATCAGCGGCGCGGGCAGCCCCGAGGAGCGCGCGCAGAAGCAGGCCGAGGTCGCCAAGCAGGCGTACGAGAACGCCGTGCAGGGCAGCCGCGAGCTGGCCGAGATGAGCGCGAAGTCGCAGCAGGAGGCGCTCGAGCTGCTGCACAAGCGCGTCGGTGAGAGCTTCGACGAGGTGCGCGAGAGCATGCAGGCCGCGACGACCGCCGCCGGCGGCACGAGCGGCGGCGCCAGCTCCAGCGGCGGCTCCAGCTCGTCCAGCAAGAGCAGCGGCCAGGGCGCCACGCAGAAGGCCTAACGCGCGGCTTTCCATCGCGCGACGGCCAATCGACACGGGCCGCCGGTTTCGCCGGCGGCCCGTTGTGTGTGCGCCGCCAGTGCCCCTACCTCTCGCAAGGGCACGCACGCACGGAGGTCCCCATGTCCGAGGATGCCAGCCAGCCCGCCGCCAAACCGGCCGTCGATTTCGCCGCGTTCCAACAGCTCGACATCCGCGCCGGCACGATCGAGGCGGTCGACGACTTTCCCGAAGCCCGCACACCAGCCTACAAGCTGTGGATCGACTTCGGCGAGGCCATCGGCCGGCGCCAGACCTCGGCCCAGCTCACGGCCAACCATGCCAAGGCCGACCTGGAAGGCCGTCAGGTGGCAGCGCTCATCAACATCCCGCCCAAGCGGGTCGCCGGCTTCACCTCGGAATGCCTCGTGCTCGGCTTCACCGACAGCGAGGGCGGCATCGTGCTGGTGGGTCCGGACACGTCCGTCCCGAACGGCAGCGCGCTACACTGACGGCGCTTACCGGGACGGCGGGCGCTCGTCGGGACCCGGCTCGTCGGCGACGAAGCGCGTGCGGTCGCTCTCGTTCATCAGTTCCAACATGACGCGCCGGAATCCGGCCACGGCCTCGGCGCCGGCCTCGCGATAGGCGCGCGCGATCAGCTCGCGCTGGCGCTGGCCGAGCTCGCGCTCCAGCGCGCGGCCGGCATCGGTCAGCCGCAGCGTGCGCTGGCGCCGGTCGCGCAAGCCGCGGCCCTGTTCGAGGTAGCCGCCGGCCGTGAGGTCGGACACCACGCGGGCGAGGCTCTGCTTCGTCACCTTCAACCGGTCCAGCAGCGCGGCCACGGGGATCCCGGGCTCACGCGCGACGAAATACAGCACCCGGTGGTGCGCCCGGCCGAGCCCGTGCCGTTCGAGCACGGCATCCGCCTGGGCCGCCACATCGCGCTGCGCGATGAACAGCATCTCCATCGCCTGGCGCAGCTCTTCCTCGCGCAGGAAGAGCGGGTTGGGACCGCTGGGGCTCGCCATCTTGCAGCCGCACCTCCGCTGTGGTACCCGCTTGCCGCCTTTCACAGCCGGCGGGGGTGATGTAGTCTCCCGAGCCGGTAGACGCGAGCGGTATCCCAGCCGGGTGGCGAGACGATGTCCACAGTGGCCTACGACGATCGCGACGGCTTCATCTGGTGCAACGGCGAGCTCGTGCCCTGGCGTGACGCCAAGCTGCACGTGCTTTCCCACGGCCTGCACTACGCCAGCAGCGTGTTCGAGGGCGAGCGCGTCTATCAGGGCGCCATCTTCAAGCGCGACGAGCATCACCAGCGGCTGCTGGACTCGGCGCGCCAGATGGGCTTCGAGGTCCCCTACAGCGTCGACGAGATCAACCGCGCGGCCGAGCGCGTGATCGAGGCGAACGGCATCACCGAGGGCTACGTGCGCCCCATCGCATGGCGCGGCAGCGAGCAGATGGGCGTGGCCGCGCAGCGCAACCGCATCCACGTCGCCATCGCCGCCTGGAAGTGGGACACCTACTTCACGCCGGAAGCGCGGCTGAAGGGCATCCAGATGCGGACGGCCTCGTGGGCGCGGCCCGCGCCCGAGACGGCGCCGGTGCACGCCAAGGCCTCGGGTCTGTACATGATCTGCACGCTGTCCAAGCACGAGGCCGAGGCGGACGGCTTCAACGACGCCCTCATGCTGGACTACCGCGGGCGCATCGCCGAGGCCACCGGCGCCAACATCTTCCTGGTCCAGAACGGCGAATTGCACACGCCCGAGCCCGATTGCTTCCTGGACGGCATCACGCGCCGGGCCGTCGTCCAGCTCGCCCGTGAGCGCGGCTACAGCGTTCACGAGCGCGCCCTCATGCCGGGGGAACTGGACCGCACGGACGAGGTCTTCATCACCGGCACGGCCGTCGAGGTGACGCCGGTGAACCGGATCGACGGCCGCCATTTCACCGTCGGCCCGGTCACGCGGGAGCTCGTGGAGGCCTTCGATCAGCTGGTTCAAAACCCGAGCACCTGGGACCAGCACACGACGGCGCCCTCCTCGGTGCAGCCCGCCGCCGCCGCGGGGCGGTAAGCCCGGCTCCGCCGCTTCCTCGGGCTGTCCCGCATGCGGGCGGACTGACGTGCCTCCCACCGATGAAGGACTTGGGCCGGGCGGTTGGGCTGAACGGGCGCCGTGTTTCGCCGGCTTAGGTGTCCGCGGGCCGCCTCAAGTGGATACCGTGCCGGCTGCGCCGGCTTGCGCGTGCGTGGGCTGCCCAAGCCGCTGCGCTGTCTGATCACTGGCTGAGCCGGCGCAGAAGATTACCGATATGAAATTTCGCAAGTAAATTGTTTTTATGCGTTAGATAGTTTGACCGCTGCGCCTGCTGGCGAATTTCACCAGAATTCGATATATATTCGTCATGGACCAATCGCAGCCGCCCTCGGTGTTCTCCCAGGCTGGACGGGTCATGCGCAGCCGGCTCGTGCGCGGGCTGGCGCTGGTCGTTTTCGTGTCGATCGTGGGGATCGAGGTGCTCCTGCTCGTCCCCTCGTATTTCAAGAACCGCTCGGATCAGCTGGATCAGGTCGAGACCGAGGGCTTGGCCTATATTCGCGCCGCCCAGCAACTGCCCGCCGACGGCCGAACCACCTTCGTCGACAAGCTGGCGCAGGCCACGCAGAACAGCCGCTGGATCGGTGCCGCTGTCATCGGTCCCGACGGGCGCGTCCTGGCCCACCACGGCGTTCCGCCGCGACTGGCGGGGCGGTGCCCGCAGATGGGCAACAAGGGCGTCACGCGTCAGGACATGCAGGTCTACGAGGTGTGCTGGCCGGCCGAGGTCACGGGGCTTCCCTTCGCCGTGGCGGCACGCTTCGACAGCTCGGACGCCGCCGCGAACCTGTCCGGCTATTTGCTGCGGGTGATCGGCCTGGTCGCCGTCATCGCACTTGGCACGACCGCGATCCTGTTGTTCGTCGTCGGCCGCCGCATCCTCCTGCCCGTGCTCAACCTGCGCCACAGCCTCATGGCCGTGGCCGACCAGCCGGAAGCGGCCCAGCGCACGCGCCTGCCCGGGCCGCCAGCGCGCGACGAGATCGGCGAACTTATCGATGCCTCACACCGGATGCTGCATCACGTCGCGGAAACCCTGTCCGACTTGCACCAGCGAAACACCGCGCTGCGCGATTCCGAAGCCCGGTTCCGTCAGATCTTCGAGCGCTCCCACGACGGCATCTTCCTGGTCGACGTGCCCGCCGACCGCATCGTCGACGCCAATCCCGCGGCGTGCACCATGCTGGGCTACGGCCGGGACGAGATCGCCTCGGTGCCGCCCAGCACCGTCCATCCCGACGAGATGCCGGAGCTGAAAGCGTTCTACGACCGCGTGCGCAAACACGGCCAGGCCCAGGCCGCCGGGCTGAGCTGCAGGCGCGTCGACGGCTACAAGGTCCCGGCGGACATCTCGGGCGCCCAGATCGACTGGCAGGGCAGGACGCTCATGCTCGCCGTCGTCCACGACATGCGCGAGCACAAGCGGCTGGAGAACGCGCTCAACGAGGCCAAGGAGCGCGCCGAGCAGGCCGACCGCATGAAGAGCCAGTTCCTCGCCACGATGAGCCACGAGCTGCGCACACCGCTCAACGCCATCATCGGGTTCAGCGAGATCATGTCGGCGGAATCCCTGGGCCCGCTGGGCAACGACCACTACCGCGAGTACGCGGGGGACATCCTGGGCGCGGGCCGACACCTGCACGACATCATCAACGACATTCTGGACATCTCCAAGATCGAGGCCGGCCAGATGCAGGTCGAACCGGTGGATCTGGACATCCACGACTCTGTCCAGCGCACCCTGCGCCTCGTCGAGCGCCGCGCCCGCACCGGCAACGTCTTCGTGCAGCCACAGCTGCCCGAGCACCTGCCACCCATCCGCGCCGACGAGCGCCACGCCCGCCAGATCCTGCTCAACCTGGTCACCAACGCCGTGAAATACGCCCCACCGGGCAGCACGGTGGTGGTTTCCGCCGAAATGCCCGACGCGGACACCGTGCGCCTGGCCGTCAGCGACAGCGGGCCCGGCATGGATGAAGCGGACGTGGCGCGCGCCCTGGAGCCCTTCCAGCAGGTCCAGACGAGCGCGGAATTGGCCGACGAAGGCGGCACGGGCCTCGGCCTGCCGTTGTCCAAGCGGCTGGCGCAGTTGAACGGCGGCGAGCTGGCCGTGGCCAGCGCCGCCGGCGAAGGCACCACGGTCCGGGTGAGCTTTCCCGTCGCGCGGGCCGCAGTGGCGTGATCGCCGCCCGTTCAGGCTGGCAAGCTGCCCCGTATGCAATCAGAAACAGGGCCGGCGCCAGCATCGAGGTGCGTCTCCCCCATGCTGCCGCGTGACACGCCCGTCGCGGCGTCAGCCCTTGCGCTGGCGAACGGCGGCGTGCGCCGCGGCCAGGCGCGCGATGGGCACGCGGTAGGGCGAGCAGGAGACGTACTCCAGTTCGGTGCCCTGGCAGAATGCGATGGAGTCCGGATCGCCGCCGTGCTCGCCGCAAATGCCCAGGCTCAGCGCCGGGTTGCTGCGCCGCCCCTCGCGGGCGCCCATCTCCACCAGCTTGCCGACACCGTCCTGGTCCAGGCAGATGAAGGGGTCCGTCGCCAGAATGGTCTGGCTCTGGTAGGTGGGCATGAAGCTGGCGGCGTCGTCGCGGGAGATGCCGAAGGCCGTCTGGGTCAGATCGTTCGTGCCGAAGGAGAAGAAATCGGCGTGCTTGGCAATGGCGTCCGCCAGCATGGCCGCGCGCGGCAGCTCGATCATCGTGCCCACCTTGTAGGCGATGCGCACGCCGCGCTCCGCCATGACGGCGGCGGCCACGCGATCCACCAGGGCGCGCAGGATTTCCAGCTCCTTCGCCACGGCCACGAGCGGGATCATGATCTCCGGCTCGACCGTCTCGCCGGTCTCCTCGGCGACGTCGGCGGCGGCGTTGAAGATCGCCCGCACCTGCATCTCGTAGATCTCGGGATAGGTGATCCCCAACCGGCAGCCGCGGTGGCCGAGCATGGGGTTGGCTTCGGTGAGCTTGATGGCGCGGGCGCGCACCTGATCCACCGTCATCCCCGCCGCGCGCGCGACCTCGTGCATCTCCGCGTCCTCGCGCGGCAGGAACTCGTGCAGCGGCGGGTCCAGCAGCCGGATGGTCACGGGGAAACCGGCCATGATGCGGAAGAGGTCGAGGAAGTCCCGGCGCTGCATGGGCTCGATGCGCGCGAGCGGCCCGCGCCGCCCCTCCTCCGTCTCGGCCAGGATCATCTCGCGCACGGCCGTGATGCGGTCGGACTCGAAGAACATGTGCTCCGTGCGGCACAACCCGATGCCCTGGGCGCCGAATTCCAGGGCGGTGCGCGCGTCCTGCGGCGTTTCCGCGTTGGTGCGCACGCCCAGCTCGCGCAGGCGGTCGGCCCAGCCCATGAAGGTGGCGAACTCACCCGAGAGCTCGGGCTTCACCGTGGGCACCTCGCCGCGGATGATCTCGCCGGCCGCGCCGTCGATCGTGATCGTGTCGCCTTCGCCCACGGTCACATCGTCGACCAACATCGTGCGGCGCTGCTCGTCGATGCGAAGCTGCCCGGCGCCGGCGACGCAGGGCCGGCCCATGCCGCGCGCCACCACGGCGGCGTGCGAGGTCATGCCGCCGCGCGCGGTGACGATCCCCTTGGCCGCGTGCATCCCGTGGATGTCCTCGGGCGAGGTCTCGGTCCGGCACAGGATCACGTCCGTTCCCGCCTGCGCCAGCTGCTCGGCGCGGTCGGCGGTGAACACGGCCACCCCGGCGGCGGCGCCAGGCGAGGCCGGCAGGCCGCGGGCGATGACCTCGCGCGAGGCGTCGGGGTCGAGCGTGGGATGCAGGAGCTGATCCAGCGACGCCGGGGAGACGCGCTCCACGGCCTCGGCTTCCGTGATAATGCCGTCCTTGACCATGTCCACGGCGATGGTGAGCGCGGCGCGCGCCGTGCGCTTGCCGGTGCGCGTTTGCAGCATGTAGAGCGTGCCGCGCTGGACGGTGAACTCGATGTCCTGCATGTCGCGGTAGTGGCTTTCCAGCTTCTCACGCACGTCGTGCAGCTGGCGG
>Ga0207714_1000596_pt1 | contig 24521 bp, 22 predicted proteins | sample PonA232FremontCA_2_FD_187270 | JGI IMG/M metagenome (GOLD analysis project Ga0207714, IMG submission 187270) | Marine sediment microbial community from Fremont, CA, USA - Pond A23 Sediment 2 (SPAdes) | ecosystem: Environmental > Aquatic > Marine > Unclassified | place: USA: Fremont, California...
CACCTCGTGCCCTAGATCCTCCAGGGCGGAGTTTATGGAGCGGATTCCCTTGAGGGATATCTCTCGCTCATTGGACCACCCCCCGCCGATCAAAAGGATACGCATACAGGTCTACCTCCAGGCTCTGCTCCAGTAGCTTCTCCAAGGCGTTCACCTTGGCATGGGAGAGGTAAATTTTTTGCATCCGCTCAAAGGAATTCGCGTAGCGGTCCAGAATGTCCTGGAAGCGCTCCCGGATGGTGACGATCCGGTCGTGGACCACGCGCTTGTCCGCGTAGAGCACTGCCAGGGGAAGGAAATGGCGGTCCAGGTCCAGTTCTCCTGGCCAGCGGACATGGTGGATTACGCCCTGGGCGATGGCGGGATTGCCTGTGCGATCCATGACCAGGGAGGCGCCGATGTGACTGTGATTGCCTTGATGAGTGATGGTGTAAGCCTTGCCCAGGTCGTGCAGCAAAGCGGCTGCTCGGACTTCCTGGACCCGTACGGCCATGCCCCGCTGTTCGGCCCACTCTGCCAGGCAGGTGGCGATGCGGGCAACCATGAGGCTGTGGGTTCCAATGTGCTCTGGCATGCCCAATTCGCGCCAGATCCGGAAGCAGGCCTGGTCATCGGGGACAATGCCCGCGGATTGCGCGGGGAAATCCATACAGGTCAGAGCCGAGTTATCCATGCTGTACCTCGGAGATGATACGCCAAGGCCGGCCCCGCTTAAGCTGGTGGACCCTGGACTTTTGGCTCCAATTGATCCAAACTCCCTATGGATAGCCTTGATACTGAGATAGAACCGGGGAGGCCACGTCACCGGAGGCAGCATACCGTAAAGGATGCAAGTAGATGATATACAACATGGCGGAAAAAAACAACAGAGCGGCGGAGATGCAGGAGCTGAGCGACCCCGGTTACTGTCGCGGTCTGGCGCAGAGGCTGCACAGGATGCTGGATAGCGAGATCAGCTTCATGGAGGTCTGCGGCACGCACACCATGAGCATCTTCGGCAGCGGTCTGCGAACCCTCTTACCTGCGGGGCTGCACCATGTCTCCGGACCCGGATGCCCGGTTTGCGTGACCCACGCAAGAGATATCTCCGCCTTCCTGGAGCTGGCTCGCACCAAAGGAGTAACATTGGCCAGCTTTGGGGATATGCTCCGGGTGCCAGGGCCCGGAGGGGAGAGCCTCAAATCGGCCCAGGCCGAGGGGGCCTCGGTGCGGATTTGCTACTCGCCCTACGAGGCGGTCCAGCTAGCGGAGAGCCATCCGGAGCAAGAGGTGGTCTTTCTGGGAGTGGGATTTGAGACCACTGCCCCGGCTGTGGCCGCCACCCTGGAGATGGCCAGGAGCAAGGACCTTGGCAACTTCAGCCTCTACTCCTGCCATAAGCTGATCCCACCGGCCCTGGAGGCGCTTGTGGCCAATCCCGGGATTCAAGTGGACGGATTCCTTTTGCCCGGTCACGTCTCTACTGTGATCGGAACGGAGCCATACCGGTTCCTGGCCAGCGATTACGGCATTCCCGCAGCGGTGGCCGGATTCGAGCCCGGGGACATCCTTCAGGCCCTGCTTATGTTACTTAGTCGCATTAAGAGCGGTGATCCGGATGTGGACAATCAGTACACCCGGGCGGTTAAGCCCCAGGGCAATTCGCGGGCCCGGGAGGTGATGTATCGGGTCTTCGAGCCACGTGACACCCTCTGGCGGGGCCTGGGTACCATTCCCTCCAGCGGGCTGGGTCTTCGGGAGGAATACGCCGCACTGGACGCTGAGCGAAGATTTTCCCTATCTCGCAAAGAAGGAGGAGAAGATCCTCCGGGATGCCGCTGTGGAGAGGTGCTTCAGGGTGCGATTCAGCCGCGGGATTGTCCCCTCTTCGGAAGGGCCTGCACGCCCGCATCCCCTGTGGGCCCCTGCATGGTCTCCAGCGAGGGCAGCTGCGCAGCCAGTTATCACTATGACCCAGTGTTGCGTCCTTGAAATACTACTTAGATAATCATTTGCAGGGTGTTTTTTTCACTTTGCACCTTCGGTTCTGGATTTCCTAACGCTCGTCACGCGGGGGCATCGCTGCCCCCCACCCGACTCTCCGTAGTTGCGGTTTTCGCGAGTCTTGCCATATTTTTGAAGCATAAGCTTCTTCCGGGCTATAAGCTTTATCACGGTCGGGTTTCCCCCACGTGACAAGCGAAGGAAATCAACAGAACCTACGATGAATCGTTCAAAAACACCCTGCAAATGATTTCGGCATAGAATATTCGTGTTCTTTTTTTTGCCGGACAGCACACTAGATGCCCTGTAAGTCATTTTAAAGGATTGGATAACCAGAACGGAGGCGACTTGAGCGAGGAGCGCATCCTGCTGGATCACGGAAGCGGCGGCTTGGCCTCGCACAGGCTCATCAGCGAGGTCTTTTTCCGATACATGGGGAACGAGCACCTCTACGGCATGGACGATGCCGCCTGTGTTTCGACAGGGCCTCTGACTGTGGTGAGCACGGACACCTTCACCGTGGACCCCCTTTTTTTTCCCGGCGGGGACATCGGTTCCCTGGCGGTTCACGGCACGGTCAACGACGTGGCCATGCTCGGGGCCAGGCCCCGCTATATCACCTGCGGATTCCTCATGGAGGAAGGGCTGCCGCTGAGGGATCTGGAGCGGATCGTGGCCTCCATGGCCCGGGCAGCCAAAGAGGCGGATGTGCGCGTGGTGGCCGGGGACACCAAGGTGGTCACCCGGGGGGCTGCGGACAAGCTTTTTATCAACACCACGGGACTGGGCGAGCTCTTGCTGGATTCTCCTTTGTCGGGAGCCGGGGCCGAGGAGGGCGATTCCGTGCTGGTTAGCGGCAATCTGGGGAATCACGGCCTCGCCGTGTTTGCCGCCAGGGAGGGGCTCTCCTTTCAGACCCCGGTGAGAAGCGATTCCGCTTGCCTGAATCACATGGTTGCCCATCTGCTGCAACAGGTCCCCGAGGTCCGCGTTCTTCGCGATCCCACTCGCGGAGGGCTGGCCACCACCCTGAACGAGATCGCGGGCCAGTCCGGACGGGACATTTTTCTGCGGGAATCCGATATTCCCGTTGATCACGAGGTTCGGGAGAGCTGCTCCTTCCTGGGGTTGGACCCGCTCTATCTGGCCAACGAGGGCAAGCTGATCTGTGTGGTTCCCCGCAGCCGGGCGGACGAGGCACAACAGGTTCTGAGGGAGCACGAGGCAGGGGTCAACTCCGCCTGCATTGGAGAGGTGGGCGGATCTAGCCGGGGCAGGGTGATACTGGAGACAGGCATCGGGGGAAGACGTCTGTTGCAAATGCTGGAAGGAGAGCAATTGCCCCGCATCTGTTGATCCGCGATCCTATAGCTTATTGTTGCGGGGTCGGTTCCAGACCGAGCTCCCGAAGGTCGCTGAGAAGCATGTCCAGAGCGGTCCGGATGCCGCTTTGAGCCTCTGGCGTGATCTCGGTTCCCGTCTCCAGGCTTGCTGGCCTGATGCCGTAGAGGACGATATGTTCCGGCTGGGTCGCAGTAATTTGGGTGACGGCCAGGACCTCGCTCAAGCCCAGCTGATGCGGGGATATCTTGTTTTGGAAGAATCCCGGCTCCTGGGAGAGGTCGATCCGGGTCACGCTTCCCGGATTGTCCATTTCCGAGCTGAGAGTGTCCAGGAGGAAAAGGCGCTCCCTGTTTTCGATAACGGAGAGCAGCTCCATCCCCGAAGTTCCCCCGTCCAGGACCTCCACCCCGGAAGGCATCTCATACTTTCGCTGTAGCTCCCACACTGCCTTAACCCCTGCTCCTTCGTCGGAAAGGAGGATGTTGCCGATCCCCAGGATCAGGATATTCGCTTGTTCCGTCTCCTGTCGGATGCCTTCGTTTTCTCTGCTGTTCATAATGTCCTTATTTTTTTTGTATGAAAATGGTCCTAACTTTTTGAAATATAACAAAAAAAGCGAAGGCAGACGTGGCGCTTGAGCTGGGTTCCATATAGCACCATCACTTTGTTCATACCGCAATAAGCAGGCCTTGTGGTGTAATGGACCACCTAAGGCTCAATGGAGAATCTTGCCTGGAACAGGCTTGGTTGTCCTGGATTCCTTCAAGTGCTGCTGGCCCCGTCATGTGAAGCCCAGGATGAAACACTGGCATCAGCGCATCCCTTGACTCGCCTCGCGACATTTTCCTGCTTGGTTGTGCCTGTGTCTGCGCAGGCATGAGGGTAATGACTCGACTGTTCCACACGTAAACAAAACGGAGCCGGGAGAGAACTTCTCTCCCGGCTCAGAGAGCTTGATGTAGCGGCATGTTCGGAACTCTATCGGCTTACAGGGCCTTGACCTGGACCAGATCGCGGCGGTGTTCGTCGTGCATGTGGATGGCGCAGGCCAGGCACGGATCGAAGGAGTGCACCGTGCGCAGGACTTCCAGGGGCTTGTCCGGCTCGGCCATGGGATTACCCACCAGGGAGGCCTCGTAGGGCCCCTTTTCATCCTTGTGGCTGCGAGGAGCTGCGTTCCAGGTAGAGGGGACCACGCACTGATAATTCCGGATCACGCCGTTCTCGATGACCACCCAGTGAGAAAGGACTCCCCTGGGGGCCTCGTGGAAGCCGAAGCCCCTGATTTCCCCCTGGGGAAAGCTGGGCGGATTGAAGATTTCCTGGTCCCCTCTGCCAAGGTTGTCCACCAGATCCTGCCATAGCGTGGGCAGGGTGTCCGTCAGCACCGCGGCGCGAACCGCGCGGGCGGCGTGGCGTCCGATAGTGGAGTGCAGTGCGCTGAGTGGGATCTGCATACCGGCGATATTGCCAGCCACGTCCAGCGCCGCCTGGAGGTACTTCTTCGTTGGCTTGTGTCCAGCGGCGTACGCGGCCAGCACCTGGGCCAGGGGACCCACCTGTGCGGGTTCGCCCTTGAAGTTCGGGGCCTTGACCCAGGAATACTTGCCGTTCTCGTCGAAGTCGGTGTAGTTGGGCTTGGTCTCCTCCTCGTAGGGGCGCTTGTTCCAGTCCCCCTCGTACCAGGAGTGATTGATTGCCTCCTTGACGTTTTCCTCGAACAGGGAGTCCCGGAAAGATTTGATCTCCTGGAAGGATTCCAGATCGCCTCCAGGGATGTAACCGCCGGGCATCATGAACTCTTCACCCTTAGTATCCGTGGGCAGATCGGGGACGCTCAAGTAGTTGGTCACTCCGTCCCCGTACTGGGTCCAGTTCGCATAGAATCCGCCTATAGCGCCCACATCCACTAGGTAGACCTGTTTCATGAAGGCCTGGACTTCGTCGATCAGGGACTTTATGTAGTTCAGCCTCTCCATGGTCAGTGGTGCGGGAGAGTTGACATCCACAGGATTGGAGACGCCCCCCACGGCCAGGTTCTGAACGTGCGGGGTCTTGCTCCCTAATATGGCGACGATCTTGTTGATCTTTCGCTGATACTCCAGGGCCTGGAGATAATGGACAGTGGCCATGAGGTTGACCTCCGGAGTGAGCTTCATGGCCGGATGCCCCCAGTATCCGCTTCCGAAAACGCCCAGTTGCCCGGAAGAGACGAAGTTTTTCAGCTTATCCTGCACAGACTTGAATTCCTGGGCGCTATTTCTATGCCAGTCCGAGAGGCTTTGGGCCAGCTTGGCCGCTTGGTTCGGATCCGCCTTGAGGCCGGAGACGATGTCCACCCAGTCCAGAGCGGAGAGCTGGTAAAAGTGCGTGAGGTGATCGAACATCCCATGCGCTGCGACGATCAGGTTACGGATGTACTGGGCGTTTTTGGGGATCTCCAGTTCCAGGGCGTTCTCCACCGCGCGCACTGAGGCAAGGGCGTGCACGGTGGTGCACACACCGCAGATCCTTTGCGTATAGAGCCAAGCCTCGCGCGGGTCGAGGCCCTGAAGGATCAGCTCGATGCCGCGCCACATCTGTCCGGAGGACCAGGCGTTCGTGATCGAGCCGTTCTCGACCTCGCAATCTATGCGCAGGTGTCCTTCGATTCGGGTGATGGGATCGACGGTTATTCTCTGTGCCATATTCCTCTCCTTCCCTTCGATCTTGATGAGTTACTCTCTTGGTTATGGGACGCCTGGCATCATGGCTAAGCCTGGCTCTTCTTGCCGGATAGGGGCAGTAGCGGTGCCCTCTTGGCCGCCCAGACAAAGACCAGGATTTCGATGGCTATGATTCCGAAGGTGATAAGGATCTCCGGAGTGGTGGGAAAATAGTGCCATCCATTCCCCGGAGAGAATCCGATAATATAGGCGTCGAAGCGGTAGAGCCCGGCCCCGAGCAGGGCGCAGAAGGCCGACCAGAAGACTTTGCGCGAGTCGGCACGGTTCTTGGCCGGAACGAGCATGAACAGAGCCACGAGAAGCAGGACGCTTTCCAGTAGGAAGAAGTTCCCCGCCATATCACCGGCGAACATGGCTTCCAGGGCTCCGCGAGCATTGATGTCCTGAAAGCGTACGATAAGGAAAATCCCCACAAGCCAAGGGATAATCGCCGAGAGCTTCTTCAGGATGTTCAGCTCAGAGGGATTATTGAAGGCCACTCCCGAGAGCGTGGCTTCGAAGATCACAATGGCATAACCCAGCAGCAGCGCCGCGATAAGGAAAAAGAGTGGCAGGGCCTGGCTCCAGTAGAGGGGGGACATCTTGGAACCGCCCAGGACCATCAGGCTGCCCAGGGAGGACTGGTGCATGGTGGGCAGGAGAATGCCCAGGGCGACGAAAATAAACAGGACCTTGCTTAGCTTGTTCTCCACGTTGTGCAGCCTCAGTTTCTGGAGGAAGGGGGGCGCTGTCTCTATCAATAAAACCAGGACATAAGCGGCAATGCACACCGCTACTTCGAACATCGCGGAATGGACGTTTGCGTGCCAGGGGAGGAAGATGTTTTGCATGTTCCAGTAGCGGCCGATGTCGAAGAAAATGGAGAAGCCGGCCAGGGCGTAGCCCAGAAAGCTGGTGAGGATGGCCGGCTTGAGCAAGGGGCTGTATTCGAACTTGTTGAAGATGAAGATGAGAATGGCCATGGCATAACCACCGCAGGCGAATGCGGTGCCCACATTCACGTCGTAGGCGATCCACAGCCCCCAGGGGTAGCCGTCGTTCATGCCGCTGACCGGGCCCAGGCCGAAGAGGAAACGCTGGGCCAGGAAGCCGAGCATGACGATAATGACCAGGATCCCCAGGATGAAGGGTATGGTGAGAACCCTGCCTCCAAAAGGTTTCGCTTCGGACATATGGTCACTCCTTTTCTCGGTTGGGAGAGCTTGCTGGTTGTCCTATTCGTGGTGCTCCCGCTTTCGGACCAGGTATACCAGCCCGGCGAAGGCGGCCACGGGATAGATGAGATACTTGTAGAAGCTGTTGGCGACGCCCTCCAGATCCTTGACATAGGATCGCTCCCGCAGGTCGGGGAGCCCGAGTTTGCTGAAGTCGGTGCCGGAGAGAATCATGTACTGGCTTCCGCCGACCTCTTCGCTGCCGTAGATGTGGGGGATGTACTTTTCTGCTTTGTGCCGTCTGGTGTTCCCCTTTTGGATGTGGTTTACCGGAAAGTCGTAGTACTTGCCCGGCTCCAGGAGCAGACGGCGCTCGGCTTCCTTCTTGAGCTGATCCACCGGGCCGAAGAGAGAGGCGCCTGTGGGGCAGGACTCGCAACAGGCGGCATAACGGCCCTGCTGGAAAAGATGGTCGCAGAGCTGGCACTTGTGGATTTGGGGAAAGGGGGAATACCAGTCGAACTTGGGGACATTGTAGGGACAGGCCACCTGGCAGTAGCGGCATCCGATGCAGGCCGAGGCGTCGTAGGTTACTACCCCTGTCTCCCTGTCCTTGACCAGTGCAGAGACAGGGCAGGCGTTGACGCAGGCCGGATCAAGGCAGTGCATGCAGTGGCGCTTGATGAAGGCGTAGTCCTCGCCCTCCTTATACATCTTGATTATGTTCAGGGTCTTGGCGGACAGGTCCAGAGGATTGTCCCAGGTGGAATACCTCCCGGAATGTTCCGGGGGCATATCGTTGGCTTCCTTGCAGGCAGTCATGCAGGCCTGGCACCCGATGCACAGGTTGGAGTCGTAGAGGATGCCCACCGCTCGGGGAGGGATGGTTTCTCCAGGAGTGGAGGCACTGGCGGACTGCAAGCCGGTGACCATCAAGGCTCCCCCGGCGGCAGTCGCCTTGAGGAATTCCCGCCGTTTGATCGTCATCGTGTCCCTCCCTTGGTTTACTGGTTACTCGCTTCTTCCTCGGACTTGAGCTTCCGAGAGGCGACAACTCCGGCACCAAGGGCCGCTCCCACCGCGAGGCCGACCAAGCCCGCGGCGGTGGCGGTGGTTTTGCCGCCACGTTGGTAGGTGATATCCGCGGGCGTGGCCGAAGGGGTGAAGAGGCTGTGCTTTTCCAGGTCCGCTTCCACGAACTGCGGAATGCTGAAGCCCACGCCCTCCTCGCTGCAGCCGAAGCAGGGATGTCCAGCCTTGACCGGCCAGGATCCCACGTCGTTATAGCCCAGAATGGAGCAGTTGTTGTAGGTCACCGGGCCTTTGCAGCCCAGCTTGTACAGGCAGTATCCTTGTTTGTGCCCTTCGTCTCCGAATTCTTCAGCGAATCTGCCGGCATCGAAATGAGGCCTGCGCTCGCAGTTCTCATGAATGAGGCGGCTGTAGGCGAACTTGGGTCTTCCTTGGTTGTCCAAGGCGGGAAGTTTCTTGTACGTTAGATAGTAGGCTACAGCTGAAGTGAAGTTGTAGGGGTTGGCCGGACAGCCCGGGATGTTCATCACCGTCGCGCCGGGCAGGACCTCCGAGACGCCCTTGGCTCCGGTGGGATTGGGCTCTGCGGAGGGGATGCCACCCCAGGAGGCGCAGGAGCCGATGGCGATGATCGCCCCAGCCTTGCTCGCCGTTTCCTTAAGGATCTCCACAAAAGGTGTTCCAGCCACTTTGCAGTAGATTCCACCGTCTTTGGTGGGGATGGAACCTTCCACCACCAGGACGAATTTGCCACTGTTCTTCTCCATGGATTGTGCCTTGAAGTTCTCCGCCTGATGACCGGCGCCCGCGTTGAGAGTCTCGTTGTAATCCAGGGAGATCATGTCCAGAATGAGATGCTCCAGAGTGGGATGGGTGGTTCGCAGCAACGATTCGGTGCATCCGGTGCAACCCTGCCCGGAGATCCAGATGACCGGAGGCCGGATGGGGCTCTCCACAGCGGAGGCGATTTTTTCTCCGGCGGAGAGCGGCAGCCCCATGCTTGCGGCCATGACAGTGCAGAACTTGAGGAAATCCCTGCGAGAGTAGCCTCTGGCGCTGAGCTTGCTCACAACATTCAGTTCATTCATACTTCCCCCCCTTTTACCGTTTGAAGTAGGGATGCAACGCACTAAGATAAAGGCTAGCGGGCCTTTTTGCGGACGACTGGCTCTAGCCTCTGTTTCGCCTTCCCGAAGCCTGTCTGGGCAGGAGGTTCGGAGAACTTGCGGCTATCTCATAAATTTTATCAGCTCTTGCCGGGCAGTTGCATGCCGGGCTTATTTGCAATAACCATCGTTCCCGGGTACCGACACGGGAACAAGGAAACATGAAAAAGCGCGTAGCGAAGGCAGGCGGCCCCGTCTCCCTTCGCTTTATTTGTTATATTTCAAGAAGTTAGGCCCATTTTCATATAAAAAAAGCCGAACTAACCTTGGGGGATATGACCGCATTCCCCAACCGGCAGTCCGGCTGTCTCGAGGAGCCACGTGACTTTACGCTCACCGTCACGTGGCGGGGGTATCTTTACCATAACTTATGCTATTTAAATTTTTTTTTAGTAGGCCACGTTGAGGGTTATTTTGTCAATGGGGTATAGAAAAATTGAAGGAATAATTGCGGTTCAGAAGCGGAGACTGGATTTTCTTCTGGACATGGGAGCACATTTTTTCTGGTAGGAGATGCCGTCCTACCCCGTATTTTGCTCGTGTCCTTGGCTCAATCAGAAAGTAAAAAAGGCCCTGAAACGCGGACTAGCCGCGCATCGAGCTATATTGTGCCTGGACAAGGGCCGTGGACCTATTGTATTTCGTAATAAATATTTTTAATATTTGGCTGTCCGGGCGGTATTGCCCCAGGGCCGGAGTAAGGCTTGTGAACGGATGCGACAGGAAGGCGGCGTAGCTTAGGTGAGGCCGCATTTTCGTCTGTCGGGAAAAACAGATTAAAGGGAGAGGTAGGTGTGGGAGGAACCATACGTTTCGGCATATCCCTGGATTCGGAACTTCTGGAAAAATTCGACAGACTGTGCGAACAAAGGAACTATCCCACCCGATCGGAGGCGATCCGCGATCTTATCCGCAACGAGCTGGTGCAGAAGGAGTGGCAGGACCAGAATCAGGAAGTGACAGGTACCCTTACCCTGGTTTACGATCATCATCAGAGCGATCTGGCCCAGAAAATGATCGAGATTCAGCACAGCGCCCTGGAGGTTATTATCTCCACTCTGCACGTGCATATCGACCACAAGAACTGTATGGAGGTCCTGGTCCTCAAAGGCGCGGTTAGGGATATAAATGATATTTCCCGGCGTCTAACGTCCACGCGGGGAATAAAGCACGGTAAGCTCAGTCTGTCCACAACAGGGAAGGATCTGATTTGATGCAGGATGTTCAGAGCGCCCAGGCGGATGTGACCATCTCCATCGATCGCGTCGGGGTCAAGAATCTGCACTATCCGCTCATCGTGCGGAACAAGAACAACGGGGTGCAGAATACTGTGGCCCAGGTGGATCTCTATGTGGATCTGCCCGCCAATACCAAGGGCACTCACATGAGCCGTTTCGTGGAGCTACTGCACGACTGGTCCGGAGTGCTCGACTACTACAGTTTCAAGCACCTTTTGAGCGAGGTTCAGGAGCGGCTCGACGCCAGACGATCCCATCTTACCTTCCGCTTCCCCTTCTTCTTGGAGCAGTGCGCTCCCGTGAGCGAGAGCCGTGGGCTGATGAACTACGAGTGCGCCTTCACCGGGGAGCTCGAGGCGGGCGAGCCCAGGATGTGCCTGGATGTGCAGGTTCCCATCATGACGGTTTGTCCCTGTTCATTGGCCATCTGTGAGCAGGGGGCCCACAGCCAGCGGGCACTGGTAAGCATCCGGGCCGGATTTACCGGGATGCTCTGGCTTGAGGACCTGATAAAGATCGCCCAAGACTCGGCCTCCACACCTGTGCATGCCCTGCTCAAGCGAGAGGACGAAAAGCGTGTCACCGAGCAGGCCTTCGCCAATCCGGCTTTCGTGGAGGATGTGGTTCGCAATGTGGCCGAGCGCCTCAATGCCAAACGTCAGATACGGTGGTTCCGAACGGAGGTGGAGAGCTTCGAGTCCATCCACAACCACAATGCCTACGCCTGCATCGAGGCGAGCAAGGAGTGAGCCGTTGCCGGGGGAGCTACCCGGCATTACGGGTACGGGAGATATGGCCCAGTATTTCCCGGATCAGCTCCGCGGTTAATCCCCAGATGACTTCCTCCGGAGTGTGATAGATGGAGACACGGTGCTTGAGGCCCTCCCACGTGGAGGCATAGCGCCTAGGCAGCCCCAGGGCTTCCACAGGAAGGAGGTCTATCCTTTTTCCTTCCTCATCGGTATAGGAGGGCTGGATCTCCAACTGGAGCCAGTAGGTTTCCGGCTCGTTTGCCTCGAACCAGGAAACGGGGAGGCTGAAAAGGCGTTCCACTTCCCACGTATCCGGTGACAACTCCTTGAGATCCCTTATGTCGAGAAGGGCGGGAAAGCTGTCCACGGTGATTCCGCGCGGAGAGATAAGCGTATCCATGCGTCCCAGGACATTGATGCGCTCCCTGGAGATGCCCAGCTCCTCCTCTGCCTCCCGCAGGGCAGTTTCCTCGCACACCCGGTCCACTTCGGGCTCGTATTCCCCCCCGGGGAAGCATACTTCTCCTCCCTGGCGGATATGAGGGGCCCGCTTCTGGAAGAGGAAGTGCATCTCCCCGTCCCCTTCCAGTAGGGGAATGAGCACAGCCGCGTTGAAGAAGCGTTCCTTGCCCAGGATTCCCGGTCGCCTGGGCAGGGACTCGGTTAGGCGCTGGATTTCCTTGCTAAGCATCAGGGCCTCAGAGCTTGCTGCGTTCCTCTTGGGGAAGGAAAAAGGAGTGTTCCGCACCGGGAAAGGCGCCCTCCTCCACTTCGGTCTTGAATCGGGAGGCCGCTTCCTGGATTGTCTCGGCCAGATTGACGTACTGCTTGGCGAACTTAGGCCCCTGATCCTGAAAAAGGCCCACCAGGTCGTGAAAGACTAACACCTGGCCGTCGCATCCCGCTCCGGCCCCGATCCCAATAACAGGGACCGGAACCTCCTCCGCGACTTTTTCTCCGATTTCGGCGGGGACAGCCTCCATTACGATGCTGAAGCATCCCGCCTGGGACAGGGCGTGAGCATCTTCGATCAGTTTGCCGGCGGTCATGGCGCTTTTGGCCTGCACCTTGAAGCCGCCGAGCTGCGCAGAGCTCTGCGGAGTCAGCCCCAGATGCCCCTGGACCGGAATGCCCGCCGATACAATGGCCTCGATTTGGGGCAGCACCGGCCGCCCCCCCTCCAGCTTGATCGCTTGGGCCCGACCCTCCTTGAGGAATCTGCCAGCGTTGTACACTGCCTGTTCTCGACTGGTCTGATAAGACAGAAAGGGCATGTCCCCCACGACCAATGCACGCTCCGCGGCGTTGGCCACGGCCCTCGTGTGGTGGAGCATCTCCTCCATGCCCACGCTGAGGGTGTCCTTGTGTCCCAACACGGTCATGGCCAAGGAGTCCCCCACCAGAAGCATATCAATGCCGCTCTGATCCAGGAGCTTGGCTGTGGGGTAGTCGTACGCGGCTAGCATGGTGAGCTTGCGCTTGCCCTTGCTCTCACAGATCAGCGGGGGCGTGAGTTGGTTTGCCATGGTGACTCCCTCCTTGCTGGTTCGTTGCGTCGATAAGGCGTATCAGGCGGGTCAGGGTCCAGTTTACGGGAGCGGAGAGACCGAAGCCCCGGGCCAGGCTCTCCACTGCCCCGTTAATGGCTTCGATCTCCGTGGGCTTGCCAGTGGCGACGTCCTGATACATGGAGGAGTGGTTTTTCCGGGTCCTGTGCGCCACTTCCAGTACCTCCTGGTCCACCGCCTCGGGGAAGTCAAAGCCGAACTTGGCGGCCACTTCCCGTGCTTCCTGGACGGCCCGGGTCGCCAGCTCCCGGGCCGAGGGATCGTCCGCGACCCATCCGTTGGGAACACGGCTCAGGGCGGTGATCGCGTTGATGCCCACATTGACCAGGAGCTTTTTCCAGATCAGGCGGTCTGCCTGGTCCGTCGCTTCACAGGTGAGGCCCGCCCCGTCCAGCAGGGCTGCCACCCGCCTTGCCATATCGTCCGCCGCAGTACCGGGGCGCCCCACATGACTCGGCCCCTCCCCGCCATGGCCGACTTTTCCCGGTCTGAGGAGCGTGGCGCCCTGGGCGGTGGTTCCGGCCAAGACCCTGTCGGTTCCGGCCAGCTTTTGGATCAGGTCGGCATTGCCTATGCCGTTCTGCAGGGTCAAAAAGTGGGTATCCACGGAACAAAGCGGCAGCACAGCGCGGACAGCTCCTTCGGTGTCCCTGGATTTGACCAGGGTTATAACCAGTTCCGGAGTCCAGGGAATATCCGCTTTATTCTCGCATGCCGGAAGCTCCAGTATTTGTTCCCGGCCGTCCAGCTCTCGCACGAGGAGCCCGTCTTGCCGCACTGACCGAATGTGGTCTATATTGCGGCTGAAAAGAATTACCGGAGTCCCAGCGCTGTGCAGTCTGGCCCCCATGAGGCTGCCCAGGGCTCCTGCTCCGAGGATGAGAACACGCATAGGGCTTCGCTCTATGGCTTGTGGAAAATTTGCGTGCCAAGGGCCTAGCTCGTTTCCATCCGGAAACTGAGCTAGCGTTTCTTTTGGGCAAAGAGAAACAAAAAATGACGAGATAACTCTTTGATTATCTTGCTTTTTCTTTTGTCCAAAAACTAGCTCGAGACATATGGCGGCCAGGCCCGGACATGTATATTCTGGGCTCGCACCGCCCGCATGCTGAGCCTTGTGCGGCGGTGCTAATTCCTGGGTAAAGCGATGCTTAATTGATATTCAAAAAGATACTTCGGAAGAAGCAGCCGGGTCAAGCTCTGCCTCAGCGATATACGGTTCGGAATTGTTCTTCCGTGACGTGAGCCGAAAGCCCCGGCGCTAGGGGCAGGGACAAATTCGTTCTGTTGCAATGGATAAAGAGCTTGCCTTGTTTGCTGTACTGAGCTAGCTTGGGTGTAGGTAGAATGTGAGTTAATGCCAGGTGTAGCCGGTAGATGCGGATAAAAGCCGACGGAGCTGCGCTATGCCCCTGGAGATAGAGCGGAAATACCGCTTTTCCGATTTTGCCGTGCTGCGGACCAGGCTCCGGGAGGCAAGAGCCGAATACAGAGGCCGCGATTTCGAGGAAAACGTGGTTTTGGATACCCCTGAAAGGGATCTGAGGAAAGGGGAGATTCTCCTGCGGCTCCGTATAGTTGGTCAGAGTTCTGTGCTTTGTTTGAAAAAACCGCCGCAAGAAAGTAGCCTGGCAGACAGGTACAAGGTATATGACGAGATAGAGACAAGGGTGGCTGATTCGGAGCGGATGCAGGAGATTTTTCGGCACTTGGGCTACGAGCTCGCCTTTCGTTACGAAAAGCTTCGGGAGACCTGGCGTCTGGACAGGGTGACCATTTGTCTGGATCATCTGCCTATCGGTCGCTATGTGGAGCTGGAAGGCGACGAGGAAAGCATTCCCGGAGCAGTGGAGATCCTCGGCTTGCAGGGCTGCCCTTCCACTAACATGAACTATCATCAGCTCAACAAGAGTTATCGTCGGGAACAGGGATTAGAGGACGACGATTCCTTTGTTTTTTCCCCCAGAGAGAAGCAGCGGCTTATAGAGCGGCTGGGGAAATGACGGAAGAGAGGCCGTCCCGCTAGGGTGCCGGAGACAGTGGCTGCGGGATGCGGGCGTTGTGGGGGCGCCCTTTACATAGCAAAGTAAATGGTTATCATAGAAGTAGACAACGAGTTGGTCGATTCCAGGTTATGGGTTAATCTTGATCCTATAGACGAACGGGAAGAAAAGTTTCAAGGTCGATCTTTATTGCGTTTCAGGAAGGGAGTTATTTTCAACGGTTTTCTGGCTGTGCCGGAGCGGAAAGACGTTTATTGTGCTGCGAGCGGAGAGGCCGCTATGATCGGTCCTGTGGAACGGCCTGATGCGGAGCCCGATACCTCGATCGAGAAGGAAGTCAAGGAGCCTCCCCAGTACCGGGTTATTTTGCACAACGATGACTACACCACTATGGAATTTGTGGTCTATGTGCTGCAGACGGTATTTCACAAGCAGGAGTCGGAAGCGGTTCAGATCATGTTGACTGTGCACAGGAACGGAAGCGGTGTATGCGGCGTCTATACTGCGGAGGTTGCGGAGACCAAGGTTTCTCTAGTGCACGACATGGCCAGAAAACATGGCTATCCTTTGAAGTGCTCAATGCAAGAGGTTTGATATGTTAAGTAAGGATTTGGAAAAGATTTTCGCACTGGCAGTTCGGGAAGTACGCTCCAGGCACCACGAGTTCCTGACCTTGGAGCATGCCCTCTATGCCTATATTCTGGATCAAAAGGGCAAGACGCTACTGCAGGAGTGCGGGGTGAACGTCTCCAGGTTGAAGAACCAACTGGAGCGCTATTTCATCGAGAACCTGGAGGTTTATCCCAGCTCCCAGAGCAGGGAGGTGATCCAGACCCTAAGCGTGCAGCGTGTCCTGCAGCGGGCTATCATGCACGTGCGTTCCGCGGAGAAGCAAAAGGTGGAGCTGGGCGATTTTCTGGCCTCGGTGATGGAGGAAGAGGACTCCTACGCGGTTTACTACCTTAAGTCCCAGGGCCTGGAGCGAGTGGATATCCTGGAGCAGATCTCCCATGACAACAGCGCGGAGCAGGAGAACGCCCAGGCTTCCCAGAAGGAGAGCAATTCCTATCTGGAGAACTACACTCAGGACCTGGTGGAGAAGGCCAAGGCCGGGTTGATTGATCCCCTCATCGGCCGTCAGAGAGAGCTGGAGCGCACGGTGCAGATCCTGGCCCGAAGACGGAAGAACAATCCCATCTTTGTGGGCGATCCCGGTGTGGGCAAGACAGCCATGGCCGAGGGACTGGCCATGCGGATCGTCCGTGGGGATGTGCCCAAGAAGTTCCTGGACACCAGGATCTACCTCCTGGATATGGGGGCCTTGCTGGCCGGCACCAAGTTCCGCGGCGACTTCGAGTCCAGGCTGAAGGGGATCATTAACGAGCTGAAGCAGATGGGCTCCGAGGCGATCCTGTTCATCGACGAGATCCACACTGTTGTGGGCGCAGGATCCACTAGCGGCGGATCCATGGATGCCTCCAACATCCTCAAGCCTGTCCTGGCCGCAGGAGAGATCCGCTGCATCGGATCCACCACTTACGAGGAGTACAAAAACCTCTTCGAAAAGGACCGGGCCCTCTCTCGCAGGTTCCAGAAGATCGAGATCGCAGAGCCCACCCTCTCCGAGAGCCGGGCTATCCTGGAGGGTCTGCGGCCCTACTATGAGGACTATCACAACGTGAAGTACACCCGGAGTGCAGTGGACGCAGCGGTCAATCTGAGCGATCGCTATCTGACGGACAAATACCTCCCGGACAAGGCCATCGACGTGATGGACGAGAGCGGCGCGCTGCTCAGCATGGATCAGGGCAAGAGCAAGAAGAAGCGCATCACCCCCAAGGACATCGAGAACGTAGTGGCCAAGACGGCAAAGATTCCGGTCCAGCGGGTGAACACTACGGATCGCGACAAGCTGCAGAATCTGGAGGAGGAGCTCTTGCAGGTCATTTACGGCCAGGACGAGGCCGTTCAAAACGTCTGCCGATCCATCAAGCGCTCCCGCGCCGGTCTCCGGGAAGAAAACAAGACAGTGGGCAACTTCCTCATGGTCGGCCCCACGGGAGTGGGCAAGACGGAATTGGCCAGGCAGCTGGCCAATATCATGGGGGTTTCCTTCCTGCGCTTCGACATGAGCGAGTACATGGAGCAGCACGCAGTTGCGCGGCTCATCGGAGCGCCTCCCGGATACGTCGGGTTCGATCAGGGCGGCCTGCTTACGGACAATATCCGCAAGCATCCCTACAGCGTGCTGCTTTTGGACGAGGTGGAGAAGGCCCATCCGGACCTGTTCAACATCCTGCTGCAGGTCATGGACTACGCCACACTTACGGATAATGCCGGGCGCAAGGCTGACTTCCGGCATGTGATCCTGATAATGACCTCCAACATCGGCGCTCGCGAGATCAGCAGCCAGAGCATCGGATTTGGCAGGCAGCAGGACGAGGACCGAGCCCAGAAAGGGGTTAAGGCTGCGGAGAAACACTTCTCCCCTGAGTTCCGGAACAGGCTGGACGCCACCATCGCTTTCAATTCGCTCTCTCCGGAGTTGATGGAGATGATCGTGGACAAGCACATCTCCGAGCTCAATCAGCAGCTCAAGGAGAAGAAGGTGCATGTGGAGCTAGAGCCTCAAGCCAGGACCTGGCTGGCTCAGAAGGGCTTCGATCCGGATTACGGCGCCAGGCCTCTGGGACGAGTGGTGCAATCCGAGCTCAAGGATAAGCTTACGGACGAGATCCTCTTTGGAGGATTGGCCCACGGGGGAGCTGTCCGAGCCGGGGTGGACGAGTCCAGTGATGAGCTTACCCTGACCCCGGTGGAGAAGGAATCTTCAGATAAGGAGCAGCATCAGGAGGAGGTCTCTTCCTAGAGGATCCCTCACCTATACCATCCCGGGCTAACTGAGAAGCGCCCGTTTCCGGATCTGAATGGCACCGGAAACGGGCGCTTTTGCGTACAGCTGCTAGCTCTCGAGGCAGCGAGGGGCACAAAGCTCCAAAAGAAGAAGCAAGAAAATCAAATGATTATGTGACAACTCTCATTCCCGGGCCGATCCGGGCACAACCAAGCATATGAAACACGGCATCAGCGCACTCCCTGACGAGCCTCGCCGTATTTCCAGTGAATTCAAGGCATTGGACACATTTGCATACAAAAAACTTTTTGTTCTTTTTTGCGAAAAAGAACGCTAGCTCGTTTCCGGATGGAAACCAGCTAAAGGGTTTGAGCCTCGGCTTGCTCACCCAGTTGCGCCCCTAGTTGCAGGGCCTTTTCATTCATCTCCAGATATTGGGAAGGCACGCGTTGGGCCACAGTCTGCTGCAGCGAATCGAGGCGCACCAAACCGGTCAGTGCCTGCAGGGCCCCTAGAAGGCAGATATTGAACACAACAGGGTTGCCGATCTCTCTCACCACGGTGTCGTAGAGCGGCAGATAAAATATTCTGGCCTCTGCCCGCGTTTGGAGGGTGACGTGGCGCGTGTCCGCGATGAGGATCCCTCCGGGCCGGATGATGGTGTTGAAGCTGTTGTAGGCCTCCTGGGTGAGACAGATCAGGGTGTTGGGCTGGGTGACCTTGGGGAAGTGAATGGGAGCGTCGGAGAGTATTACATCGGAGCGGGAAATGCCGCCCCGCGCGGCGGCCCCATAGCTCTGGGACTGCACCGCGTTCTGGCCTTCGAAGTGGACCGCCGCCTCGGCCAGGATGATTGCGGCGGTGATCACTCCCTGCCCTCCCGCTCCGGCGAAAATGAGTCGATGTCTGGACATGGCCTAGCTCTGCTGTGCCCGGTTAATGAGCTCCGCATATTCGGCACAGTATTCCGGAGCTATTTCCTGCCGGAATATGCCGCGCTCTATGAGCTCCGGTTGTTTTTGTTTTGCCTCGGACCCGATACTAGTAGTGTTCTGTCGGTAGAGTTGGAGCATTTCCGTGGCGTCGCCCTGTTGGTTACGCCGGCCGAAGTGGGTGGGGCACTGGGACAGGATCTCCACCACGGAGAACCCCGGATGCTGCAGCGCCTCTTTGATATAAGTGGTAATCTCCTTGTGGTGGTATGCTGTGGTCCGGGCCACAAAGGTAGCACCTGAGGCCAGGGAAAGAGAGATGATGTCGAATTCCCGGTCGATGGTTTTTTGGGGAGAAGTGGTCGCCGAGATCCCAGTGCCGGAAAGGGGGGAGAACTGGCCGCCGGTCATGCCGTATATTCGGTTGTTCATGACAATGGCGGTGAGATCTATATTGCGCCGGCAGGCGTGGATGAAGTGGTTTCCCCCTATGGCCAGGGCGTCGCCGTCGCCCATAGGGCATATGACGGTCAGGTTGGGCTGGCTCATCTTGACACCCGTGGCGAAGGCCAGGGCACGGCCGTGCAGAGTGTGCAGGGAATGGAAGTCCACGTACCCGGAAATGCGCGAGGAGCAACCGATCCCGGAGACCATAACCATCTCGTTCTGGTTGACCTGCAACTGGTCCACCGCCCGGAGCATGTTGTTCAGAACTATGCCGTGGCCGCACCCGGCGCACCATATGTGGGGGAAAAAACGCTTGCGCAGATACTGGTCGATAGCCAAGGCTCAGACTCCTCTCCCGTGTATTAGGCGCATGATGTTTCGCACGTCCGTGGGGGTAATGAACTCCCCGTCCACTCGATTGGCCAAGTAGACGCGCTCCGGATCCAGCACGGCCTTTTTTACCTCGTGCACCACTTGGCCCATGTTCATCTCCACCACCAGGATGTATCTGGCGTGCTCGCACTTGGCACGAACCAGCTCGGCGGGAAAGGGCCAGAGGCTTTGTAGCTCCAGCAGGCCCAGCTTCTCTCCACGTTTGCGGCGGCTGGTGACCACGTGCAGGGCTGTGCGCGCGGAGCAACCGTAGGATATGAGCACGGTGTGGGCGTCATCCAGGTAGTATTCCCGATAGCGGGTGATCTCGTGGGCGTGGTTCTCGATCTTGTCCATCAGGTGGTGGATCAGGCCGTGGATTACATTGGGGTCCGTGGTGGGGAAGCCCCACATGTCGTGATACAGGCCGGTGACGTTGTAGCGGTGCTTGCCCCCGAAGTCGGACATGGGCAGACGCCCGTCCTCCCGGGGCAGGTAGGGATGGTAATCTACACCTTCCGGAACCGAGGTACGCAGACGTTCGATTATAGGGATTTCTCCCTCCTGCGGAAGGGTCAGTGGCTCCCGCATGTGGGCTGTGATCTCGTCCAGAAGCAGCACCACTGGGGTACGGAATGTTTCGGCCATGTTGAAGGCCTCGACGGTCATGGCAAAGAGGTCCTGATGGTTGGAGGCGGTCAGGCTAATGATGGCATGGTCTCCTTGGGTGCCCCATCTGGCTTGGTAGACATCTCCCTGGCTTCCGTGGGTGGGCAGTCCGGTGGAGGGCCCCCCGCGCTGCACATCCGCGATAACGCAGGGAATCTCGGTCATGACCGCAAAGCCGAGGGCCTCCTGCATCAGGGAGAAACCGGGTCCGCTGGTGGCGGTCATGACCTTGTGCCCGGTAAGGGAAGCCCCGATAATGGAGCACAAAGAGGAAATCTCATCCTCCATCTGTAGGAACCTGCCGCCAATGCGGGGCAGCTGGGCGGACATGTGCTCTGTGATCTCCGAGGAAGGGGTGATGGGGTACCCGGCGAAGAAGTCCAGACCGGCGTACAGGGCGGCGTGGACGCAGGCCTCGTTGCCCTGGATGAATTCAGTCCGTTGTCTCATGTTCCTGCTCCTGCTCCAGCTCTATATCAATGGCCAGATCCGGGCACATACGTTCGCATGTCTTACATCCCACGCATTGGGAGGCATTAGCGGGAACCGCCTTTTGTTCCTCGTTGAGTTCTAGGACCCCTTTGGGGCAGAGGGAGACACAGATGCCGCAGCCTTTGCACCAGGATCTCTTGATGTGGTGAGCCTTAACTTTGGGTCCGGCCATGGGGTAACTCCGCTATATATCGGTCCTAGCAAAGAGTCTCTGTCTGTTAGCTCGTTTCCCTGCGGAAACGAGCTAAGGCCCTGGTAAATACAGTATTGCGCTTATAAAAAGAAAGGACTGGTTCGGCGGGATCCGCTTTCTTCATGAGGGATATTCGAGATCGCAGTTTCCATAACCCCAAGCCTTAGTCCACGATTTTGCTGATACGGGGTTGTCTTTTTGATTGCGCAGCATTTTTTTTGTAACTATAGAATCGGGTCGCTGTGAAGGTCAAGACGAGTAAGATAAGGCTCAGCGCTGCACTGGAGAGAGGCTGACTGCCAAAGAGGGCCAGCTTGTATCCCAGGATAGCACCCAGGAGGAAGGAGGCCAGAAGCGGGAGACAGAGGTAAGGGAAGTCCTTGAGGTTTTTTTTGGGGGTAAATGATACCAGAACTACTTGACCCCGTCTGGCTCCGAGGCTGTTATCCACCTCCAAAGCCATGTGGGCCTGGCCAAAAGGACGGCAGAGATCCCTGTGGCTGCAGGAGCTGCAGGAGGGGCCCCTGGGTATCCTTACTTTGGCCTTGTTGCCGGGGAGCAGGTGGATGACCTCTCCGGTTTCGGCCTGATCGCGTTGTTTCATTTGTGACTGGGATGTGGTGGCGCATTTGTCTGTCTTTGGACTCGCGGCGCAATCACTACAGGGACTGATACACAGCTAGCTTTCCTTTCGGAAACGAGCTGGAGGGCTTCAGGAGATCAGCCCCTGGCTGGCTTGTAGCAGGATGTTGAAGATGGCATGGGGCATGACTCCCAGATAGAGAACAACAAGAGCCAGGACCATGGCGACGGAGCCGCCTGCAAAGCTCAGATTGATTTTGCCTGGAGTGGACTGCTCCATGGTGTAGGCGTGACGGACCAGATTCAAGTAGTAAAATATTGCCAGGGCGGTGTTGATTACCCCCACTACGACCAGCCACTGGAATCCTTCGGCCCAGGCGGTATTGAACAGGAAGAGCTTACCGATGAACCCGGCTGTAGGCGGCAGCCCCACCAGGGCAAAGGCGGAAACTGCCAGGACAAAGGCCAGGGTGGGAGAGCTGGAATAAAGCCCGCGCAGATCCTCGATCATTACGTTTTCCCCATCACGGGATATGCGGGTCACAACCCAGAAAATGGTTAGATTCATAACCATGTAGACCAAGGCGTAATAAGATGCCGCAGCTAGGCCGTAAGCCCCTCCGGCCACCAGGCCGATAACTATGAATCCCGCGTGGGATACGCTGGAGTAGCCCAGCAGCCTCTTCACATCGTCCTGACGCAAGGCTATCAGATTGCCCAAGGTCATGGACACAACTGCCATAACTGCCAGGATGGTCTTAACTTCGATCCCCGGAGCAAAGCTCATGAGCCGGACCAGAATCACAATAGCTCCCACCTTGGGCATGGTGGCGGCAAAGGCGGCTGTCTCGTTGCTGGCACCCTGATAGACGTCCGGGGCCCAGAAATGGAAGGGGAATAGGGCCAGCTTGTAAAGGAAAGTCAGCAGAAAGAGGGTCAGGCCGATCATGGACATGGGGTGCTGGGCGAAAGACCAGACCATGGTGAGCAGCTCTTTAACATAGGTGGTGTGCATCCCGGCAATGATGTAGGAAACACCGTAAAGGCCTATGGCCGTGGCTACTGCCCCGAACAGGACATATTTGATTGTTCCTTCCACGGCACTGAGGTCCTGGTTCCTGAGGGGCAGCATGATGAACAGGCTGAAAGAGGCCAGCTCCAGGGAGATATACATGGTGAAGAGCTCCACTGTGCTGGATAAAAGCAAGAGGCCGAAGGCGCTCAGATACATGAAGAGGAAGTAATCCGCGCGGTTGGCATTGTCCAAGGAACCCATGCGTCTTGCGTTGGCTGCGCAAATGGTCAGCCCCAAGAAAATTATGGTCTTGAAGAATTGGGACAGGGTATCGACCCGAAAGGATTCGTAAAACATGAATTCAGGGCCGGTAGGGGAGAAAGCGGCCAGAAAAGTACCGATCAGAGCGGCGAGGATGACCCAGGAAACCTTGTCCTTGAGTCGCTCATTAATGCTTTGGATGAACAGTACAACCAGCACAGCCGCCATGAAAAGCTCTGGCATTATGAGGTAAGGGTTGAAATTGAGCACGGCTTGTCTCCTTGTTTCCCGCCTGAACAGATTATCCGGGAATTAATCGTAAGAATATCCTTCCGAGTGAAAAATTCTCCCGGCAGTGCCGGCATCTTTCATTCTGAGGAGAATTTCGGAATCAGAATTTTTCCTGTCCGAGAGGAATTCTGGGGTCTCCTGGTCTGGCGCAGACTGGTATATCATGTTCTTCTCGCGTTGAAATTCGCTAAGGAGATGGTCAACGGAAGGACCAATGAAGCTTAGGGCCTTGCCCGGTGCCACCCCGAGATAGATTACCAAGAGGCCCAAGGGGGCCAGATAGATCCATTCCCGCAAATTCATGTCCTTCCAGTCCGGCTGTACTTGGCTGGGCTTACCCCATCCCACTGTCAGCAATAGCCGGAGTAAATAGGCCAGTCCCAGTATCATCCCTATTACAAAGAGCACTCCCAGCCAGAAATTGGCTTCGAATACCCCGAGAAGCACCAGTAGCTTGCTGAAAAAACCGTTGGTTCCGGGAAATCCGAATGCAGCCAGAGCGAACAGGAGCAAAAAGCCGGTATAAGCGGGCAAATCCTTGCTTACTCCCATATTATCCGACAGGTTGCGGCTGTGGCTGCGCTCGTAGATCAGCCCTACGAGCAAGAACAAGGCCCCGGTGATGATTCCGTGGTTGACCATATGCATGATCGCCCCTTCTATGCCCCGGAAGGCGAAGACGAAGATACCCAGCATGACAAACCCCATATGGGCCACTGAGGAATAGGCGATGAGCTTTTTCATGTCCGTCTGGCTCAGAGCCAGGAAGGAGCCCACAATTATGGAGATTATGGCCAGGGTGATCATGAGGGGGGCGAAGTAGTCGCTGGCAGCGGGTGTGATGGGCAGGCAGAAGCGGAGAAAGCCATAGGAGCCCATTTTTAGCAAGATGGATGCCAATAATACGCTACCGGCGGTAGGGGCTTCCACATGGGCTGCCGGAAGCCATGTGTGTAAGGGATAGATGGGCACCTTGACCGCAAAGGCAATAGTCATGGCCAAGAAGGTCCAGAATTGGAAAGGGAAGGAGTAGTAGTGGTTCATCAATTCCGGGATGGAGAATGTGCCGGTATTGATATAAAAGGCCACGATGGCAGCCAAAAAGAGTGTGCTGCCAGTCAGAGTGTATATGAAGAATTTGAGAGAAGCGTAGCGCCTGAAAGGACCGCCCCAGACGGCGATCAAAAGATACATGGGCACTAGCATGGCCTCCCAGAAGATGTAGAACAGGATAAAGTCCAGGGCACAGAAAATGCCCAGACAAACAGAGGTCATCAATAAGAGGGATAAATTGAACTCTTTGATTCTTTGCTCGATATATCTCCAGGAACAAAGGACACATATAGGTAGCAGAAAAACGGTGAGAAACACCATGAGGACGCTGATGCCGTCAATGCCAAGAAAATATTGGATGTTCCACGCTTCGATCCAGGCATGCTTTTCCACG
>Ga0207714_1000597_pt1 | contig 24503 bp, 24 predicted proteins | sample PonA232FremontCA_2_FD_187270 | JGI IMG/M metagenome (GOLD analysis project Ga0207714, IMG submission 187270) | Marine sediment microbial community from Fremont, CA, USA - Pond A23 Sediment 2 (SPAdes) | ecosystem: Environmental > Aquatic > Marine > Unclassified | place: USA: Fremont, California...
CGCCGACGCCTCCGCCGAGGCCGCGGAGGCGCGCACCCAGGCCGAGCGCCGCCTCGCCCTGCTGCGCGCCCGCCTCGAGGGCAGCGGCCGCGGCGTGGGGACGCTCTCCGCCCAGGAGCGGGCCTACCACGGCCAGCTCCTGGAGCGCTTCAGCGGCGAGTGAGATCGGCCTGGCCGGACCGGCTGGGGCGGCCTGGGGCCGTCTGGCGGCCGGGCTCTTCCCTTCAGCGGCAAAGCGCGTACAATATCCGGTTTACTCAAGTACGTATCAGGGCCCCGGTGCGGGGTCGATCAACGTAACGGAGTCGCAAGGGCGCATATGGTTACGATCCGACTGGCGAGGGCCGGCGCGAAGAAGCGGCCCTTCTACTACATCGTTGTTACCGAGGCGAAGAAGCCCCGGGACGGCGCCTTTATCGAGCGCCTGGGGTACTTCAACCCGGTGGCCTCCGGGCAGGAGAGCCCGCTGAAGCTCGACGTCGAGCGCTCCAAGGCCTGGCTGGGCAAGGGCGCGCAGCCGACGGAGCGCGTCGCGCAGCTCATCCGGCGAGCCGAGCGCGCCGAGCAAGCGGCGCAGTAGGCAGCGCTGCGCTCCATGGCGGATCGGGCGCCGGGACGGGTCACGATCGGCCGGATCGTCGGGCTGTTCGGGGTCCGCGGCTGGATGAAGGTCTACTCCTACACCGAGCCGCGGGACAACCTGCTCGGGTACGGCGACTGGTACCTGCAGGGCGCCGAGGGCTGGCACACAGTCCGCGTCGAGGCCGGGCAGCGGCAGGGCCAGGGCCTGATCGCCAAGCTCGAGGGTGTCGATGACCGGGACCGGGCCCGCGCCTGGCTCGGCAGCGATATCGCCATCGATCGCAGCCAGCTGCCGGATCCGGAGCCGGGGTCGTACTACTGGATCGATCTGGAGGGGTTGCGGGTACGCACCGTCGACGGCGTCGATCTCGGTACCGTGAGCCACCTGTTCGAGACCGGTGTCAACGACGTGCTGGTCGTCCACGGGAACCGCGAGCGGCTGATCCCGTTCACCCTGGACCACGTGGTGCAGCGGGTGGACCCGCAAGAGGGGGTCATCGAGGTTGAGTGGGACCCCGAGTTCTAGCCGTTTCGACGTTGTCACCGTCTTCCCGGAGATGGTGGCGCAGGTCGCCCGCTACGGCGTGGTCGGCCGCGCCGTCGAGCGGGGCCTGGTCGAGCTGGTCACCTGGAACCCACGGGACTATGCCGAGGACCGCCACGCCACGGTGGACGACCGCCCCTACGGCGGCGGCCCGGGCATGGTCATGAAGGTAGCGCCGCTGCAGGCGGCGATCCGCGCCGCGCGGGCCGCCGACGAGCGCCCGGCGCGGGTAATCCACCTCAGCCCGCAGGGACCGCGCCTCGAGCAGGGCGGCGTGGCCCGGTTGGGCCAGCAGCCGCGGATCATCTTCCTCTGCGGCCGCTACGAGGGGATCGACGAGCGGCTGCTGGAGGCGGAAGTAGACGAGGAGCTGTCCATCGGCGACTACGTCCTCAGCGGCGGCGAGCTCGCCGCCATGGTAGCCCTCGATGCCGCCACGCGGCTGATCCCCGGGGCGCTCGGGCACGAGGACTCCGCGGCGGAGGACTCCTTCGCCGGCGGCCTGCTGGACCATCCGCACTACACGCGCCCGGAGGTCCACGAGGGGCGCGGCGTCCCGGAGATCCTGCGCTCCGGGGACCACGGGGCCGTGGACGAGTGGCGCCTCAAGCAGGCCCTGGGCCGCACCTGGCTGCGGCGCCCGGACCTGCTCGCCGGCCGCGAGCTGGAGCAGCGGCAGCGCCGCCTGCTGGATGAATTCATCGCCGAGCACCGCGCAGCAGCCGAGCGGGCCGGCAACGATCACGACGAAACGCAGAACCGAGGGAAACCGTCATGAACGTCATCGACGAACTGGAGCGCGAGCAGATCGAGGCGTGCAAGCACACGGTGCCGGAGTTCGCTCCCGGCGATACCGTGCTGGTGCAGGTCTGGGTGCGTGAGGGTGGCCGCGAGCGGGTCCAGCCCTTCGAGGGCGTGGTCATCAGCAAGCGCAAGCGCGGGCTGAACTCCTCCTTCACGCTGCGCAAGACCTCCCACGGCGAGGGTGTCGAGCGGGTCTTCCAGACCTACAGCCCGCAGATCGAGAGCATCCACCGCAAGCGTCGTGGCGACGTCCGCCAGGCGAAGCTCTACCACCTGCGCCAGCTCAGCGGCAAGGCGGCCCGCATCAAGGAGAAGGTCAAGTAAGGGCGTCGCGGGCCCGGCCCAGCCGGGTGGACGGCGGATCCCCGGCGGCCGGCGCTGCTAGCCGTCCCGCTGCAGCGCCGAGGCCGGCCGCTCCGGCTGGATCGCTGCCGTCTTCACCCGGTTGCCCTGGACCTGGACGATGGTGACCGGATAGCCGTCGATCAGCAGGCTCGTCCCGGCCTCGGGGATGGTCTCCAGGTGCTCGAGGATGAGGCCGTTGAGGGTCCTCGGGCCGCCGGTCGCCAGCGTCAGCCCCAGCACGCGGTTCAGTTCCCGGACCGTGGCGTTGCCCTCGATGAGGTAGCTGCCGTCCTCCTGGCGGGTGACGGAGTGGCTCAGCGACCCCGGGTCGGTGGTGAACTCGCCGACGATCTCCTCGAGGATATCCTCCAGCGCCGCCAGCCCCACGATCTCCCCGTACTCGTCGACGACCAGCCCGACGCGCTCGTGCTGGCGCTGGAACTTGAGCATCTGGGTGTGCAGCCCGGTCCCCTCCGGGATGAAGCACGGCGCCTTGAGCCGCGCCTCCAGGTCCTCGGGGTTGAAGTCGCCGCGGACCAGGTCGCCGATGATCCGGCGGACGTGCACGAAGCCGAGGATGTGGTCGACGCTGTCGCGGTAGACGGGCAGCCGGGTGTACTGGCTGTTGGTGAGCCGCTCCAGCACCTCCGGCCACGGGTCGTTGAGGTCCACGCCGAGGATCTCGGTGCGCGGGATCATGATGTCCTCCACCGTCGCCTGCTCGAGGTCGAGGATGCTCAGCAGCATGTGCTGGTGGCGGCGGGGGATCACGCTGCCCGACTCGTTGACCAGGGTGCGCAGCTCCTCGTGGCTGATCTCAGCGGTGCTGACGTCCTCGACGCGCACCCGGAAGGCCCGTAGCAGGGCATTGGCGGCGGCGTTGACCAGCCAGACCAGGGGGTAGAGGAGCCGCAGCAGCAGCCACAGGGCGTAGCTCGCCGGGAAGGCGACGCGCTCCGGGTGGACGGCGGCCAGGGTCTTGGGGGCCACCTCGGAGAAGATCAGGATGGCCAGCGTCAGCACGCCGGCGGCGAAGGCGATGGCGCCCTCGCCGTAGAGGCGCAGGGCGATCACCGTGGCCAGGGAGGAGGCGGCGATGTTCACGAAGTTGTTGCCGAGCAGGATGACGCCGAGGACCCGGTCAGGGCGCTTGAGCAGCCGCTCGGCGATGCGCGCCCCGCGGTGGCCCTCGCGGGCCAGGTGGCGCATGCGGTAGCGGTTGAGCGACATCAGCGCCGTCTCCGAGCCGGAGAAGCAGGCGGAGAGGATGATCAGGCCGCCGAGGGCGGCGAACAGCAGGCTTAGCGGTAGTCCTTCCAAGGGTGCGGCTGCGGTCTCGGCTGCGTCAGGTACGGATCCGCCGGGCTACGGCGGGGTCGGCGCACAGGCGGGTGAGGGCATCGGCGTCCGGGCGCTCGGGGCGGTCCCGGTCGCGGTCGACGGAGCAGAGGAAGCCTAGCGGCTCGTCCGCGTCGACGGCGTGGAGCTGGTGCCAGGTCCACGGGGCGATGTAGAGGCAGTCCAGCGGCCGGGCGGACGCCACCCGCTGGTCGAGGATGACCTCGGCGTGGCCGCGGACGATAATCACCACGTGGGCGTGCTGGTGCCGCTCCAGGGAGGTGTAGCCGCCGGGCTCGACCTGGAAGTAGCGGGTCTCGAAGCCGAGGGCCTCCTGGCCGGCCGGGCCGCCGGCCAGGGTCTGGCGGCGGACCCCGCTGAAGTGGGTGCCCTCCGCCTTGTACGCCGCATCCTCGGCGCCCTCCCAGCGGTAGTCCCGCTCGCGCAGGATCCGGGAGCGGTCGGCGTGATCCTCGCTCATCCCGTCAGTGCTCCTCCACGATAGCCTGCAGGCGTCGCGCGGCGGCGACGCGGTCGCCCTGGGCGTAGAGGCTGCCGCCGATGAGCAGCACCACGTCCGGGCCGTAGCGCTGCGCCCAGTAGGGGGCCCGCTCGGCGTCCACCCCGCCGCCCGGGGTGGGCAGCGCGGGGCGTACGTCCCCGAGCGGGCGGCGCAGGCGGTCGTTGATGCGGTCGCACAGCGCCTGGTCGTAGGTGGGGAAGCGCCCCTCGGCGTTGGTGTAGACCACCATGTCGGCGCCGAACAGGCGGGTGATCTCACCGAGCAGCAGGGCCGGGTCGATGCCGTGCTCGGCGCCGGCGACCGCGCCGGCGAAAGCGGGGTGGGCCATGAGCGCCATATCGTAGCGCTCCCGGGCCCAGATCAGGGCATCGAGGCCGGTGATGAACGGGCAGATGAGCACCGCTCGGCAACCGGCCTCCTGGGCGGCGTCCAGGCGTCGCTCCAGCTCCCAGCGCGGGCCAGTGACGTTGGGCAGGTACAGCGCGTTGCGCCCGGTCTCGGCGTTGACCTCGTTTACCGCGCGCTGGCAGGCGTGGAGACGGTCCAGGTAGCGGGAGGTCGCCTGGTCGCAGAGCCCGTGGTCGTCCTTGATCAGGTCGATGCCGCCGCGGGCGAAATCGGCGCAGTAGCCGGCCAGGGTGGTGGTGTCCAGGCCCAGGGGCTTGAGGGCCGTGGAGCTCATGGGCCGCTCGCCGATGCCGAGCAGGTCGCGCACGCCCTGGACCCCGTAGCGCGGCCCGCCGAGGGCGTTGAGCAGGTTCGGCGTCCACGCTACGTCGGCCAGCCGGATGCCGCTCTTCAGCGAGATGTTGCCGAAGAGGTTGTTGATCAGCTGCGTCGGCTCCAGCCCGGTGATCGCCTCGGGGAAGTCCAGGACCAGGCGGTGGCTGCCGTCGTCCAGCGGGGTCAGCTCCTGGATCTGCGGGACGACCTCGTCGTAGACGTGCGCCGGGATGCAGCGCGAGGGCAGCTCGGCGCTCTGCTCCAGGGCCACGCCCCTGGCCTTGTCGTGCGGGTCCTCGCCGGCACGGCAGGTCAGGTGGTAGGTCACGCGCAGGGCTTGTGCAGACAATGCTCGCTCCTTTATCGGTGGCCGTTTCGCTCAGCCGGTGGCGGGCGCCGCCAGCCTGGCGCGACGCAGCGGCTCGCCCGCCGCCTCGAAGGCGCGGGCGGCCCTCCCGCGGCCTCGACCGGCGCCCGGGGTTGCGACTGTGGTCCGGGCAGCCTGCCGCACAGCGCCCGGGCTTACCCGGTTGTCGCCGGCCGGTGCTCTCGCGCAGGCCCTGGACAGCTGCCGCCCGGCCGTGGCTCTGTGCCCCTGTGGTGCGTACACTGCCGCCAGGTGACGACGGCCTCGGGGGTTATGCCTGGCCTGCCCATGGCGGTCACAGCCCCCTGTCCGGCTGACCAGACGCTCAGCCTAAACCAACACCTTGCGGACCAGCTAGCCGTGCGAGGAGCCGCGATGCCGTTTTCGACCACCGATCTGTGCGACGCCTACGCCGAGGACCCGGAGGCGCAGCTCCGCGTAATGAACCCGATGCTCGTCGGCTACGGCGGGTGCCGCCGTTTCTCGGGGCCTGTGACAACGCTGAAGCTGTTCGAGGATAACGCCCAGGTCCGGGATGCCCTCTCGGAGCGTGGCGACGGGAGGGTGCTGGTCATCGACGGGGGCGGCTCCATGCGCTGCGCCCTGCTGGGAGACCGGCTGGCGGCCCTGGGGCGGGATAACGGCTGGTCGGGGGCGTTGATCTACGGCTGCGTGCGCGATAGCGCCGAGCTCGCGGAGATCGGCCTCGGTGTCCAGGCACTGAACACCCATCCGCTCAAGAGCCAGAAGAAGGGCCTCGGCGAGCGCGACGTCTCGGTGACCTTCGCCGGGGCGACCGTCAAGCCCGGCGATTGGCTCTATGCGGACGAGGATGGGATCGTGGTCGCGGCGCAGGCGCTCAGCCTGTAGCGGACGAGCGCCCTCCTCGGGCCCTTTCGGAGGTTACCGCTATGGGTAAGGACAGAGGCGACGCGGGATCGGTACGGCTGGATCGCTGGCTCTGGGCGGCGCGCTTTTTCAAGACGCGCCGGCTGGCCGTGGAGGCGGTGCAGGGCGGCAAGGTGGACGTCGATGGCGGCCGGGCCAAGCCGAGCCGGGCCGTTCGCCCGGGTGATCGGCTGACCATCACCAAGGCGCAGCAGCGCTTCGAGGTGATCGTCCGCGATGTGGCCGCCGAGCGTGGTCCCGCCAAGGTGGCCGAGACCCTCTACGAGGAGACAGAGGCCAGCCAGCAGCGGCGCCAGGAGCAGGCCGAGCAGCGCCGGGCAGCCGCGGCCTCCATGCCGCGTCCGAGCCACCGCCCGGAGCGGCGTGACCGGCGCCGGCTCTCGGCGCTCAAGAAGGGCGGGTGATGCGGCCCCGGGGTCGGCTCGTGGTGCCCCCGCTACCCGGATCGATAAGCGCCCCGTCAGCCTTATCGGGGGGGATCCGGCCGGAACGGCTGCCAGACGTCAGGTGCTTACGGTGAGCAAGGGATAAGACATGGACGAGGACGAAGGGCAGGGCAAGGGATCGGCCCCGGCGTGGCACGCCTGGGACGCCGAGGCCGTGGTCGCCGAGCTGGAGGCCGACCGCCAGGACGGGCTCACCGGCGCGGAGGCGCAGCGGCGCCTCGAGGCCTACGGCCCCAACCGCCTCAAGCCCCCGGAGCGGGAAGGGCCGCTCAAGCGCTTCCTCAAGCAGTTCCACAACGTCCTCATCTACATCCTGATCATCGCCGGCGTGATCACCACGCTGCTCGCCCACTACCTCGACAGCGCGGTGATCTTCGGCGTCGTGGTGATCAATGCCGTCATCGGCTACATCCAGGAGGGCAAGGCCGAGAAGGCCCTGGACGCCATTAGCAGCATGCTCTCGCCCCGCGCCGTCGTCCTGCGCGGCGGTGAGCGCCGGACCGTGGATGCCGAGACGCTGGTCCCCGGCGATCTCGTCCTCCTCGAGGCCGGTGACCGGGTCCCCGCCGACGTGCGCGTCCTCGAGGGGCGCAACCTGCGCGTCGACGAGGCCGTGCTAACGGGTGAGTCGGTGCCCGTGGAGAAGGCGGATACGCCGGTGGCCGCTGAGGCCGAGCTCGGTGATCGCAAGCCGCTGGCCTTCTCGGGCACCCTCGTGACCGACGGCCGCGGCCGCGGCGTCGTGGTGGCCACCGGCGAGGCCACCGAGATCGGCAAGGTCAGCCAGCTGCTCGCCAGCGTCCAGGAGATCTCGACCCCGCTGCTGCGCCAGGTGGACGAGTTCGGGCGCTGGCTCTCGGTGGGGATCCTGGGTCTCGCCGCCGCCACCTTCATCGTCGGCTACTATTTCCAGGCGTACAGCGCCATCGATACCTTCCTGGCTGCCGTGGCGCTCGCCGTGGCCGCCATCCCCCAGGGGCTACCGGCGATCATGACCGTCACCCTGGCGATCGGCGTGCAGCGCATGGCCGGGCGCAACGCCATCATCCGCCGCCTGCCGGCGGTGGAGACCCTCGGCTCGGTGAGCACCATCTGCTCGGACAAGACCGGGACGCTCACCCGCAACGAGATGACCCTGCGCAGCGTCGTCACCGCCGACCGCTCGTACGAGGTCAGCGGCGTGGGCTACAGCCCCGAGGGCGCCTTCTACCGGGACGAGCAGGCGGTGGCCCCGGGCGAGGGCGAGGAGACCGTACTCGCGCAGCTGCTGCGCGGCGGGATGCTGTGCAACGAGGCTGCCCTGTATCCGGACCAGGACGGCTGGCGCCTGGAGGGCGCGCCCACGGAGGGGGCGCTGCTCGCCGCCGCCCTCAAGGGCGGCATGGAGCGCCAGGCCCTCGACCGCGCCTGGCCGCGGGTGGACACCATCCCCTTCGACGCCGCGTACAAGTTCATGGCGACCCGCCACCGGGATGGTGAGGGCGGCGGCCTCATCGTGATGAAGGGGGCCCCCGAGCGTGTGCTCGCCGCCTGCGCCCGCGAGCGCACCGTCGACGGCGACCGGCCCCTGGACGAGGCGCGCTGGCGGGCGGTCCTGGACGACCTCGCCGCCCACGGCCAGCGGCTGCTCGCCGTGGCGGTCCAGGAGACGGCCGACGAGCGCAGCGAGCTGGGCTTCGACGACGTGGCAGGCGGCATGGTCCTGCTCGGGGCCGTCGGCATGATCGACCCGCCGCGGGAGGAGGCCATCCAGGCCGTGGCCGACTGCAACGGCGCCGGTATCGGGGTGAAGATGATCACCGGCGACCACGGCCTGACCGCCGGGGCCGTCGGGGAGCAGCTGGGCATCCGCGGCGAGCCGATGCTCGGCCACGAGATCGAGGCTATGGACGATGCGGAGCTGCGCCGGCGCTGCCTGGATACCGACGTCTTCGCCCGCACGGCGCCGGCCCACAAGCTGCGCCTGGTCGAGGCATTGCAGGCGCAGGGGCAGATCGTGGCCATGACCGGCGACGGGGTGAACGACTCCCCCGCCCTCAAGCGCGCCGATGTCGGCGTCGCCATGGGCAACAAGGGCACGGAGGGGGCCAAGGAGGCCTCGGAGATGGTCCTCGCCGATGACAACTTCGCCTCCATCGCCAGCGCCGTGGAGGAGGGGCGGACGGTCTACGACAACCTGAAGAAGGCCATCCTCTTCATCCTGCCCACCAACGGCGGGGAGGCCCTGACCATCTTCACCGCCATCCTCTTCGGCCTGACCCTGCCGGTTACCCCGGTCCAGGCGCTGTGGATCAACATGGTCACCGCGGTGACCCTGGCCCTGGCGCTGGCCTTCCAGCCCCCCGAGGCGGGGATCATGGCGCGCCCGCCCCGCGATCCCGGCCAGCCGCTCCTCTCGGGGCTGCTCATCTGGCGGGTCCTGTTTGTCTCCGTGCTCCTGGTCCTGGGGACCTTCGGCCACTACCTCTACATGGACACCCAGGGCGCCGGGCAGGAGCTGGCCCGCTCCGTAGCCATCAACACCCTGGTCATGGGGCAGCTCGTCTACCTCTTCAATGCCCGCCGCGTCCTCGAGTCCGCGCTGAACTGGTCGGGCCTGTTCGGCAGCCGCGCCGTGTTCGTCGCCGTCGGCGTGCTGCTCGTCCTGCAGGGCGCCTTCACCTACGCGCCGCCGCTGCAGGCCCTGTTCGGCACGACCGGCCTGGGCCCGGCGGAGTGGCTCCGGGTGCTCGCCTTCGGCGTGGCGCTGTTCCTGCTCGTGGAGCTGGAGAAGGCGCTGCTACGGCGGCGCGTCGCACCCGGCAGGTGATCGGCCCGGCACGGCCTCCGCCCCCACCAGCCCGCCTGTCGCGCCCCAGCCACGCCGCGTCGTTGGGCTGCGCCATTGCCGCGCTAACACCTCTCACCGGCTTCGGTAGGTAGCGTCGATTGCGTTCGGGCGCCTGAAAGCACAATATGTTGTGCGTAAGAGCGCAAGGGCTCCCTATATCGTCCAACTTGTCGGGGCTAGCTAGATCCCGCTAGCCGCCGCGCCTACGGAGCCTTCCCGCCTCAAGCCGGAGTTGATGACAGGAGGATCCCCATGGACCAGCGCGCCCACCCGAGCAGCGCCAGGCCGCAAGCGTCGGCCGATGACGTCCCCATGCAGAGCGCCTCGCTCGACATCTGGGACAAGAAGTACCGGCTCAAGACCAGCGCCACCGAGGAGCCGGTGGACGCCAGCATGGACGAGACCTTCCGGCGCGTGGCGCGGGCCCTGGCCGAGGTGGAGGATACCGAGGCCAAGCAGTCGGCGTGGTACGAGCGCTTCCTCTGGGCGCTGCGCCGCGGCGCCGTCCCGGCCGGCCGGATCATCTCCAACGCCGGGGCGCACGCCTACAAGCCCTCGACCTCGACGATCAACTGCACCGTCTCCGGTACCATCCACGACTCCATGGACGACATCCTGCGGCGCGTCCACGAGGCGGGGCTCACGTTGAAGGCGGGCTGCGGTATCGGTTATGAGTACAGCACGCTGCGCCCGCGGGGGGCCTACGTCTCCGGCGCCGGTGCCTACACCTCGGGGCCGCTGTCGTTCATGGACATCTACGACCGGATGTGCTTCACGGTCTCCTCGGCGGGCGGGCGCCGCGGCGCGCAGATGGCGACCTTCGATGTCGGCCACCCGGACGTCCTGGACTTCATCCGCGCCAAGCGCGAGGACGGCCGGCTGCGGCAGTTCAACCTCTCGCTGCTGATCAGCGACGAGTTCATGCAGACCGTGGAGGCCGACGGTGACTGGCCGCTCGCCTTCCCGCTCAGCGAGGAGGAGGCCGCCGCCGAGGGGCTGGACCTCCACGACCCGCAGCAGGTCCTGTGGCGGGAGTGGCCCATCAAGGCGGGCTACGTCACCGACAACGAGGGGCGGGTGGCGTGCCGCGTCTACCGCTGGGTGAAGGCGCGCCACCTGTGGAACCTCATCATGACCTCCACCTACGACTACGCCGAGCCCGGCTTCGTCCTCGCGGACCGGGTGAACGAGCTCAACAACAACTGGTTCTGCGAGGATATCCGGGCGACCAACCCGTGCGTTACGGCAGATACGCGGCTACACACCCAGTTCGGTCTGGTCCGGGCCGGTGACCTCTACGCCTCCGGCGCAGAGCTCGAGGTTAGCGTCGATCGGCGGACACTCCACGACAGTGAGCTCGGGGTGACGACTCGAGCTGCAAAGCCGATCTTTATGACGGCTCGGGAAGCGGATGTGTATCGAGTCGTCACTGAGGACGGCTTCGAGATTCGGGCCACCGAGTGGCACGAGTTCTATACCGATCGGGGGAAGATCCGCCTATCCGATCTGGAGCCAGGCGATGCCCTACCGGTTCAGAGCGGCAAGGGGCAGTTCGGCACCGAGGGGAATGAGCGCCTAGGGCATCTCCTGGGCTTCATCGCTGGCGATGGCCACTTCACGAATCGCGGAAAAGGGCAGGAGGCTGTCGTTGTCAGCCTGTGGCATGAGGAACGTCAGCTGGCTGAGGAGTTGGCGCAGACTGCCAATGGCCTCATTGCGGAGATCGATCGTCAAGGTCGCTCCTACTCGGTAGCCCCGGTGGCTATTCCCGAGCGTAATCAGCTCTTGATCCGGTCCGTCGTGTTGGCGCGCGTCTTAGCCCATTATGGCTTCACGCGAGAGACCAAGCTCCGGGTTCCGGAAGTCGTCTGGCGTGGTAGTGAGGCGTGTGTACGGGGCTATCTGCAGGCCCTCTTCCAAGCAGACGGGACGGTCAACGTCTCGGAGAAGAGCCAGAGCTGCTCTATCCGGCTAGCTGCCAGTCATTACGAGTTTCTCCAGGAGATCCAGCGGCTGCTCAGTAACTTCGGGATCCTTGGACGGATCCGCGCTCGACGCGAGGCCGGAGAGCGCCAGTTGCCTGATGGCCATGGCGGCACTCGTGCCTACGCTTGTAGGGCCGATCACGAGCTTATCCTCGATGGTCAGTCCCGTGAGGCATTTATGGCCGAGATCGGGTTTCTGCTGGAGAGCAAGAACAATCGGTACCAGGAGTGGGTCAAGGGCCGCGCCCTGCGTAAGACGCAACGGCCCGTATCGAAGGTTGCCCGGGTCGAGTACAGCGGCAAGGAAGCCGTTTTCGATACGACGCAGCCTGATCATCATTCAGTGATTTTCAATGGGCTAGTGACGGGGCAGTGCGGCGAGCAGCCTCTCCCAGAATATGGAGCGTGTTTGCTCGGTTCCGTCAACCTGACCCACTTCGTCCGCGACCCCTTCACCGAGCAGGCGCACTTCGACTGGGACGAGTTCCGGGAGGTGGTCTCGGTCTTCACCCGCATGCTCGACAACACCGTGGAGATCAACGGCCTGCCCCTCGAGCAGCAGCGCCGCGAGATCGAGCGCAAGCGCCGCCACGGCATGGGCTTCCTGGGCCTGGGGTCCACGGTGACCATGCTGCGCATGCGCTACGGCGATGCGGCCTCCATCGACTTCACCGAGGAGGTGGCCAAGCAGATGGCCCTGGCCGGCTGGCGCACGGGCCTGGAGCTGGCCCGGGAGAAGGGGCCGGCGCCGCTCATGGAGGAGATGTTCGAGATCACCCCGGAGCTCATGCGCAAGCGGCCCGAGCTCGGCGAGGACGGCTACGAGGTCGGCGAGCAGGTCCCCGCCCGCGTGCTGTGGGGACGCTACTCCCGCTACATGCAGCGCCTCGCCCAGGAGGCGCCGGAGCTGGTCGACGAGCTGGCCCAGAACGGGGCGCGCTTTACGCACCACACCTCGATCGCCCCGACCGGCACCATCTCCCTGTCGCTGGCGAACAACGCCAGCAACGGCATCGAGCCGTCTTTCGCGCACCACTACGTGCGCAATGTCATCCGCGAGGGGCGCAAGACCAAGGAGCCGGTGGACGTCTTCTCCTTCGAGCTGCTGGCGTACCGCCACTTCATCGACCCGGAGGCCCTGCCCGAGAGCGCCGACGGCGAGGGGCTGCCGGACTACTTCATCAGCGCCGAGGACGTTACGCCCAAGCAGCACGTGGCCATCCAGGCCGCGGCGCAGAGGTGGGTCGACTCCTCGATCTCGAAGACGGCGAACGTGCCCACCGACTACCCCTACGAGGACTTCAAGGACATCTACCGCTACGCCTACGAGCAGGGCCTGAAGGGGTGCACCACGTTCCGCTTCAACCCCGAGGTCTTCCAGGGGGTGCTGGTCAAGGAGAAGGACCTGTCGGAGACGAGCTACCGCTTCCACCTCGATGACGGTACCGTCATCGAGGCCCGGGGCGATGAGGAGATCGAGTACGACGGCGAGATCCACAGCGCCGCCAACCTCTACGAGGCCCTGAAGGAGGGCTACTACGGCAAGCTCTAGGCGCGCGCGGGCCGCCGCCGCGAGCGGGGAACGGGAGCCGCTCGCGGCGGGTGGGCCCGTCGCTCCTCCGCACCGATGGCCTGCCATCGGCAGGCAACCGGAATCCGCAGCCCGAACCTGGAGAAGGGACCCTATGGCTAAGAAGATCGAGCAGAGCATCGTTGACTACGAGGTCGCCCGCAGCGACGGCGACGAGGCGGCGGACGACGCCGGGCCGCAGCAGGGTGGCGGCCCGAGCGCCGAGGAGCCGGACATCCAGCACATGCATGAGCATATCGAGCGGCCCGATAAGCTCTACGGCGCCACCTACAAGATCAAGACGCCGCTGTCCGACCACGCCCTGTACGTGACCATCAACGACGTGATCCTCAACCCGGGCACGGCCCACGAGATCCGGCGGCCGTTCGAGATCTTCATCAACTCCAAGAACATGGACCACTTCCAGTGGATCGTGGCCCTGACCCGGATCATCTCGTCGGTCTTCCGCAAGGGCGGCGACTGCACCTTCCTCGCCGAGGAGCTGCGCTCGGTATTCGATCCGCGCGGCGGCTACTTCAAGCCCGGCGGGCGGTTCATGCCCTCGCTGGTGGCGGAGCTCGGCGATGTCATCGAGACCCATCTGCGCGAGATCGGGATGATGGGCAACGAGGAGCTCGACGAGCACCAGAAGCGCTTCCTCGAGCAGAAGCGCGCCGAGGTGGCGGGGGGTGACCAGGCGGCGAACAACGGCGAGGCCAGCGATTTCCCCGACGGGGCGCAGCTCTGCCCCAAGTGCCATACCAAGGCCATGGTCCAGATGGAGGGCTGCCTGACCTGCCTCAACTGTGGAGAGTCGAAGTGCGGCTGAGGAGCTCCCCGGGGGTCTGGCTGCGCGCCGTCCGCCGTCAGCAGCGTACGGCGCGGCATCGGCACGAGGCCGTAGCCTGGCCGGAGCTACGCTTCCCGCCGATGAACCTGCTCAATGCGCCGCCTAGCCCCTGGATGCTATACGAGCTGCGAGCGGAGGAGGCGAAGAAGTGACAGCACCCGGCAACCATCAAGACCCCGCGCGGCAGGATACGGCGCAGCCGGCGCCTCGCGATCCGCGGCAGATCCGCGAGAGGCTTGTCTGGCGCGCCGCCGTGGTCATGCTGCTCGCCGTCGTCGGCTGGCTGACCTACGTGGCCTCCGAGGCCCAGGAGCGGGCGGCGGCGCTCGAGGCCGAGCTTGAGGCGCGCCAGGGCGTGCCGCAGCATCTCGGGCTCTCCACCGAGGGGGTCCGCCGTTTCGAGCGCAGCGGCGTCGAGGTGCGGCCCGAGCGCTATATCCTCGCGGATCTGGCGCAGCGCGGTGATTGGCTCGCTCGTCGCGTCGAGCCGCTGGCGGCCCCGGTGGAGCTCGATACCGAGCGCAGCCTTGTGCTCTCCGACCGCTGGGTCCTCGCCGTTGTCGAGGGCGCTTCCGCCGGTGGGATGGCCCTGCTGGCCTACGAGCTCGGCGACGACGGCGCGCTGAGCTGGCGGCTGCTCGGCTATGCCGGCGAGCAGGCGTAGAGGTCTGCTCGTCGGCCTCTATGAATGAGATTGAAAACTATTCGCAATAAAGGTAGGCTTCGAGCTGCTTGAAGCGCAACCCCAAGGGACCGAGCCATGAGTGACACGCAAGGGGGCGGACCGTTCGCCGACGGCGGGCTCGCAGGCCGATTACTGGCGGTGCTGGATAGCGGCGGACCGGTACTGACCCTGTTGGCCCTGCTGTCGGTCTTCACCCTGACCCTGATCCTGGTCAAGCTCTGGCAGTTTGCCGCCGCCCGGCTCTACGACCGGCGGACGCTGCGCGAGGCGCTGGCGGCCTGGCGCGCCGGCGAGCCGGAGCAGGCCCTGACGCGCCTGGACGGGAGCCGCTTCATCGGTGCCGCGCCGGTGGCGGCGGCCATGCGGGGCCGGCTGGACGGCGAGGCCGATGAGGCGCGGATCCGCGAGGAGGCCTCCCGCCTGGCCAGTGAGCGCCTGGAGCAGCTGCGCGCCTATCTGCGCGGGCTCGAGGCCATCGGCGTGCTCAGCCCCCTGCTCGGCCTCCTCGGCACCGTGCTGGGCATGATCGACGCATTCCGGCAGCTGGAGGCTGCCGGTAGCCAGGTGGATCCGGCGATGCTCTCCGGCGGGATCTGGGAGGCGCTGCTGACCACCGCGGCCGGGCTGGCCCTGGCGATCCCGGCGGTCGCCGCGCTGACCTGGCTCGAGCGCATCGTGGAGCGCTTCCGCCACCGTCTCGAGGACGCCGTCACCCAGGTCTTCACCGCCGCGCCGCCGCGCCATGCAGATTGAGGAGCCGCCGCGCCGGCGGCGCCTGGTCAGCCTGACGCCGCTGATCGACGTTGTCTTCATCCTGCTCATCTTCTTCATGCTCGCCTCGAGCTTCGTGGAGTGGCAGGCGTTCAGCGTGGACGCGCCCGGCGGCAAGGGCAGCGCCGCTACGACCGAGACCGAGCCGCTGCGCCTGCATGTCGAGGCGGACGGGCGCTACCGGATCGGCGATGAGGCGCTCGGCCCATCCGGGTTGCAGGATCGGCTCCAGGCGGTGCATGCCGAGGCCCCCGAGCGCCGCGTACAGGTCCTCGCAGCGGCAGGGGCGCCGGTCCGGTCGGTGGTCCGTGCCGTGGACGCCGCTTCCGCCGCTGGGCTGCGGGATGTCGCCTTGCTACGGGAGGATGCGGGATGAAGCTGCCTGAGCCCGAGCGCCGGGAGCCGCAAGAGAGCACCGTCCCGATGATCAACATCGTCTTCCTGCTGTTGATCTTCTTCATGGTCGCCGGGACGTTGACGCCGGAGTCGCCGCTGCCCGTCGAGCCGGCGGCAAGCGAGGCCGGAGAGGCGGTCTCCGAGGATCCGGTACGGGTGCTCATCGACGCCGAGGGGCGCCTGGCCGTGGCGGAGGAGGTCGTGGATGGTCGCCCGGCGCTGCGCGAGCGCCTCCAGGGCCTGCTCGACGAGGCGCCCGAGCGGCCCGTGGAGGTCATGGCCGATGCCGAGGCGGACTCGGCGCTACTGCTCGACGTTATGGACGATCTGCGTGAAGCCGGTGCCGAGCGCATGCAGCTGGTGACCCGGCAGGAGCGCTGATATGCAGCCGCGCTGGATACACTGGGCCGGCATGGGCCTCGTGGCCGTGGCGGCCCACGCCGCTGTGCTGGTGCTGCTCCCGGCGGATCCCGAGGCGCCGGAGAAGCGCGCGCCCCAGGGTGTGGCCGTCCAGCTCGCGGCCGCACCCACGAAGACCGAGGCGGCGGAGGCGTCCGAGGAAGATACGGCGGAGGCCGCGGATCCGGAGCCGAAGGAGGCCGACCCCGAGCCGGAACCCGAGCCGGAGCCTGAGCCCGATCCTACCCCGGAGCCCGAGCCGGAGCCCACGCCGGAGCCGGCCCCGAGGCCCGCCCCCAGGCCTGAGCCCGCACCCAGGCCCGATCCCGAGACGAGTGAGCCGAGCCCCGAGGCGACCGATCGAGCCGAGCCGCAACCCGAGGAAGAGGCGGCTGAGGCCGTGGAGCCGCAAGAAACGGAGCCGCAGGAAACGGAGTCGCAGGAAGCGGAGCAGGCGCCGGAGCCTGAGGAGGCGGAGCGGACGGATGACGCGGTCCAGTCCGGGCAGCCGCGGGAGGCCCGCGTAGGGACGAAGTCCGATGTCGCCGACACCTACCTCGCCGAGATCCACCGGGCGCTGCAATCGGAGCAGCGCTACCCGCGCACCGCGAAGCGCCGTCGGCTCGAGGGCCAGGTCGAGCTGCGCTTCGTGCTCGACGCCAACGGGAACGTGGTCGACTGGGAGATCGCGGAGCCCGCCGAGCACCGGATCCTCACGGCGGAGGTCGAGCGGATGATCCAGGCGGTCCGCATGCCCGAGATCCCCGAGGATGCGGGCATCGATCGCCTCGAGCTCAGCGTCCCGATCCAGTTCCGCCTGCGCTAGCTGTGCTACGGTTAGGGTGCGACCAGGAGGAGCGACAGCTATGGTACGTACGGAATCGACGATGCTGCCTATCGGCACGCCGGCACCGGACTTCTCCCTGACGGATACCGACGGCCGGCCTGTATCGCTCTACCGGGATCTGGCCGGCGGAGAGGGGGTGCTGATCGCCTTCATCTGCAACCACTGCCCCTTCGTCAAGCACCTGCGCGACCACCTCGCCCATTTCGGCCGCGAGTGCCAGGACCGGGGGATCGCCGTGGCGGCGATCAGCGCCAATAGCCCCGAGACCCACCCCCAGGACGCCCCGGAGCGCATGGTCGAGGAGAAGGAGGCCGCCGGCTACACCTTCCCCTACCTCTTCGATGCCGATCAGGCCGTGGCCAAGGCGTACCGTGCCGCCTGTACGCCGGATTTCTACCTCTTCGACGCCGAGCTCAGGCTCTTCTACCGGGGCCGCTTCGACGACAGCACCCCGAAGAATGACCGGCCCATCACCGGGGCCGATCTGCGCAGTGCCGTGGAGGCGCTCCTCGCCGGCCAGGCACCCCCGGAGCCGCAGTACCCGAGCCTCGGCTGCAACATCAAGTGGCGGGAGGGGGCCGAGCCGGACTACTTCACTGCCGCTGGAGGATGAGCTCCAGCACGAACTTGCTGCCGAAGTAGCCGAGCATCAGGGCGAGGAAGCCGACCAGCGTCCACCGGATCGCGGTCTGCCCTCGCCACCCCCAGATGGCATGCCCGAGGAGCAGCGTGGCGAAGGCCAGCCAGGAGGCGATGGACAGGGAGGTCTTGTGGATCATCGACCCCGCCAGCAGGCTGTCCATGAAGAAGAGGAAGCCCGAGCCGAGGGCGACGGTCAGGGCGACGAACCCCACCGTGATCAGCCAGAAGAGCTGCTTCTCCACGGTCCGTAGTGCCGGCAGCTGGCGCACGAAGCCGGTGGCGCGACGGTTGCGCAGGCGGTGATCCAGCACCGCGAGGATGAGCGCCTGCAGCACCGCCGCCAGGAGCGTGGAGTAGGCGAGCATGGAGAGCACGATGTGCACCCCGAGCGCCGGATCCCGGGACAGGGTGGCGTCCGGCGTGGCGAGCGGGCTCAGCGCTACGGCCATCGCCGATAGCGGCCAGAGCAGGATCCCTAGGTGCTCGACCCGCTGGAGGAAGCTGATCACCACCAGCCCGGTGCTGGTAATCCACGAGACCAGGGACAGGGCGCTGAAGAAGCCGAGGTTGATACCGCCGGCCACCCAGGTGGTATCGACCACGACAACGGCGTGGGCGGCTACCGCCGCTGCAGCCAGGGCGAGGGCGGTCGATCGGGCCGGGCTGCGCTCCTCGTGCAGCATCAGGCGGGCGCCCTGCGCGACCGTGGCGGCCACGTAGAAGAGTGCGGTAACGACCGTGAGCGTAGTGATAGCCATAATACGCGTAATGATCGCACATTCTATTCATGGCGGGAACCGCCCTGCGACAAGCTGCTCACCCTCGGGCCGGGTTCGCACCAGGCGCCGCGGCACCCGTATAATGCGCCTCTGCATACGGCTCGCGAACGAACAGGCGACACCCCATGTTTGAGAATCTCACCGGACGCCTCGACGCCGTCACGCAACGCATGAGCGGGCGGGGTCGCATTACGGACGAAAATATCCAGGATAGCGTACGCGAGGTGCGCAAGGCACTGATCGAGGCGGACGTGGCTCTGCCCGTCGTGCGCAGCTTCACGGAGGAGGTCAAGAAGCGCGCCGAGGGCGCCGAGGTGGCCAAGAGCCTCACCCCGGGGCAGACCTTTATCAAGATCGTCCAGGACGAGCTGGTCCGGGTGATGGGGGAGGCGGCAGAGCCGCTCAACCTCAATGTCCAGCCCCCTGCGGTGGTCCTCGTCGCCGGCCTGCAGGGCTCGGGGAAGACGACCTCCATCGGCAAGCTCGCCCGCTACCTGCGCGAGCGCGAGAAGAAGAGCGTGCTGGTCGTCAGCTGCGACGTGTACCGGCCGGCGGCGATCGATCAGCTCAACACCCTGGCGCAGGAGGTCGGGGTCGAGGCTTATCCGGCGAGCTCCGACGACAAGCCGGAGAAGATCGCCAAGGCCGCCGTCGATCACGCCAGGCGGCACTACTTCGACATCGTCCTCGTCGATACCGCCGGCCGGCAGACGGTCGACGAGGGCATGATGAAGGAGGTCCAGGGGCTGCATAAGGCCCTCAAGCCGCCCGAGACCCTCTTTGTCGTCGATGCCATGACCGGCCAGGACGCGGCGAAGACGGCCCAGGCCTTCGGCGATGCGCTGCCGCTGACAGGCGTGGTGCTGACCAAGACCGACGGCGACGCCCGCGGCGGCGCCGCGCTCTCTGTACGCCACGTCACCGGTGCGCCCATCAAGTTCATGGGTGTCGGCGAGAAGACCGAGGCCCTCGAGCCCTTCGACCCCGAGCGCGTCGCCTCGCGCATCCTCGGCAAGGGCGATGTGGTCAGCCTGGTCGAGGAGGTCGAGCGCAGCGTCGACCAGGAGAAGGCGCAGAAGATCGAGAAGAAGCTCAAGAAGGGCGGCAAGGGCTTCGACCTCAACGACTTCAAGGAGCAGATGCAGCAGATCGATCAGCTGGGTGGCCTCGGCGGCGTCATGGACAAGATGCCCGGCATGGGCAAGCAGATGGACAAGGTCAAGGATCAGCTCGACGACAGCCTCGTGCGCCGCCAGCTGGCGATGGTCGATTCCATGACCGCCCGCGAGCGGGCCCGGCCCGATATCATCAACGGCTCGCGCAAGCGCCGGATCGCTGCCGGCTCCGGTGTCCAGATCCAGGACGTCAACCGCCTGCTCAAGCAGTTCAAGCAGATGCAGAAGATGATGAAGCAGGTCAAGAAGAAGGGCGGGCCGCAGCGCATGATGCAGCAGATGATGGGTGGTGGCGGTCCCGGGGGCGGTGCCGGCGGTGGTGGCCTGCCGCCGGGTATGGGCGGCTGATGCGGCGTGCCGCCAGCACCGGGGTCGCCGCCTGCGGCAGGGCGTAAGCCAGGGCGGTTTGATTCGCCCCGGTGCCGCTACGGCGTGATCCCGGAACGGATCCTCGGCACCCGGTTTCTGCGGCTGATTCCAGGAATCGCTCTGGGCTGTTTCTCGGGGGACGGCTGGATCGCACCGGCTTCGGTGGCCGATTCCATTTACATTCTCTTCCTTTTTCGATAATTTTTGCGTGTAAGGTTTGAATACTGGCTCGGAGGTTGAGAATGGCAGATGCAGAAGAGGCCCTGGAGCAGATTCGCCAGGTCGCGGAGCAGCTAGACTACGTCGAGCTGCAGAAGGCTTCTCGTGTCATCGAGAAGGAGCAGAAGCGCCGCGAGAAAGAGGCGAAGAAACAGGCCCAGCAGGAAATGAAGCAAGTCGCCCAGAAATACGGGCTCGATCTGGAGGAGATCGTCCCCGGTGGCGGCGGCGGCAAGGGGAGCGGCACGAAGAGCGGCGGTAAGGTGCCACCGAAATTCCGCCACCCCGAGGATCCGAGCAAGACCTGGACCGGCCGCGGCCGCAAGCCGAAGTGGGTGGTCCACTGGGTCGAGGAGCTGGGCCGTGATATCGAGGAGCTTCGTATACCGGACACCTGATCCGTGGGCCCGCCTCGGCAATCCCCTCGCTGCATCCTGGCAGCTACGGTGATGGCCACCGGCCGTACGCCTTGTCGTAAAGCCCCCTAGAGGGTTTTCTCTCTGCCTCGCTGGCATCAAGGCTACGGCCTTTTTCAAGGCTCGATCGCCCCCGGCGTATACCGGCCCGAGGCCCCGTTCTTCTACCGGTTCGATCCATTCTCGGCGCAGGACGTACGACCGTCGTGGGCGGGCCAGGCGGCCCCGCGGATGATCGGATCCGCGGGGGTGCAGCGGTTTAAATACCGCCGATTTCTCCCGGACGAGGCCAGGCGAGCGATTCGGGGCGGCCCTCGCCGGAGCATGATTCCCTATCGGCTCGAATCTATCCCTCCGCCTTGATTCTGGGTCCTCCCACCCACCGCGGCCCCGCGCCCGGTATCCCCGATCGACGGAACGCTGGCCTTGCTCTCAGGCAGGAGGCACGCACAGGGCCCTGTGCGCTTCCAGGACGTTTTCCCAGGGGAAGGAAAAAGCAGGGCGGCCTTGTTGGGCCCAGACGCGTACAGGAGGGCCGCGGTGAGAGCCTGCAGGGCCATCCGGCCCTGAGACCACGGGCACGCGCTTCCCCATCGTTCCCAGGGGGCGTCCGAGGCCGACCTCAAGCGGTGGCTGCGCGCCGGCTGTGCGGCTGCCACATTGCCGGGGCCGTGGCACGCGATCTGCCTCGGCAGTCGCTCCGCTGCAGGCCAGGGTCTGCCCAAAAGAGAGAGGCCCGCAGGGCTATCCATCCGCCCTGCGGGCCTCCTAGAGGTTTGGTCGGGGCGGCAGGATTTGAACCTGCGACCCCCTGCACCCCATGCAGGTGCGCTACCAGACTGCGCCACGCCCCGACTTGTCACCTAGGATACTGATTTTGAGGCCGTCCGGCAAGAGGTCTTCAGCGCTGGAGGGTCGCCAGGATGTCCTCGAGCTCTGCGCGTAGCTGCCGGATGACCTGCTGGCTCTGCGCCGCATCCTCGCGCTCCTCGTCGCTCTCCAGCTTCTGGCGCGCGCCGCTGATGGTGAACCCCTCCTCGTAGAGCAGGGCACGGATGCGGCGGATCAGGATGACGTCGTGGCGCTGGTAGTAGCGGCGGTTGCCGCGGCGCTTGACGGGCTTGAGCTGCGGGAACTCCTGCTCCCAGTAGCGCAGCACGTGCGGCTTGACGGCGCAGAGCTGGCTCACCTCGCCGATGGTGAAGTAGTGCTTCGCCGGGATGGCGGGTTTGCTCCCGGTCACGGCTCTCCCCGGGGGCCTGGGTAGCTCTCGACCCGGCTCTTGAGCTTCTGGCCGGGGCGGAAGGTTACGACACGCCGCGCCGAGATGGGGATCTCCTCACCGGTCTTGGGGTTGCGGCCGGGACGCTCGTTCTTGTCGCGGAGCTCGAAGTTGCCGAACCCGGAGAGCTTGACCGGCTCGCCGCTCTCGAGGGCAACGCGGATCTCCTCGAAGAAGAGCTCGACGAGCTCCTTGGCCTCGCGCTTGTTCAGGCCCACCTCCTCGAAGAGCCGCTCGGCCATATCCGCCTTGGTCAGCGACATCCTACTCCCCTCTCAGGCTCGCTCCGAACTGGTGCTGCAGGCGGGCCACGACGCCCGCCACGACCTCGTCGACGTCGTGATCCGTAAGCGTGCGTGAATAATCCTGCAAAATCAAGCCTATGGCGACGCTCTTCTGGCCTTCCGGGATGCCCTTGCCGCGGTAGATATCGAACAGCCGGCCATCGACAGCGTAGCCGCCCGCTGCCGCCCGGGCGGTGGCGAGCAGATCGCCCGCCGGTACGGCCTCGTCGACGAGCACCGCCAGATCCCTGCGGATGGAGGGGTAGCGGGAGAGGGGCTGGAAGCTGGGCAGCGCCGCTGCGCTCAGCGCCGCCTGGGTCAGCTCGAAGAGCACCGGGGCGCTGTGGAGGTCCAGGGCGTCGGCGTGCTCCGGATGCAGGGTGCCGAGCCAGCCCACCGCCTCACCGTCCCGCCGGATGCGGGCGCTCTGCCCCGGGTGCAGGGCCGGGTGCTCCGCCGGCTCGAAGGTGAAGGCCTCCGGAGTCCCTGTCTGGGCGAGGAGCGCCTCGAGGTCGGCCTTGACGTCGAAGAAGTCCGCCTGCCGGCGCGGCGCGTCCCACTGCTCCGGGTAGCGCGGTCCAGCGCAGACCGCGGCGAGGGTGGGCGTCTGCGCCAGGTTGTCCAGCCGGCCGCGGAAGACTGCGCCGTGCTCGAAGAGCCGTACACGCTCTTGCTGGCGGTGCTGGTTGCGCTGTAGCGCCGTGAGCAGCCCCGGCCAGAGGCTGGTGCGCATCACGGCGAGCTCGGCGGAGAGGGGGTTGGCCAGGGGGAGGCTCTCGGCCTCCGGGTCGAGGCGCTGCTGGAGCTGCGGATCGACGAAGGCGTAGTTGATGGCCTCGTGGTAGCCGCGCTCGACCAGCGTGCCGCGCAGCTGCCGGTCGGGGATATGCCGCTCGGGCGCGGTGGCCACGTGCAGCGGCGCCCGCAGGGGGCGCTCCGGGACATTGTCGAAGCCGTAGAGCCGGGCCACCTCCTCGACGAGGTCCACCTCGCGCGCCAGGTCGAAGCGCCAGCTCGGCGGCTGCACCCGCCAGCCCACCTCGGTGGGCTCGGGGCGGGTACCGAGCCGCTCCAGCAGGCCGCTGACGTGCCCCGGCTCGATGGCCCAGCCCAGCAGCCCCTCCAGGCGCTGGCGGCGCAGCTCGATGGGGAGCCGCTGCGGCAGGGCCTCGGCGGCCACGGCCTCGTTGATCGGCCCTGCCGTGCCCCCGCAGATCGAGAGCACCAGCTGCGTGGCCCGCTCGCTGGCCGCCCGCGGGGCCTCGAAGTCTACGCCCCGCTCGAAGCGGTGGGCAGAGTCGGTGTGCAGCCCGTAGCGGCGGGCGCGGCCGGCGATCGTGGCCGGCGCGAAGTGGGCCGCCTCCAGGAAGATGTCCTGGGTGCCCTCGCTCACCGCGGTCGACTGGCCGCCCATGACGCCGGCGAAGGCGACGGGGCCGCTGGCGTCGGCGATGACCAGCACGTCGTCGTCGAGCGCCACCTGCTCGCCGCTGAGCAGCGTCAACACCTCGCCGCTCGCGGCGCGGCGTACGGCGACGGGCGGCGCCAGGCGCTCGAGGTCGAAGGCGTGCAGCGGCTGCCCGTGCTCGAGCATCACGTAGTTGGTGATATCCACCAGCGCCGAGACGCTGCGGACCCCGGCCCGGCGCAAGCGCTCCCGCATCCAGGTCGGGGTCGGCGCCTGGGGGTCCACGCCGCGGATGGCGCGGCCGAGGTAGCGCGGGCAGTCCGCCGGCGCCTGCAGCTCGATGGGCAGGCTCTCGTCGCAGCCGGCGGGCACCGGCTCCGGCTCGGCCGCCGCCATCCGCGCGCCCGTGCGCGCCGCCACGTCGCGGGCGATGCCGATCATGCCCAGGCAGTCGGCGCGGTTGGGGGTAAGGTCGAGCTCCAGGACCGTGTCGTCGAGCGCCAGCGCCTCGCGCAGATCGGTCCCCGGCGCCAGGTCCGGCGGCAGCTCGAGGAGGCCGCTGGCCTCGTCGCTGAGGCCGAGCTCGCGGGCCGAGCAGAGCATCCCGGCCGAGGCCGCGCCGCGCACCTCGGTGGCCTCGACCCGGACCTCGCCCGGCAGCACCGCGCCGGGGCGGGCGAGGGGGGCGTGCAGGCCGGCCCGGGCATTGGGGGCGCCGCAGACCACCTCGACCCGCTCGCCGCCGGCGTCCACCTCGCAGACCTGCAGCCGGTCGGCCTCCGGGTGGGGACGGCAGGCCTCGATGGCGCCGACCACCACCTGGGTGAACGCCGGTGCGGCGGGCTCGAGGGCGTCCACCTCGAGCCCCGCCATGGTCAGCGCCTCCGCCAGCTCCCCGGTGGAGAGCGGCGGATTGACCCACTCGCGCAGCCACTGCTCACTTACACGCATGTGCTCACCGGAATTGGCCGAGGAAGCGCAGGTCGTTGTCGAAGAACAGCCGCAGGTCGTCGAC
>Ga0207714_1000598_pt1 | contig 24474 bp, 25 predicted proteins | sample PonA232FremontCA_2_FD_187270 | JGI IMG/M metagenome (GOLD analysis project Ga0207714, IMG submission 187270) | Marine sediment microbial community from Fremont, CA, USA - Pond A23 Sediment 2 (SPAdes) | ecosystem: Environmental > Aquatic > Marine > Unclassified | place: USA: Fremont, California...
GGATCCGATCGCCGAACCGGCGTCTGTCGGCGGCGAGAGCGCACCGCGCGGCCGATCGTGACAAGGTTCATACGGTCACGCGCCGTATCGATCGTATGGCCACGAACGTCGGATCCACGGACGCACAGGTCAGGACCGCGGTCGGCGCGGTCGCAGGTACCCTCTCGCTCGGAACCCTCGCGGGCGCGGTGCCGCTGCCCGCGCTCGCGGCACCCGCGCTGGGCGTGGTCGCGATCGCGATGCTCGCGACCGCCGCGACGGGCACCTGCGGGCTGTACGCGCTGCTCGGCGTCAACACCTGCCCGGCAGACGCCGGCGGGTCGCGCTGACGGCGGGCGCGGACCAAGCGCTCGCAATTTAAATGACTGTCCCCCGAACGTGTGTGCGGTAGCCTGAAGTACCTCTTGTACGTACGGGTCGAATATGTACGATACTGCTCGGGTTCGACAGTACTCCGTCGCGGACAACAGTTCTGACGACGCCGGGGTGACGCCGGCGTGAGCGCCGACCCGACCGTTCTCGTCGTCGGCGGCGGCGCGACCGGGACCGGGGTGGCGAGAGATCTCGCGGCCCGCGGCGTCAACGTGACGCTCGTCGACCGCGGCGGCCTCGGAAGCGGCACCTCCGGTCGCTCGCACGGGCTGCTCCACAGCGGCGCGCGGTACGCGGAGGCCGACCCGGACGGCGCCCGCGAGTGTATCGAGGAGAGCACCACGCTCCGCGAGATCGCCGGCGCGTGCGTCCGGGAGACCGGCGGGCTGTTCGTCCGGCTGGCGGGCGACGACCCGGACTACTTCGAAGAGAAGATCGCCGCCTGCGAGGCGGTCGGGATCGAGACGGAACGGCTCGACCCCGACGCCGCGCGCGAGGCGGTCCCCGGACTCGCGGACGACGTCGCGGAGGCGTTTTCGGTTCCGGACGGCGTGATCTACCCGTCGCGGCTGGTCGCCGCCAACGCGGCCGCCGCCGAGCGTCACGGCGCGACCGTCCACCCGGACGCCCCCGTCGAGGGGGTGACGGTCCGCGACGGCGCGGTCGACTCGGTCCGCGTCGGCGGCGCGGTCTCGGCGTCCGTGACGCCGGACGTGGTGATAAACGCCACCGGCGCGTGGGCGGACGCGGTCGCCGACATGGCCGGCGTTGACGTCGGCATGGCGCCGAGCCGCGGCGTGATGGTGTCGGTCGAACACGACGGGCTCGGGCCGGTGTTGAACCGGTGTCGCGACCCGGACGACGGCGACATCGTGGTGCCACACGACGGCGAGGTCGTGTTGGGAACGACGAGCGTCCCGGTCTCGGACCCCGACGACTACGAGCGCGCCGACTGGGAGATCGAGCGGTCGGTCGCGGAGTGCGCCGCGATGCTTCCCGCCGTCGCCGACGCGCCGACCGTTCGGACGTGGTGGGGCGTCCGCCCGCTGTACGCGCCCGACGAGGACGGAGAGGACCGGCGGGGCATCTCCCGCGGGTTCACGCTGCTCGACCACGAGCGCGACGGCGCGGCCGGGCTGTACAGCGTCGTCGGCGGGAAGCTGACCACGTACCGACAGATGGCCGAGACGACCGCCGACCGCGTCTGCGAGCGGCTCGGCGTCGACGCCGCCTGCGAGACCGCGACCGAACCGCTGCCCGGTGCCGACGACCCGGACCGGCTGGACGAGTTCGTCGCCGAGTACGGCGGGGCGAACCCGACCGACCGCGACGTCGTCGGCGCGGCGCGCGCCGAGAACTGAGCCGGCGACGCGGCCGCGTCGCCGCGAGTTTTTATCCGTCGGGTCCCACCACGCGGTATGCCGAAGTACTCGACGGGCGGGGGCGGCGGGAGCGACGACGGTGACGCCTGCGAACTCTGCGGGCGCGAGACCACCGATCTCCGGGCGGCGACGGTGGCCGGCGCGGAGCTTCTCGTCTGTGCGGACTGCCGTCCGCACGACGACGCGGGCAACGCTCCGAGCGGCGGACCCGGCGGCGCGCGCGGCGAGAGCCCGGGCGGTGCCGGACCCGACTCGGGACCGACAGAGAGCCGAACGAAGGAGCTCGCCCGCAAGCAGGCGAAGATGTACGACTCCGCGGCCGGCGACTCGAAGCGCTGGGAAGAGGAGGGGACGAGCTACGAGTCCGACCGCCTCCCGTACCTCGTCTCCGGCTACGGCGACCTCGTCACCGAGGCGCGGCAGGACGCCGGGCTGACGGTCGAGGATGTCGCCGCCGAGCTCGAGGTTGACGTGGACGACCTCCTCGCGGTCGAGGACGGCCGGGCCGCGACCGCGAACGTGGGCGGGTCGGTGGTGCGCGCGCTCGAAGAGCGGTTCGGGATCGACGTCGTCGACGAGTGAACCGCACTCGACGGTCGAAACGACCAATTCCCCCGCGGGCGATCGGCCGACAGTGAAGGCGATCAAAGACAGCGTCCACGGCCACGTCCGGCTCGGCGACGTCGCCGCCGAGCTGGTCGACACGCCCGCGTTCCAGCGGCTGCGACACATCAAACAGCTGTCGACGGTCCGGCTCGTCTACCCCTCCGCGAACCACACTCGGTTCGAGCACAGCCTCGGCGTCTACCACCTCGCGAGCCGCGCGCTCGACCACCTCGGGGTCGACGACGACACCGCGGCGCGCGTCCGCGCCGCGGCGATGCTCCACGACGCCGGCCACGGTCCGTACGGTCATCAGACCGAGGGGGTCATCCGGCGTGCGACCGGGCGCGACCACGACGACATCGCGTGGCTGCTGACGGACGCCGACCGCGAGGTCTGTCAGGTCCTCGAACGCAACGGGCTCGACCCGGAGCGGGTCGCGGCGCTCGTCGACGGGGCGGGCGCGCTCGGCTCGCTGGTCTCGGGCGAGCTCGACGTCGACCGGATGGACTACCTCGTGCGCGACGCCCACCACACCGGGGTGCCGTACGGCACCGTCGACACGGGACGGCTCGTCACGGAGCTCCGGCTCGACGACGACCGGCGGGGCGGCTCCGCGACCGTGGGCTCGACCGACGGCGCTCTCGTGCTCGCCGAGGGGAACGTCGCGACCGCGGAGAGCCTGCTCGTCGCCCGCTCGCTGATGAACGCAGTGGTCTACCGCCACCACGTCTCGCGGGTCGCCGGCGCGATGCTAGAGCGGGCGTCCGAGCGCTACCTCGACCGGACGGGCGCGGGCGTCGATGCGTTCCGGCGGATGGCCGACCACGACCTCCTCGTCGCCCTGCGCGAGCGCGTCCCGGCGCTCGGCGAGCGGATCGAACGCCGCGACCTCTACAAACGCGCGGTGTGGGTCGGAATCGGCGACGTGCCGGCGGGGACGGTCGACGCCGGCCGGCCGGCGGAGCGCGCGGCCGCACGGGAGATCGCGGACGCGGCCGGGGTCGACCGCGACGAGGTCCTCGTCGACGTTCCCCCGCGACCGACGCTCAAGGAGTCCGGCTCCGCGGTCGTCGTCGACGGGGTGCCACAGCGACTGGCGGACGCCTCCGAGCTCGTCGCGGGGCTCCGGGCCGCAGAGCGCCGGCGCTGGCGGCTCGGCGTCTACTGTCCCGCGGCCGCGGTCGACGAGGTCGCGGCGGCCGCACGGGACGCGCTGGGCGTGCGGGACGCCGAGCGTTCGTCGGCCTGAGCCGACGGCACGGCGGGGCGACGCCCTCGGAACGGGTCAGTCCCAGTCCGAGCGGGGAGCCGTCAGGACCGGCTGGTCCGCGTTCAACACGAGCGTCTGCGTGGTGCTGCCGAACACGGCCTTCCCGGTCGGGCTCCGCCGGCGTCCGGACACGCAGATCGCGTCGGCGTCGACCTCGTCTGCGGTCGCCATCAGCTCGTTCGCGGGATCGCCGCTGGCCTCGTGGTGGACACACGTCACGTCGGCGGCTTCGAGGACCTCGCGGGCGCGGCGGACGGTCCCGATCTGGTCGACCGACGCGCCCTCGGGGTTGTCCCCGAAGACGTGACACAGGTGCGCCCGCACCTCCCGGTCCGCGGCCGGCAGGCCCGCCACCGCCTCTGCCACCGCGGTCGCTCGTCGCTCGTCCTCCGGTCCGATCCCAAGCAACACTTCGTACATGAGTTCGCGTTCGACCGGGCCCCTAATAAATCGTGTCGGGAGTCCGCGGGGTCCGCGGGCGACGGACCCGACTCGCGGTCGGGCCGCGGCGTCGCCGCTCGCCCGCCGAGGCCCGGCCTTTTACCCGCCGCCGGCGAACGGCGACGCATGATCACGGTCAAAGACACCGTCCACGACCACATCGAGCTGGACGGCGTCGCCGCGGCCCTCGTCGACGCGCCGGCGGTCCAGCGGCTCCGACGGATCACGCAGCTCGGGACGGTCCAGCTCGTCTACCCCTCCGCGAACCACACCCGGTTCGAACACAGCCTCGGCGTCTACCACCTCGCGAGCCGTGCGCTCGATTACCTCGGGATCGAGGGGCGACGCGCAGATCGGATCGAGGCCGCGGCGCTGCTCCACGACGTCGGCCACGGGCCGTTCAGCCACAACCTCGAACCCCTCACGCACCGCCGGACCGGGAAGTACCACGACGACGTCGACGAGCTGCTCGCGACCGGTGCGGTCGGCGACATCCTCCGCGACCACGGGCTCGACCCCGGGCGAGTGGCCGACCTCGTCGCCGGCGAAGGGACGTACGGCCCGCTCGTCTCGGGCGAGCTCGACGTCGACCGGATGGACTACCTCGTCCGCGACGCCTACCACACGGGAGTCCCGTACGGCACCGTCGACACCGAACGGTTCGTCCGCGAGCTGGCGTTCGTCGAGCCGGACGGCGACGACTCTCGGAGGGACGGAGCGTCCGGCGGCGACGCCGACGGAGAGCGCCTCCGGCTGGTCTTAGACGAGGGGAACGTCCAGACCGCCGAGAGCCTGCTTTTGGCCCGTGCGCTGATGAACCCCGTCGTTTACACGCACCACGTCGCGCGCATCTCGAAGGCGATGTTGCGCCGGGCGGCGAGCGAGCTGCTCGACGCGACGCCGACCACGGCCGCGGAGCTGCGTCGGATGGACGACCACGACTTTCTCGCGGCGGTCCGCGACTGCCCGGCGACGGCGGAGCTCTCGCGGCGGTACGACCAGCGGGACCTCTACAAGCTGGCCGTGTGGGCCGAGTACGACGACGTTCCCGACCGCGTCCGGGAGACGGACCACGCGACCGCGGTCGGGCTCGAACGCGAGATCGCCGCCGCGGCCGGCGTCGCCCGCGATCACGTCGTCCTCGACGTTCCGCCGGAGCCGACGATGCGCGAGTCGACCGCGCGCGTCGTGGTCAGCGGCGAGGTGCGACGGCTGGAGCGGCAGTCGCCGCTCGTCTCCGCGCTCCGGACCGCACAGCGCAACCAGTGGCGGCTCGGCGTGTACGCGCCCGGCCCGGCGACCGACCGCGTCGGGCGGGCGGCGGCTGACGTGCTCGGTCTCGACCGCGACGGGCTCGTCACCGAGGTACGGAAGTCGATGCCGACGACGCTCGACGAGTTCTGACCCGCTCGCGGGCGCGCGGTTCGTCGGCCGTCCGTCGACGCCGTCAAACCCGTCGCGGCCGTCGGGCCGATCGATGACGACGTTTCCCCTGCTCGTCGGGCTCGCGCTCGGCCCGGTCGTGGGACTGCTCGCGACGGTCGCGATGGACCGCGTCATGCCCCGGCTCCCCGAGGGGACGACCGCTCCGAAGGTCGCCGCGGGCGTGTTGACGGACACGCCGGTCGACGCGGCGTCGACCCGGCTGGCGACGTGGGTCCACTACGCCGCCGGCTGCGGCTCGGGGCTGCTTTTCGTGGGGCTCGTCGCCGCCGTCGGGGCGGCGACCGGACTCGGGACCGCGCCGACCCTCGCGGTCGGCGGCACCGCGATGGTCGCGCTGATGGTGGGGTTTTTTGCGCTCGTCCCGCTTCCCCGAGCGCGCGGGCTCTCGCGGCGGCGCGTCGTCGCGATCCGCCGCGACTGGGCGATCGCGGCGGCGGTGTACGTCGCCGTCGCCGCGGCGCTCGTCGGCGTCGTGGCGGCGTTTTGAGCCGGCTTCGTCCGCGCCCGAGCCGGGAGCCGCACCGCGAGAGCAAACGGTTTAGTCGCTGGATCGGGCTCGTGTGGGTATGCAGGCAATCACTCGATCCGGCTGGATCGAGGTCATCACCGGGTCGATGTTCTCGGGGAAGACCGAGGAGCTGTTGCGTCGGCTCCGCCGGTCGGAGATCGCGGGGCAGTCGGTCGACGTCTACAAGCCGGCGGTCGACGACCGCCACGGCGAGGCGGTGATCGGCAGCCACACCGGCCGGGAGTGGACGGCGACCGTCGTCGACGGCGAGGGGGACGGCCCCCGAGAGATCCTCGACCGCGAGCCGGCCGCGGTCGTCGCGGTCGACGAGGCGAACTTCTTCTCTGCGGCCCTCGTCGAGGTCTGTAACGCGCTCGCGGACCGGGGCACGCGGGTGATAGTCTCCGGGACCGACCAGACGTTCCGCGGCGAGCCGTTCGAACCGCTGCCGCGGCTGATGGCGACCGCGGAGTACGTCGACAAGCTGCAGGCGATCTGCTCCGTCTGCGGCGAGCCGGCGTCGCGAAATCAGCGTCTCATCGGGGGCGAGCCCGCCCACGCCGACGACCCGACGATCCTCGTCGGGGCCGAGGAGTCCTACGAGGCCCGCTGTCGCGACTGTCACGCGGTGGTGACCGGGGACCGCGACGACGAGCCCGACGCGGTCGAGCTCGAGCGGACCGGCGACTGAGGGGATAGCCCGCGGCGGCCACGTCCCGACGACCGGTCGCGCGAGGGACGGCCGCTCACGGCTCGGAGACCGGGTCAGCGGCCGCGAGGTAGCGACGACAGGTCGCGGCCGCCCACTCGCGGACCGCCGGGGCGTCGGACGCGAGCAGCGCGGCGACGCCGCCGTCGTCGACGAGCCCGACGGCCGCGCGGTCGTCCGCGAGGACGACCGCGACCGGCGATCCGCCGTCGTGACGGTGCGTTTCGACCCCGCGAGCGGCGAGCGCCGCCCGCGCGACCGACCCGGTCGCTCCCCGCAGCCGGTCCGCGGCGCGGCCGGTGACAACGATCCGGGCGTCGACGCTCTCCGCCCCGTCGCGCTCCAGCGCCGCGTCCAGCCGGCCCGCGATTCCGGCGTCGATCTGCGGGACGACCGCAACGAGGGAGCGCGCGCCGCCGACGGTCTCGACGAGCAGGTCGGCGGGGGCCGCGTCGCCGTCTCCGTCGGTTGCCCGTCCGACAACCCTGACCGCGTCGTCCCCGAGGTCACCGTCGACCGCGTCAGCGACGATCGCTCGGAGCGTCGCCGACGGGGGCGTCCCCGACTCGTCGGTCACGGGCCGCCCCCGCCGGCGTTCGCGTCGGACCCGTGCTCGTCCGGCGTCGCCGCCGTGCGGACGCACGCCGCGGGCGAGGGCTCGGGCGCTCGGGGGCGCTCGCCCGACGCGAGGCGCTCGGCTCTGTCGGTGTCGGTCACGACCGGTCTTCGGCGGCCGCGGGCGTAAACCTCAGGGACGCGCCGCGCTCAGACGGCGACATGGACGACACACGCCTCGACGACGCGCCTGCCGTGCGGCTCGGCGAGCGGCTCTCCGACCGCGGCGAGACGCTCGCGGTCGCAGAGTCGCTGACGGGCGGGCTTATCGGGTCGCGCGTGACCGACGTCTCCGGCGCGAGCGCGTACTTCGACCGCGGGTTCGTGACGTACGCGTACGACGCGAAACGGGAGGTGCTCGGGGTCTCGCGCGAGTCGCTCGACGCGCACGGCGCCGTGAGCGCCCCCGTCGCCCGCGAGATGGCGGCCGGCGCGCGCGACCGCGCCGGCGTCGACTGGGCGGTCGCCGCCACGGGGATCGCCGGACCGGGCGGGGGAACCGAGGCAAAGCCCGTCGGGCTCGTGTACCTCGGCGTCGCACACGCCGCTCCGTGGGGCACCGAAGACTCGTTCGTCGAGAGCGAGCGCGTCGTTCTCGACGGCGACCGCACCGCGGTGAAGACGGGGGCCGCCGCGGCCGCGATCGGCGCGCTCGTCGACGCGATCGACGCCGTCGACGGTGAGCGGGACTGAACGGGATCCACGGTCGGCGTGGGAGCGCTTATCAGTCGGTGCGTCGTAACGCCGCCATGATCGACCGCGTGCTGGTGGCGATGGACGGCTCTGAGCTCTCGGAGCGCGCGCTCCGGTACGCGCTGGAGGCACACGGCGACGCGGAGCTGACCGTGTTACACGTCGTCGGCGGCGCGTCGCCGATGATGGGACGGGCGGCCGGGCTCGCGCTCTCCGACGACGGCGACGAGGAGATCCGCGAGGCGGCCGCGCCCGTCTTCGAGCGCGCCAGCGAGATCGCCGCCGAGTACGACAGGACCGTCGACACGGCCGTCGCGGTCGGCCAGCCCGCGGGCATCATCGTCGACCGCGCCGAGGCGTTCGACGCGGTCGTGTTGGGCACACACAGCAGTTCGCTCGCCGACAGGCTGCTCGTCGGCAACGTCGCGAAGACGGTGTTCCGGAAGTCGCCGGTGCCGGTCACGGTCGTGCGGTGAGACGCGACCGCGGCAACCGCTTCCGTCGCGGTCCGCGACGCCGGGCGTCGTCGCGTCCCCGACTCACCTTCCGTCCGCGCCGGACACCGCGCCGTCGGTCGCTCCGCCGTCGCTCACGACCACCTCCGAGCGACCCGAGGCGGGCTCGGCCGGCGGCCCGGACCCGCCGGCCGGGTCGCCGCCGGCGTCGACGGTGAACTCGGAGAGCCGCTCCCGGAGCGTTTCGGCCCGCTCCGACAGCTCCTCGGCGCTTCCGGCCACCTCGGTGAGCGACGAGGTCTGCTCTTCGGCCGCCGCCGACACGTTGTCCGACTCGGCGTTGACCTGTTCGGCGGCGTCGGCGACCGCCTCGACGATGCCCGCGACCGCCTCGGTCGAACTCGCCTGGTCGTCGGTCACGTCGCTTATCTCTTGGATGCCGTCGTTCGCCTCCTCGACCGTGTCGGCGATGTCGACGAGCGCCGCGAGCGCCGCCTCGACCGTGTCGCTTCCCGTCGCGACGCGGTCGCTCATCGTCTGTATGTCGTCGACGGCGTCGTCCGACAGCGACTGCACGCGCCGGATGCGCGTGGTGATGTCGTCGGTCGCGTCCGCGGTCTCCTCTGCGAGCCCCTTGACCTCGTTTGCGACGACGGCGAACCCCTCGCCGGCCTCGCCGGCCCGGGCCGCCTCGATGGACGCGTTCAGCGCTAAGATGTTGGTCTGCTCGGCGATGTCCTCGATCAGCCCGACGATCTCGCCGATCTCGTCGAGCTCCGCCGCGAGCGACGTGACCTGCTCTGCGGTGGCGTCCGACTGCGACTCGATCGCGCTCATCTCGTCCATCGCCTCGGTGGCCGCCGACTGCCCGTCGCTGCTGAGCGCGACCGCCTCCTCCGAGGCGGCCGCGACCTGGTCGGCCGAGGCGGCGACCTCCTCGATCGTTCCGGCGAGGTTCTGCATCTCGTCGGCCGCCTCCTCGGCGTGTCCGTGCTGGCCGTCGGCGTCGGCGGCGATCGCTTGGATCGATTCGGCGACCTGCTCGCTCGCGCGCTGGCTCTCCGCGGTGCCGGCGGTCACCTCCTGGCTGGTGGCGGCCACCCGGTCGGCGAACGCCCGTATCTCCGCGAACGTCCGTTCGAGGTCGGCCATCATCTCGTTGAACGTGGCGGCGATCTCGGCCATCGCGTCGTTCTCGACGGTCTCGTCCAGCCGACGGGTGAGGTCGCCGTCCGCGCACTGCACCATCACCGACTGGTACTCGCCGGCGGTCGCCTCGAGCCCCTCGTTGAGCTCGGCCATCCGCTCTCGCTGTGCCGCGGCCTCGGCCTGCTTCTCTTCGGCGATCTCCCGCGCCTCCTCGACCTCTTCGAGCTTCTCTTCGACCGTCTGTCTGGCCTCGCGCCGCTGGATCGCGAGGGACTGCCAGAGGAACGTGATCGTCGTCGCGAGCATCAACACCCCTACCGCGTGGATACTCCCCCAGACCACGGGGTTCGCCATCGCCGCCGGGTGGTTGTACACCGTGAACCACTCGATGAGCCCGAAGACGCTGTGTTGGACCGCGACGTAGCCGATCGTGATGGCGAACGGGACCCAGTCTTCGTACAGAGCGACGACGCCGACGCCGATGAAGTAGAGGAAATGCGCCTCGATGAACCCGCCGGTGAAGTACGCGAGCACGGAGCCGACGACCATGAACGCGACCGACGCGAGCGCCGACCGGACGCGGCGCGGCATCTGCGGGAGGGCGGCCACCGCGAGCAGCCCGGCGACGAGACCGACGCCGACAACGGAGTGTGCGATCGGGATCGCCGGCAGCTCGGCCCCGGTGACGGACTGGACGCCCTCCGCCCGGCTGACGGCGAACACGAACGGGAGCAGCGCCGCGGTGAATATCACCACGCCGCGGTGTCGCCGCGTGAACGACTCGTCGGGGATCTCGGACCCGTCCGGCGTGTTCGCGAGGTAACGCCCGAACGCTGACTGATCGGATTCGACCGACATACCCGAATATGGTCGGGATAGTGTATTTCAATCTACGCGTCTAATTGTGAGATCTGATAACACACCGTGGCGGTCGAGCGCGGAGAGCCAGGGCAGGGATTTGAACCCCGGAAGTCTCGATTACAAGTCGAGTGCATGTACCGCCCATGCTCCCCTGGCGCGGGCGAGCGTACTCGGTCCTCATATGAGTGCGTGTCGCTTTCCGCGAACTCGGCCGGCGTCAGCCGTCCGCGTTCGGACCGCCGTCCTCGGCGTCTCCCAGCGGTTTCGCCAGCACGACGCGGTGGCGCTCGTACCCGCGGTCGGCGTAGAACTCGCGTGCGCGGTCGTTGTCGGCGAGGGCCTCGAGCGCCACCCGGTCTGCCCCCCGCTCCCGGAGCGCGCGCTCGGCCGCGTCGAGCAGCGCGCCGCCGATGCCCTCGCCGCGGCGCTCGGGCACGACAAAGAGGTTACTCACCGTCCCCCGCGTCGCGTCGCGCTCGTAGTCGCCGCGTTCGAGCCCGAATCCGACGAACCCCACGGGAGCGGGCTCGGCGTCTCGGTCGGAGTCGTCGGCGGCGGCGCGCGCGACCAGCAGCTCGCCCGTGACGACGGATCGCGCGACCCACTCGCGGACCGTCGCGCGGTTCGCCTCCGCCCTGAGCGTGGCACCGTGGTCGCGCTGCCCGGCGGCGAGCGCGACCCAGAGGTCGGTCACGGCCGCGACGTCCTCGGTCGTCGCCGGCGCGACGCGGGGGTCGGTGTCGACCATCGGGTCGACGTTTCGCACGCGGCGTGTTGAGCCTGCCGACGCCCGGCGTGTCGAACCCCGCGCCCGGCGTGTCGAGGCTGTCGGCACCGGCGCGTGGCCGCCGCGAAGGGGAGCGTTCAAATCCGCCGGCGTTCGAGCGGGCGTATGACCGTTCCCTCGTTCGTGATCGGGATCGCGGGCGGGACGGGCGCCGGGAAGACGACCGTCTCCCGGCTCGTCACCCGCAACCTCGGCGACAGCGTGACGCGGATCCCGCTCGACAACTACTACAAAGACCTCTCGCACCTCGACGTCGAGGAGCGCCAGGACGTCAACTACGACCACCCCTCGGCGTTCGAGTGGGAGCTTCTCGGAGACCACCTCGAATCCCTGCTGGCGGGTCGGTCGGTCGAGATGCCACAGTACGACTTCGAGATCCACAACCGGGACGACGAGCGCGTCACCGTCGAGCCGACCGCGGTGGTCGTACTGGAGGGAATCTTGGCGCTGTACGACGAGGAGATAAACGAGCTGATGGACCTCCGGATCTACGTCGAGACGGACGCCGACGTGCGGATCCTCCGACGGATCCGGCGCGACGTGATCGAGCGCGGCCGCGACCTAGAGGGCGTCATCGACCAGTACCTCTCGACGGTGAAGCCGATGCACGAGCAGTTCATCGAGCCGTCGAAGCGACACGCCGACGTGATCATCCCCGAGGGCGCAAACAGCGTCGCGGTGAACCTCCTCGAAGAGAAGCTCCGGGCCGAAGTCGAAGGCGACGCGGTCCGGAGCTGGGAGCGCGGGAGCCTGGAGGCGGAGCTCGGCGAGGAGCGCTCGATCGGCGCGGACGGCGACGATTGAGCCGTCGGAGACGTCAAGTCTCAAAGCGCGGACCCCCGAACGACCGCACCTATCGCCGACGCCCCGGTCGTTTGGTTATAAACTGCTGCTCGTGAGTCGCGGTGAACACCGCCAGAGCCCCAGTCGCTCGCTCATAAACAGTGAACTGCGGATCGGCGACGAACACCGCCAGAGCCCCAGTCGCGAGGACTCGCGCGGCTCGCTGCGGTCCTCAGTCGCTCACTTCGTTCGCTCCCTGCGGTCCTTGTGTCGCCGTGCTTTGTCCTCGCGACTGCCCCTCTGAGTCCCGCCCCGCCCCGCACCGCAACCGCGGCCTCACGCCTCCCCAGCCTCGCGGCTCCCTCCGCTTTGCTCCGGTCACCGCGTCCCTCGCGCGTGCGACTCGCGGCCTCCGCTTCGCTCCGGGCGCTCGTCGGCACGCGCCACCCCACCGCCATTTATAAACAGTCGTCGAAGCCGCTCATCGCTATTTAAATATCGCAGCTCGCCCGATTGCGCTCACCGTCGCCGGCTCGCCACGCGCTCCTCGGCCGTCTCGGCGCTGACGAGCTCATAGAGGAGCGCCCGACCGCCGTCGTCTTTCGGCCGGAGCACGCGGCCGAGCCGCTGGGTGAACTCGCGCTCGCTGCCCGAGCCGGAGAGCACGACGGCCACGTTGGCGTCGGGCACGTCGACCCCCTCGTCTAAGACGTTCGCGGCGACGACCCGCCCGTAGGTGCCGTCGCGGAAGCGGTCGAGTATCTCGCGGCGCTCCGTCGCGCCGGTCTCGGCGGTGATCGCGGGCAACAGAAAGCGCTCGGAGAGGCGGTAGACGAGGTCGGTGTGGGCGGTGAACACGATCACGCGGTCGTCGCGGTGGCGGTCGAGAATGTCGGCCAGTCGGTCCACCTTCCGCTCGGCGTTCATCATTATCTCGCGGGCGTCCTGCTTCGCGAGGAGCGCCTCGCGGGCGGCCGGGTCGTTGCCGGAGCGTTTCACGAGCTCCTGGTAGTCGCTCCCGCTGGAGAACGTGATCCCCGCGTCGCGGACGTACTCGACGAACGTCCCCTGGTTTTCCTCGTAGCGCTCGCGTTCCGCGTCGGTCAGCTCGACTTCGATCCGCCGGACGTCGTACGGCGCGAGGTGCTCGCCCGCGAGGTCGTCGACGTCGAGCGCGTACACGCGGTCGCCGACGAGCTCCGCGACCGTCTCGTGAGCGCCGTCGGGGCGCTCGAAGGTCGCGGTGAGTCCGAGCCGCGCGGGCGCGGCGAGCAGCCGCGCCGCGTCCCGGTACCCCGCGCCGCCGAGGTGGTGGACCTCGTCGAAGACGACGAACTCGAAGGCGTCGCCGACGGCGTCGGCCTTGAGATACGCCGAGTCGTACGTCGACACCGTGATCGCTTCGCGGCGCTGCTCGCCGCCCCCGAACCGCCCGATCGGGGCGTCGAACTCTCGGCCCAGCTCGCGTTCCCACTGGTCGAGCAGGTCGACCGTGGGAACGACGACGAGCGTCGGGACGCCGAGCTCGACGATCGCCCGGATCGCGACCACCGTCTTGCCCGCACCGGTCGGGAGCTCGACCACCCCGCGGTCGCCGGCCTCGCGCCACGCGTCGAGAGCCGCTCGCTGGTACTCCCGCAGCTCGTAGTCGGTTGCGAGTGCGTCGGGGAGTCCCGCCTCGCTCGCGGCGCGGTCGCTCGCGTTCAGCACGCGGTCGTCGACGTCGACACCGGCGACGGTCAGCGCCCGCCGGACCGCGGCGTACCGGTGGGCCGGGGCGCGTCCGGTCCCCGACCGGGGGTCGACCTCGACGCCGGGCAGAGGCGGGAGCGATCCGTCGGCCCCCTCGTCCGCATCGGCCCCGTCGACTCGGATCGTTCCGTCCTCGTAGGTCAACCGGACGCTCATTGGACGGCGTTGTCCGCCGGCGCGGAAAGCCTCTGGCTCCGGTCGCCGACCGTGTCTCCGGCGGTCACCCCGAGACGGTCGTCTTCACGATGCTCACCGGCGCGGTCGACCGACGCGAGACGCGCTCGGTGACGGAGCCGAGCATCCGGCGGTAGTCGCCCGTCCGCGCCTTCGAGCCCATCACCGTGAGATCGACGTCCGCCTCCTCGACGTACCGGAGGATCTCCTCGTGTGGACTGCCGTACCGCAGTTCGGCGACCGTCTCGACGCCGGCGTCGCCGGCGCGGGTCGCGACCGCGTCGAGCGCCTCGCGCCCCGTCGATTCGAGCGTCGCGGTGGCGCCTTCGGCGCCGTCGACGAACTCGTCGCCCGGGTACGCGTTCACGATGTCGGCGTCGACGACGTACAGCGCGTGGAGAGTCGCGCCGTAGCGCTCGGCCGCGTCGATCGCGTGGTCGGTCGCCCGGTCGACGCCCGCGCTCCCGTCGGTCGGCAGGAGGATCCGGTCGTACATAACTCGCGGTTCGCCGGGCGATCCAATAAATTGGTCGCCGGATGTCGGCCGATCCAGTCGCGGGACGGTGACGCGACCGCCGCGTCGCGTTCGGCAGACGACAAGATCGACTGACAACGGAATCGACTGGCGTCGAGTAATAGTGTCGACGATCCGCGAAAGCCGCAATCGCTGCCAGGAAACGAGAATTATTATCTGTGTGGTTCCTGTTGAGAGATATGACGGAGATAGCAGTCGAGTACGCCGCGGGCGACCGGCTTCGGTCGGAGGCCGAGACCGCCCGCCGGCTCATCGACGCGTACCTCGGCGACCGGTCCGAAGTCGACCGCGTGACGCTGTCGCCCTCCGCCGACTCCGTGTTCTGCGTGAGCGTCGAGGGCGACCGGATCTGGTGTACGAACCCCCGCGAGTGGATCGACGCGATGGAGGCCGTGACGGCCGCACGGAGACGGCTCACGGAAGCGTCGTAACTCGGCGACGGAGGCGTCGACGCGGGCGGCGATCAGTCGGTGGTCGCTTCGGGTCCGTCGGCGTGCGAGTACGCGAACTCACGGAGGAGCTTCGCTGCGAGGGCGGCCGCCTGTCCGTCGTCGCGGTCGTTCACCTCGACGACGTCGAACCCGTTCGCGGCCGGGGCGACGGCGCGGACGAGGTCGCGGACCACCCGAGGCGACAGGCCGAACGGCTCCGGCGTCCCCGTCCCCGGGGCGTATGCGGGGTCGAGCGCGTCGATGTCGATCGAGCAGTAGACGGTGCCGGCGTCGTCGAACGGACTCCCGGAGCCGTCGGCGAGCGCGTCGACCCACCCGCGGGCGTCTTCCGGCGGGACGACCGTCACGTCGGACTCGTCCGCGCGCTCCCACTCCGCCGCCGATCCGGTCCGCGCCCCCACGACGACGGCGCGGTCGACGCCGAGGTCGTCGAGCGCGCGCCTCGTCACGCAGGCGTGGTTCAGCGGGTTCCCGCCGTAGTCGTCCCGCAGGTCGAGGTGCGCGTCACAGACGACGAGAAGGTCCGGGTCGACCGCGTCGACGCCGGCGTGTGTGACCGTGTGCTCGCCGCCGACGAGCAGCGGAACGGCCCCGTCGTAGACGACGCTCCGCAGCTCGGCGGCGAGGTGGTCGAGGTACGCCTCGACGTCGTCCCACGGTCGGACGTCGCCGGCGTCGGCGACGCCGAGCGCGGAGAAGCGGCGCTCCGTCCGGCGGTCGTAGTCGTCGTACGCCGTCGCGAACCGCCGGGCGCGGTCCGGTCCGAACCGCGTCCCCGGACGAAACGTCGTCGTGGCGTCGAGGGGAGCGCCGACGACCACGTACGCGGCCGCGTCGCGGTCGGCCGTCGCGCCGGGAAACACGCTGCGTTACCCGACGACTTTGCGCTGACCCTCGTACTCGAGGTACTCGATGTTGTCGTCCGAGGTGAACGCCTCGTCTTCGGGGATGCGCATGGTGAACGTCTCGTAGGTGTCGAGGTCCATCACCTGCGCGTCGTCACCGGAGACGGAGACGACCTGCCCCTGCTTGCGCTCGATGATCGGCACCCACACCTTCGCGTCGACCGGCTGCGAGAGCGAGCGCTTCCTCTCGTCGAAGACGCCCTTTCCCTCGACACGGGCCTTCGCGCTCCCGTGTTTCCCGGGTTTGGCGGTGCTGTAGTGGTTGATCTTGCAGGGCGAGTCGTCCATCATAACGTAGCTGCCCTCTTGAAGCTCGCGGACCTGCTTCTGCTCTCGCGGCATACCTCGTAGTTCCGGAGGGGCGGGTATAAACGGTTTGGAACGACGCGGTAGCCGCGGTCCGCGTCGCGGCCCGACGGAAGGTATTTCGGGTCCCGCGCGGTCGCTCCCGTATGACCCGGGCGCGGAGCTCCGGGCCGACGCGGCGACGCTCGGAGGACGGCCGGACGCGAGCGATCGCGTGTGTCTTCCTCGGAGCGGCGGCCCTGACGGTCTGTCTCGCGGGGGCCGGACCGGTCGCCGCCGCCGGCGGGCCGACACAGACGTCCGATCCGCTCGACGGCGGAAACGACTCCGTCGATGTCGTCGTTCGGCTCGATCCCGTCGACGACCCGAACGCCCTCGGAGACGCGGCCGGCCCGCCCGCGGTCGGGACGGATGCCGACGCGGCGGTCGCCGACCTCCGGGAGCACACGTCCGCCGAGCGGACGGCGTTCGACTCGTTCGCGGCCTCACGGCCGGGCGTGACCGTCGAGCGGGCGTTCTGGCTTGCGAGCGCGCTGCTCGTGTCCGCCGACGGCGACGCCGCGACAGCGGCGGAGCTCCGGGCCGTCGAGAACGTGACCCGCGTCCACCCGAACGTCGCCGTCGAGCCGGCCGGCGCGCCCGGGCTCGGCGTCGGCACCGCCCTCGGCGCGCTCGCGGTCGTCCTCGCCGTCGTCCGCGCCCGCGGCGACCGGTGACTCCGGCCGCGGGCGCTCCGGTCGCCGTGCGCCGTCACTCCGTGAACTCGGAGAGCGGCCCGGACGCGCCCTCGCTCCCGCCGTCTTCGTTCCCCGTCTCACCGCCGTCGGCCCACGGCGCTTCGGGGTCGACCGGCTCCAGCGCGCGCTCGATGTCGGCCGCGTCGTACTCGGCGTCTCCGTCGAGCAGCATCGCGAGCCGCTGCCACCGGGCGCTCTGGTCGTCCTCGCCCTCGGGGCCGACCCGCGCGCCGTGTGTCTTGAAAAACCGGGTGTCGCGCCCGCGTTTCGACCCCTCGCGGGTGTGCCCGTCGAAGACGGCGTCGAACGCGCCCTCGGGTTCGAGGTCGCCGACCGGGAACTCGTGGGCGGGCTCCGCGTCGCGTTCGGCGGCGTCCGCGCGTATGTCGGCGACGGCACCGAAGTAGGCGTCCGCGTTCGACGCCTCGCGGGTCGACCGGGCGCGGGCGGCCGCGAGCGCGGCGTGGATCGCACAGAGGCGGCCCTTCCACGCGTCCGGCTCCCAGCGCTCGGTGGCGAGCTCCTCGTAGCGCTCGATCGTCAGCGCGACCTCGTCGCCGGCGCGGAGGTCCTCGACGACGTAGAGGTTGAGTCGGTCCCAGAGGTTCCAAGCGTAGCCGGACCGGGCCAGCTCCCACGCGGCCCACGCCGCGATCTCCTCGTCGGAGCGCCGGACCGCCTTCTGAAGCAGGCTGGAGACGACGTACCGGCTGTACCCGCCGTCGGTCTCGTTCGCCTCCTTCTCGTCGCCGAAGTCGTTCTCGCCCGTCGCGTCCGGCGTCCGGTCGGTTTCGAGGCTCCCGTCCGCCCCGAACGTCGCCTGTCTGTCGTCGCCGTCGGCCATGTTCCCGCTCCCGCCGCGAGCGACTTAACTGCCGCGCGGCGAGGCGGTCCGGTCGCGACGAGAACGGCGTTCGAGTCCCGCGATCGGGGCCGCGGTACGGCGGATCACACCTGCTCTGAAAGGGAATTCTTAAGTCGAATCCGGCGGTTATGTTTCGGTAACCGCCCTTAGCTCAGCCTGGTAGAGCAGTCGACTGTAGATCGACTTGTCCCCCGTTCAATTCGGGGAGGGCGGACTTCCTTTCCAGTCGATTCGAAACCGACTGTAGACCGACTTGTCCCCCGTCCTCGTGAGCGGAGCGAACGAGGGCTCGGAAATCGCGCGAAGCGAAGCGAGCGCGTCTTTCGGCGTTCAATTCGGGGAGCGGACTGAACCTCAACACTCGCGAGCGAGCGTTGATCGTGAGGGACGACCGATCCGAATTGAGCAGACGAGTCACAGCCCGGACCGGCGAGCGAAGCGAGCCGCATGCCCGGACTGTCTCGGCGAGTTCAATTCGGGGAGCGGACTGAACCTCAGCAACTGTGAGCGACAGCGAACGGATTTTGCCTCCGGCCCATCAGAATCGACTATGTCATTCCGCCGCGCCGCGCCCGCCGTCGCCCTGCTTTTTCTCCTCGCCGGCTGCGCCGGCGCGCCGGTCCCGGACGTCGGCACCGACTCGCCGCCGGCCGACCTCGAATCACCACCCGAGGACCCCGACGGCGTCGACCCAGATGATCCGGACGACACCGCCTGGACCGGCACCGTCGTCCGCGTCGTCGACGGCGACACGATGGCAGTCGAGTTCCCGAACGGCGAGGTCGACACCGTCAGGCTCCTCGGCGTCGACACGCCCGAGACGAGCGTCGAGTCGACGTCACCCGGCGAGTTCGAAGGGGTTCCCGGCACCGACGCCGGCCGGGCGCACCTCCGGGCGTGGGGCGTCGAGGCGTCGGCGTTCGCGGAGTCGGAGCTCGCCGGCGAGGAGGTCACGGTCGTCACGGGCGGCGACCGCCGCGGGGGCTACGGGCGCCTCCTCGCGGTGATCTACGTCGACGGCGAGGACTTCAACGAGCGCCTGCTGGCCGGGGGGTACGCCCGGCTGTACGACACCGAGTTCGCGCTGCGCGACGCGTACGCCGCGGCCGAGTCGGACGCGCGGGAGCGCGGGGTGGGGCTCTGGGCGTTCGACGCGTCGGACTACCCCACCGACGCGAGCGAGGTCGACGACGCCGACCTCCCGCCGCTCCCGGACGACGGCGACTACGACTGTAACGACTTCGACACGCGGGCGGAGGCGAACGCGGTCCTCGACCGAACCGCGGGCGACCCGCACAACCTTGACGCCGACGGCGACGGCGAGGCGTGCGAGTCGCTCCCCGAGTTCGGGGTTACCCCGGCCGCCCTCCCTGTGTCGCCGTAACACACTTAAGAGCGCGCTCGGTACGGTGTCGTAGTGGCATCCCGACAGGGCGGGTCGGGGGACGCAGCGCCCCTCGGGCCCGGATCGACGGAGCGTCGGACCGCTTCCACGACCGCCGCCGCGAGCCGTCAGGACGACGCCCGGCCGCGGTCGCCGCCGGAGTCGCCCGCGCGCCGCCGCGCTCGGGCCGGCCGAACCGATCGAGCCGACCGAAGCGGCGAGTATCGATCGGTCGATCCGCCACACGGCGGCGAGGCGGCGGCCCGGACGCCGGAGGACCCGCCGGTGCGCGACCCCTCCCTCTACGCGCTCACCGACCACTTCCGCGAGCGGCTCGAACAGCCGGGTCGGTACGTCTCGACGCGCACCGTGAGCGAAGCGGTTCGAAGCGGCCAGCTCCGGTGGAACGCCACCGACGGCTGGCGGTTCGCGCTCGTCGAGGGCGGGATCCGGTTCGTCGTGGTCGTGGGCGACACGGAGACGAACTCCCCGGTCGTCGTCACCGGCTGGACCGAGGTGGCCGACCGCGAGGCCGCCCTCGAAGCGTCGCGGTGGGACGGGGTCGACGTCGACACGATCGCCGTTCGCGCGGCGCTCAGCGAGTCCGCGTCGACGGCGATCCCGGACCAGATCCGCCCCAGAACGGTTACCCGCCCGTTCGAGGTGGGCGAGCACCGCCTCAAAACCGAGCCGGGCGAGCCGTTCGTGCGGTGTACCGACTGCGGCTGTCGGTTCCGCTCGAAGGAGGGGATCACCTCGCGGCGGTGTCGGCAGCGGTCGCCTGGGCGGTAGCCGGCGACACTGTTTATAAATCAGGCTCAAGAGTCCACGCTCTTTGCCAGTGGCTACGTGGTGCGGTGGCGCGTGCCGACGAACGCCCGAAGGGCGTGAGTCGCACGCGCGAGGGAGTCGCTGGTCCGGAGCGCAGCGGAGGACCAGCGACGAGGCTGGGGAGGCGTGAGGTGCTGTGCGGTCGCGGTCGGGTGGGACTCAAAGGGGCAGCCGCGAGGGCGGCGCAGGCGACGTAAGCACTGGAAGGAGCGAACGAAGTGAGCGACTGAAGCGCGCAGCGAGCGTGCGCCGCCCTCGCGGCTGGGGCTTTGGACGTGTTCACCGTCGATACGTGGTCATTCATTTATACCCGAGCGGCTGGGGCTTTGGACGTGTTCACCGTCGATACGTGGTCATTCATTTATACCCGAGCGGCTGGAGGCTCGGAGGTACTCTCCGCGGTGAGAGCGGTTGCTTATAAATGGTGATTGAATTATCGGAGTCTGACCCGCAAGCTCGGTGACGACGCGGCTACTCGGGCCGCTGTCGGACGAGCAAACCCGCGCTGTTTCAGCTGTTGAGAAGCGATTCACCTCACTACCCTCTCGGAGGCAACGCCAACTCGTCCGGAGCCGTCTACAATCCGATGATGTCGTCGAGTTCGACGTCTCTCACGCGGCCGCCGCACACCGCGCACTCCGCGACGTCACGGGGACCGGCCCCGCCTTCCATGTGGAGGTTGCCGCACTCGGTACACACTTCGAATTCAGCGTCGAGCATGGGGCAGGCATTTTTCGAATCTGGCGTGTATGTCTTGTGTCGGCAACGGTCGATTGCGGCGGACGCGGTCGACTGTACCGGACGCGGTTGACCGCCCGGTGACGCTACCCCTTTCCGCCTCGCGGCCGAAGCAGCGGTGATGACCGACGACACCGGCGACGGCTCCAACGGCGTCGCCGCCGACTCCGCGGACGACCTCTCCGTAGACCGCTTCCACGAGGCGCTCGAAGCCGAGGAGCGCCCGGTCGCGACCGCGAGCGAGGTGGCCCGCCGACTCGGCACGACGCAGGCGGCCGCGCGCGATGCGCTCGGTGCGCTCGTCGACCGCGGCGACGTCGACCGCCTCGACGTCGAGACAGACCCCGTTATCTTCTATCCGCGCGACTGGGGCGCGTTGGCGACCCGCGAGCGCGTCGTCGCCTTCGCGAAGCGGCGAGAAATCGTCGTCGACCGCCCGACCCAGTACACCCGCGCACGGCTCTCGCAATTCGCGAACCTCGTCGACACCACCGGGACGGAGCCCGGGACGCGCGGGTACCTCTACCGGATCCGTCAGGAGGACGTGTGGGCCGCGCCGTTCGACGACGCGGATGCACTCGTCGATGCGCTGCGTTCCGTTCTCCCGCGCCGAGTCGATCACCTCGAAGAGTGGGTCCGCGACCAGTGGCGCCGCGCGCACCGCTTCCGGCTGTACACGCACGACGACGGCTACGTCGTCCTCGAGGCCGCCTCCGAGAGCCTGATGGGCAACGTCGCGGACCAACACCTCGACGACGACCACCTCCGCGCCCCGATCTCGGACACCGAAGCGTGGGTGAACGAAGGCGCGGTCGCGGCGATCAAGCGCGCGCTCTACGACGCCGGCTACCCGGTCGCGGACGACCGCGAGCTGGAGACCGGCGACCCGGTCGCGATCGAGTTGACGACCGAGCTCCGCGACTACCAGGAGTCGTGGGTCGACGAGTTCCTCGACCGGCGGTCGGGGGTGTACGTCGGGCCGCCCGGCTCCGGCAAGACCGTCGCCGCGATCGCGACGATCGCGGCCGTCGGCGGCGAGACGCTAATCCTTGTCCCCTCCCGCGAGCTCGCGGACCAGTGGCGCGAGGAGCTCGCGGAGCACTCGACGGTCGACCCCGCGGACGTTGGCGTGTACCACGGCGGGACAAAGGAGATCCGACCGATCACGGTCGCCACCTACCAGATCGCGGGGATGGACCGCCACCGGAGCCTCTTCGACTCCCGGCGGTGGGGGCTGATCTGCTTCGACGAGGTGCACCACGTCACCGCCCCCGTCTACTCCAGGACGGCCGAGTTCCAGAGCCGACACCGGCTCGGCCTCTCCGCGACGCCCGTCAGCGAGACCGGCAGCGAAGAGGAGATCTACACCCTGATCGGCGGGCCGATCGGGGCCGACTGGGACGCCCTCTTCGAGGCCGGCTTCGTCCAGGAGCCGGAAGTCGAGATCCGGTACGTCCCGTGGCGCGACGAGGTGGCGCAAAGCGAGTACGCCGCCGCCGACGGCCGCGAGCGCAGACGCGTCGCGGCCGAGAACCCCGCGAAAGTCGCGGAGGTGCGGTACCTGTTGGCGGCTCATCGCGGCAAGAAGGCGCTCGTGTTCGTCGAGTACCTCGACCACGGCGCGGCGATCGCGGACGCGCTCGATGCGCCGTTTATCAGCGGCGAGACGCCCCACCACGAACGCGCGGAGCTCTTTCGTCGGTTCCGGGCCGAGGACGGGTCCGAGACCGACGGTCGTGACGTGCTCGTCGTCTCGCGGGTCGGCGACGAGGGGATCGACCTCCCGAACGCCGAACTCGCGATCGTCGCGAGCGGGCTCGGCGGCTCGCGTCGGCAGGGGTCACAGCGCGCCGGGCGGACGATGCGTCCCTCGGGCTCCGCGCTCGTCTACGTCCTCGCGACCCGCGGGACGGAAGAAGAGGAGTTCGCCCGGCGGCAGATGCGGCACCTCGGGCGCAAGGGCGTACGCGTCCGCGAGACGAACGTCGCGGAGTGAGTCGGGGCAGACGACCCGCTCTCCGCGGGCGGGTCAGTCGCCGCGGACCGCGAGCGGCCCGTCGCCGCGGGCGACGCCGCGGAACCGGGCCCCGTGAACGTCGCCGTCGCGGATCCGGTCGCGAACCGGTTCGGGGATCCACGCGTCGCGCCCCGTCGGCGCGCGCGCCGGCGTCACGCCGGCGGGCCGGACGTCGTCCGGCAGGTACCGGGCGTACGTCGGGAGCCGCTCGCGGAGCCGCATCCCTCCGGCGTCTGCGACCGTCCGAAGCCCGTCGAGGTCCGGCCAGGCGTACTCGGGGTTGATGTAGTCGTCGGTGACGGGCGAGACGCCGCCGAGGTCGTCGATGCCGCAGTCGACGAGGTCGGCCGCCGGCGAGAGGTTCGGGGGGACCTGGACCGACACCGCCTCCGGCATAGCGGCACGCGCCATCGCGACGACGCGACGCATCGTCGACAGGTCCGGCGTCGCGAAGTCGGACCGCTCGTTCGGGACGACGTTTTGAACTATCACCTCCTGAATGTGCCCGTACCGCTCGTGGAGCGCGCGGATCGCGAGCAGGCTCTCCGCGCGGTCCCGCGGGTCCTCGCCTATCCCGACGAGGATACCGGTCGTGAACGGGACGCCCTGCCGGCCCGCCGCGCGGATCGTGTTGAGCCGCTGGCCGGGCGTCTTCCGTCGACCGCCGGAGTGCGCGTCGACGTCGGCGGTCGTTTCGAGCATGACGCCCATCGACGCGTTCACCTCGCGGAGGGCGGCGAACTGAGACTCCGTCAGGTCGCCCGGGTTCGAGTGGGGGAGCAGTCCCTCTTCCAAGGCGATCTCGCAGGCGCGGTAGAGGTACTCGTGGATCGAGTCGAATCCCCACTCGGCGAGCGACTCGTGAATCTCGACGTACCGGTCGTCGGGCGCGTCGCCGAAGGTGAAAAGCGCCTCCGTGCAGCCGGCGTCGGCACCGACCCGGCACCGCTCGCGGACGTCCTCGGGCGACAGCAGCGACGCCTCGCCCGGGACGTCGTAGTAGGTGCAGTACGTGCACGTGTACCGACACGCCGTGGTGAGGGGAACGAAGACGTTGCGCGCGAACGTGAGCCGATCCGCGGTCGCGACGTCGTCCGGGCCGACGGACAGCAGCCGCTTGACGGCCGCCTCCTCGACTGCGACGTCGACGCCGTACTCGTCGGCTTCCGGGAACACGACCGCCACTCGCGGTCGGGGCTCAAAAAGCGTCGCGGTCCCGGATCCCGCCGGACTCCGGAGGCCGGTCGCGACGGGTTCGGTCGGCCGGGTCCGCGGGCTCGACGCCCGGGAGCCGGGCGACCGATCGGGCCGACGAACGCGTCACTCGCGGGTCACCGCGACCCGGCCGCCGGAGGCGTCGAGCGCGAAGCCGGCGTCGCGGAGCCAATCGACCGCGCGCCCGTCGCCGTGGATCAGAACCTCGGCGAGGTCCGCCGGCTCGTCGATGTCGGTGGCGAGCCGGTGGGAGTCGACGGTCGCGACGTCCGCGTCGGCCGCGGCCGCGATCCGGCGGTGGTCGAGGTACGAAGCGCCGTGGTAGTCGACGCGGAACGCCGGGTGCGCGGCGACGAACGCGTTCGTGCCACCGCCGCGGCCGGGCGCGAGCGCGACGTCGGCGCGTCGCCCCGCCGCGAAGAGCCCGCCGAGGGCGTCCGGCGTCGCGAGCGCGAGGTCGGCCATGACCACCGCGACCGGACGGGG
>Ga0207714_1000599_pt1 | contig 24464 bp, 18 predicted proteins | sample PonA232FremontCA_2_FD_187270 | JGI IMG/M metagenome (GOLD analysis project Ga0207714, IMG submission 187270) | Marine sediment microbial community from Fremont, CA, USA - Pond A23 Sediment 2 (SPAdes) | ecosystem: Environmental > Aquatic > Marine > Unclassified | place: USA: Fremont, California...
CCATGGCCTCGATGGTCATTTGCATAGACAATATAATTCGAATCGACTAAATGTTCCGCGAACTCTTCATATCTCTCACCGTGTTCTGCCATCCCATGTGAGATTTGGACGACCCCTTCTGCTTCGGTCAAATCTTCTGGAGACCATTTGTAGGCAAAGATAGGTTTGCCGTTTGATTTTAATCTAAAATTTTCGGATTTCATGTGTTTAACATATCTACAGATTTTTTCTTAAAAACTCTCTTAGACCCCCGTTTTGAAGACATTTTAGAAAAAGATTCGATTAATTAGGGGAAATAAAGAGAAAAATGAATGAGAATAATTAAAAAAGCCGATAAAATTGGAAGGTGAGAGGGAGAGAATGGTAGAATTTAACTGACGCATATATCACAGTCCTGTAGAAATGATTCAGCAAATAAACGACCTAATGTCGAGATATGGAGAGATCCGACCATTAATTCGTGAAAAAACTCTCAGTACAGCTTTTCGAGAAAGATTAATGCTGATAGTTACTGAAGTCAACGAGTGCCGTTATTGTTCCTATGCACACGCACAGATAGCATTGGAAGAAGGTATCTCTAAAGAGGAGATAAGAGCGCTGAAACAGGGTACGCTTTCGGGTTTTCCGGATGAACAGATGCCTGCATTTCTTTACGCTCAGCATTGGGCCGAAACGGATGGAGACCCGGATGATTCGGCTAGAGAAAGAGTAGTTGAAGAGTATGGAGAGAAGGTTGTGGATCAGATAGAGCTTGCGATGGAAATGATCCGCACAGCTAACTTGCTGGGTAACACTTTTGATTATCTCATTTGCAAGATGTCGTTTGGAAAATGGAATCCTGCAAGTTTCATGGATAAGTTAATAGAGTCTTGCTTGAAGTGATATTTGACTATTTGCGGTAAATATTCTTCACTGAAGAGATTAGAAATATTTATAATCTTGTCTTGGGTAATGAAAATTAATTCTTGGAGTTTAGCATGGAAAAAAGTTGGAAATTTTTAGCCATAATTTCGATTATGCTTCTTGCTTTTTCATTACCGGCTCATTCTAATACCATTATACAAAGCCATGCCGCATCGGAGGAAGGAAACGGTTCAGAGAACCTTCTTTCGGGAGAAAATGTCCAGCCAATAAATCCGGACTCTGATATGACCCCTCCGGAGAACGAGGCTTATCTCCATTTCACAAGCGTTCCGGACCTCTTCAACTGGAATATTTACTATCCTCAGCCTGGTTGGGAAGATGCTATGGATTGGTTCTTGGGAAGAATGGATAATGAAGGCGATTTTATGCTGAACGCTGGAGACATTATGGATGCTCGTTGGTGGGAAGACGAGAATCAAGTCCGGTCGGAGACTCAAAAGTGGTGGGGTGCGTATAACAGGAGATTCAAAGATAAGGACATTGATTTGTATATAGCACCTGGAGACCATGAGTATGGAGATGATAAAGGATTACTAAATATGGACCTCACACCGGTCTATGCGGAACAGTTCGGGTCTATATTTGATTTACCGGAAAACGGTCCGGAGTTTTTAGGCGTTAAGGGCCTTTCTTACTCTTTCACTAGGGAAAATTTGGCGGTTGTCACGGTGAACACTTTCGAAAATTCGGGTGATTATATATCTATGAGCGTTTCGGATAAGCAGGTTGAATGGTTGGACAACCGGCTTGAGGAATATCAAGATAAGGAGTTCATTATTGTCCAAGGTCACGGTCCTGTTGTAGGGCCAGTTGAGAGTAAGAGTAGCAGTGGTTACATGTTGGAAGAAGGTGTTGAGAGTGATTTTTGGAAGACTATGGTTGAACATGATGTGGATGTTTATCTTTGTGGTGAGCATCATAGGATAACCGCTAGTAAGCAGGATGGTATTTGGCAAATTGTCCATGGGGCTTTGTGGGGTTCTCATACAAATGTTAACTACTTGCGTGGAAGTGTTTATCAGGACGAGCTGAAGTTGGAACTTTTCAGATTTCCCGTTGAGTACAGTGGTGACATTCTGGAAAATCATCCTAATCGGTGGTTTGGTAATGGTCCGAAAGAGAACGTTACAATTCCGGAAAATGTGAAAGAGAACGGTCCGAATTCGGTGGGTGAACTTGTCATTCAAATCGGTGAGAATGGTAACCAGACCGTGAAGGCTACGGGTGAGTTTGTAAAGAGTGAGGTTTCAGAAGACTCGTCAGGCGGGAACTCTATCTATGCAGTGATAGGAGCTATTTTGGTAATATTTGTAGTGTTGAAGTGGCGTTTTTGGTAATTTTTTGCGATAATCGTTAGAGTATCCCTAGTAGACCTGCTATGGTTATCGTGACGCCTGCTCCGAAAAGACATCCTGACATTTTTCCCATAGAGGTCGGAAAAGGTTTTCTAGCTTCTTCGATACCTCTTTTCCTGAGCCAGGTAGCTACTTTTCCCTCTATCAAGCCACCCCAGGCGTCGGTTATGGCGTCTCCTGCTCCTGCTCCTACGACGGCTCCTAGGACACCGGCGAATGAAGCTCCGGCAAGAGAGGTTACGGTCATAAATCCCGTGTCGAAAGCTCCGAAGGCGATGTCGGCCCCTACTGTCGCTAATTGTTTCCCGTGAATCTTTAGGACTGCTAGCGGCGCCAATCCGAGTGCTAGAAGTACAGGACCTGCCCAAGAAACGAGGTCTTTTGAAGCGATAGGATATATAGAAAATATTATCACTAGACTGAGAACTAGACACCAGGTGAAAGCTCTTACTAGATTATCTTCTTTTGCTTTTTTGTCTGTTGTCATTGGATATTATTGGTGAATTCTATTTTTAAAATAATTGTAAGGTTTAAAATCCGGTTAGTTAGTGGACTAAACTTTTCAATTTTGGAGTTACATTAAGAATTAAACTGAGGGCGATGTCTTAGCATGAATAAGGTTTATTCTGAGAGAGATAATTCAGATATTTCTATTTCAGAGCCTTGGGCTAAAACAACCGAGGAAGTTTTAGAAATTCATGAAGTTTCATCTGAGGATGGATTGAGTGGTAGAGAAGCTGAGAAAAGGATTAAGCAATTCGGTCATAATAGATTGAAGGAAACGTCTACGAGAAGCAATTGGAATATTCTTGTTGAACAAGTTAAGAGTTTTTTAGTTATTTTGTTGACTGTGGCTGCTTTAATCTCTTTCTTTTCCGGGGCTATTATCGAGGGTGTTTCAATTGCGGCTGTTTTGATCATCAATACGATCATTGGGTTTGTGACTGAATCTAAGGCTGTTCAGTCTATGGAATCTTTGAAGGAGATGACGAAGATCAATACGCATGTTAAGAGGGATGGAGAAGTGAAGGAGATATCTGCAGAAAAAATTGTACCTGGTGATATCGTGGTTTTGCAGGCTGGAGATTTGGTTCCAGCCGATTTGAGAATCGTCGAATCTTCAAAGCTCCAAGTAGATGAATCTTCACTTACCGGAGAATCCGTTCCGATGAGCAAAAGTCCCGAAAAAGTCGAGGCGGGAAGTCCTTTGGCCGAGAGAAGTAGCATGTTGTACAAGGGAACTCATCTAACTAGAGGGACCGTAGAGGGAGTAGTAGTTTCTACGGGTGGCGACACGGAACTGGGGAAGATATCGGAGTCCATCGACGAGGCTGGTGGGGGGGAAACACCTCTTGAGAAGAAATTGGATAAATTAGCCCAAAAACTGGTACCTCTGCTTTTAGGTATAGCTGCGGTGGTAGGTGTTGCAGGGATTATCAGAGGGATGGAACTCTTTTTGATGATTGAGACTTCCATTGCTCTCGCTGTTGCGGCTGTCCCTGAGGGATTGCCCATAGTTGCTACATTAGCTTTGGCTAGAGGGATGTGGAGGATGGCTGAAAATAATGCTATAGTGAATAGATTGTCATCGGTTGAGACTCTTGGGTCGACCAACATCATCTGTACAGATAAGACCGGGACTCTTACTGAGAATAGGATGACCGTTTCTAAGTATGAGATGGAATCGGGAGGAGTTGATCTAACTGGTAAAGGGCTTGAGACTGAGGGTGATTTTCTCAGTGAGGGAAAAGAGTTAGATGTTCAAGATAATGAGGTTCTTAGAGAATCCCTTGAAGTGGGAGTTCTTTGCAATAATGCTGCTTATGACGAAGATGGTGGCGAAAAAGAGATAATGGGTGACCCTATGGAGGTATCATTGCTCATAGCTGGATTGAAAACTGGTTTAGATAGGAAAGATCTGCTAGAGTCGATGCCAGAGGCTAAAGAGGTTTCTTTTGATCCGGAAGTGAAGATGATGGCCACCTACCATCGAACAGATTCCAAATACAAAGTTGCGGTTAAGGGAGCACCTGAAGCTGTTCTTGAAAAGTGTTCCAAGATTCGGACTAGAGATGGGGAAAAAGAGCTAGGAAAAGAAGGAAGGGAACGCTGGCTAGATAAGAACGATCAGATGGCGGAGGACGGGTTGAGAATTCTCGCTTTGGCGACGAAAAAGGTTTCGAGCACAGATGGCGACCCTTATACTGATTTGACTTTTTTGGGCCTTGTGGCTATGAACGACCCTCCGCGGGAGGATGTCAAACCGGCCATCGACCAGCTTCAGAATGCTGGAATAAGAGTGATTATGGCCACGGGAGATCATGCTGCAGTGGGGAGGGATATTGGTTATAGAGTAGGTTTGTTTGATACGAGGGATGTTGAGATAATTCAAGGGTCGGAGTTAAAGGATTTGTCGGATGAGGAGCGTGGAAAGGTTATTGATGCTCCTGTTTTTGCGAGGGTTAGTCCGGAGAATAAGTTGGATTTGATCGAGATACATCAAGATAATGGCTCGATTGTGGCTATGATTGGAGATGGAGTCAATGATGCCCCTGCGTTGAAGAAGGCAGACATTGGTATTACTATGGGTGAGAAAGGTACTCAGGTGGCTAAAGAGGCCGCTGATATAGTTTTACAGGATGATAATTTTTCCACGATTACAAAAGCTGTAGAGCAAGGTAGAGTGATTTTTAGCAATATCCGAAAGTTTGTGATTTATTTGTTGTCAGGGAACATAAGTCAGCTGCTGGCTATATTTCTTGCTTCTCTGATGGGTATCCCTTTACCTTTGCTTCCTTTACAGATTCTGTTTTTGAATGTGGTGAATGATGTGTTCCCGGCTTTTGCTCTCGGTGTTGGGAGCGGTGGGGATAATGTGATGGATTCTTCCCCTAGAGATCCTCAGGAAGGGATTCTCACGGGAGATAACTGGAAGGAGATAGGTTTTTATGGCATTTTGATAGCTGCTGTCACTTTGGGAGCTTTTTATCTCGGATATTTAGAGTACGGGTCTTTCAATAGTAGAGTTGTAACTATTTCTTTCTTGACGCTGGCGTTCGCTAGATTGTGGCATGTCTTTAATATGAGATCTGTAGGGTCGGACGTCTTTAGAAATGAGGTTACTTCGAACAAGTACGTCTGGGGAGCTATTGGATTGTGTACGGGTCTTCTCTTGATGGCTACTTATCTGCCAGGATTTTCCACCGAGATTTTGAAAACAGTGGGGCTGGGTTTGAAAGAATGGTCGATTATCTTACCGATGAGTGTCTTGCCTTTGATAGTTGTTCAAGTGTGGAAGGAGCTCAAAAAGTCCGTGGAGTAAATTATTTCTGAGGGCTCGATATTTATTGGGTGGAGAAGTCATCCACTTTTGTCTTGTCTCTATTCATCCAGAAATAGATTAATGATCCCCCTACTATTGCGTTTAGCACCGGGGCCAGGATTATCATCTCGCCGTAGAATGTGTGGCTGGTTGTCAGATAGTAGACGATATCTGCAGGGACGTCCATTATCCTAAGAAGCCCTACGAATGGGATGAATATTGAGAGTCGCTTGGGATAGCAAAAAGCAATCCATTGCGTAGCTGCGAAGAAGAGCCAGATCATTCCTGTCCTTTGAAGCATGAAGTACCCGCCTGTAGCTGAAGGTGAGTGCATTAAAGCCATGTAGGATAGCGGCATCAGCAGAGCGAAAAGGCCGAGAAAGGTGTCGAATACGGCTAGTGGTCCTGTGATTATCCGTGTATATTTGATGTCCAGTTCTTCTATGTCCAAAATCTCCCTCTATTAATTCGAAAATGATTGTTTAAAATATTAATGTGCACGTTAAGACCTAGCAGCAATTTTAATTCTTTATTGTGGTCTCTGAAAAGATATTTCTATCAAAACAAATAATAAGGAAATAATCTTAAATTGGATTGACTTGAGGGATGATATCATGAAAGTTCTTATCTTAGCCGGAGGTTATGCCACGAGACTCTGGCCTGTAACCAAGGAGAGGGCAAAACCGTTGCTACCTTTAGCTGGAAAGCCTATTTTGGACAATATTTTAGATGAGATAGAAAAGATGGAAGAGGTTGATGAGGTCTACGTGGCTACGAATGAAAGGTTTGAAGATTCTTTCGATGAGTATCTGACTCAGAGAAAAAAAGATATCTATGATCTGGTTATTGAGAGCCAAGATGCTGAGGACGAGAAGTACGGTGCGGTGGGTGGGATTATCAATGTTATCGAAAAGAAGGAGTCAGATGATTATTTGGTAATTGGCGGAGACAACTATTATTCTTTCGATATTTCTGATTTTGTTGAATTCGCTAAAGAGAAAGATTCTATCGCAAATGCTTGTTACAAGGTGGAGGATTTGGATGAAGCGCAGAATTATGGGATAGTCGGTTTTGATGAGGATCAAAAGGTCACGGAGTTTCAAGAAAAACCGGAGAATCCTAAGTCAAGAATGGCCTCAACTGCTTGTTATTTCTATCCGGAGGAAAAATTGTCAGTTTTTGACGAATATGTCGAGTATTGGGATGGTAGAATCCCTGAAGAGCAGTATTTGGATGAGCCTGGCAGGTTTTTGCAGTGGTCTGTTAAAGAATATGATGTCTATGCTTATCCGTTTGAGGGGAGATGGGTCGATATTGGGACCAGGGCCGGTTATTTGAGAGCTGAACGAGAGATTCGAGAAGGCAATATTATCGAAGGAGATGTGGAAGATTCGGACATAGGTGAGAATGTTACGATTCTTCCGAATGCTGAAGTTGTCGATTCTGAGATTGAGAATTCTATCATTTTCGGCGGGTGTGAAATCGAGGATTCTATAATTATCGATTCGATAGTTGGGGATAATACTGAGATAGAGGACAAGGATTTAAGGAAAGGTTTGATTAAGAAGAAATATTGAAAATTTGACGACGATGATTTTTTGATTATTTTATATTTTTAAGTGTTGTTTTGTTCAAAAGTAGGAGAATCAGAAAATGAATGCATCTGATAAGGCTGAAGGTTCGGAAAGTTTTGACACTATGAACAAAGTTGGAGATATTTTTGAGAAATACGCTTCTGAGAAAAGTTCTTTGATCCCTCTTCTTCAAGAGACTCAAGAGCGTTTAGGTTATGTTCCTAGGGACGTAATTGAGGATATAGCCGATTTTTTAGAAATTCCAGTCAGCAAGGTTTATGGAGTTGCCACTTTTTATGCTCAGTTCCGTTTCGAACCGCTAGGAGACCATGTGGTAAAGGCTTGTCATGGCACAGCTTGTCATGTAAGCGGTGCTGAGAAGATCACTGAGACTATTGAGGAGGAGTTGGGTATAAAGACGGGTGAGACCTCTGATGATGGAAAGTTTACCTTACAGAGGGTTGCGTGTTTGGGGTGTTGTAGTCTAGCGCCGGTAATAATGGTTGATGGAAAAACTCATGGTAATCTGACCAGGGATAAGACGAAAGAGGTTATCGAGAAATATAGGAATGGTGACAAATGATGAGTCATATTTTGGATAGGTGTAAACATGGTTAAGATGAAAGTAGGCTATGCTTCCTGTGGTATTGCAGCGGGTGCTAGTGAGGTTTACGAAGCTTTAGAGAAAAGTTTGAAGGAACACGATGTCGATGTTGATTTGGATCAGGTCGGCTGTATAGGCATGTGTCACAATGAACCTATTGTAGAAGTTGAAGACGAAGAGGGGAATTACAAATATGGCAATATCGAGGAAGAGGATGTCGATACTCTGGTCGAGAAACATTTGATAGAAGGAAATCCGTATGAAGAGAAGTTGATATCTTGGCCTGGAGAAGAATATGATTATTTTTCGAAACAGAAGAAGATTGTTCTTAGAAATAGTGGAATAATTGATCCTGAAAGTATTGAGGAGTATATGGAGAGAGATGGTTACGAAGCTTTGGAGAAAGCTCTTCAAATGGATCCGGATGATATCATCCAGAAGGTAAAGGATAGCAATCTGAGAGGTCGAGGAGGCGCTGGGTTCCCAACTGGAAAGAAGTGGGAGTTTGTCAAGGGGTCTGAAGGCGATGAGAAGTATTTGGTCTGCAACGCTGATGAGGGCGATCCGGGAGCTTTCATGGACCGTTCATTGTTGGAGGGCGATCCACACGCCGTTCTTGAAGGCATAATTATCGGAGCTTACGCTACAGGTGCGACTCATGGTTATATTTATTGCAGGGCCGAGTATCCGTTGGCCTTGGAGAGGTTGGAGATAGCTATTGAGAAAGCCAAGGAGGAAGGTTTTCTCGGTGAAGATATTCTCGGTTCGGGCTTTTCTTTTGATATTCAGATAAAGGAAGGTGCTGGTGCGTTTGTTTGTGGTGAGGAGACGGCTTTGATGAATTCTATAGAAGGTGAGAGAGGCATGCCAGACCCTAGACCTCCATTCCCAGCTCAGAGCGGTCTTTTCGGAGAACCTACTAATATAAATAATGTGGAGACTTGGGCAAATATTCCCTGGATAATCAGGAACGGGGCCGAAGAGTTCAGTTCTATAGGGACCGATGCCAGTGGAGGAACTAAAGTCTTCGCTCTGGCCGGTAAAGTTGAGCGTGGGGGATTGGTCGAGGTCCCGATAGGAACGACTCTTGAGGAGATAATTTTTGAGATAGGTGAAGGTATTGAGGGAGATAATGATTTCAAGGCGGTTCAGCTCGGCGGCCCTTCGGGCGGTTGTTTGCCGTCGGAATATCTCGACACGCCTGTCGATTATGAGACTCTGACCGAGGCGGGGGCTATCATGGGTTCTGGCGGGATGATTGTGATGGATGAGGATGATTGTATGGTCAATGTTGCTCAGTATTTTTTGGATTTTGTTCAGGAGGAGTCTTGTGGTAAATGCACGTTCTGTCGTGTTGGCACTAAGCGACTTTTGGAGATGTTGGAAGATTTCTCGAAAGGTGAGGGTTCTATGGATGATTTGGATAAGTTGAAGGAGATGGCGGACAAGATCAAAAAATATTCTTTGTGTGGACTTGGGCAGACGGCTCCTAATCCGGTTTTGACTACTTTGAGGTATTTTGAGGATGAGTATGTTGCACATATAGAGGAGCAGACCTGTCCCGCTAAGGTTTGTCGGGATTTGATAACTTATGAGATAACCGAGGATTGTGTTGGATGTACTCAGTGCGCTCAGGAGTGTCCGGTTGACGCTATCTCTGGCGAGAACGGTTCTCAACATGAGATAGATCAGGAGATTTGCACTACTTGTGGGACCTGTCACGAGGTCTGTCCGGTTGATGCTGTGGAGGTCGATTAGATGGGTGAAAAGATCACGATAACGATAGACGGTGAGGAGTACGAGACCGAGCCAGGTAAGTACGTGCTCGACGTTTGCAAAGAGAACGATATCTTCGTACCGAACCTTTGTGAGATAGATTACATCGACGAACCTTTCGGAGGTTGCAGACTTTGTCTAGCTGAGATAGAGACTGAGAGAGGAAAAGAAGTCACGACCAGTTGTGACACACCTGTGCAAGACGGTATGAAAGTTACCACCGACACCGAAGAGGTTGAAAAAGGCCGGAAGATGGCCCTTGAACTGTTATTGTCGGAACATACCGGAGACTGTGTAGCACCATGTTCTTTGAAGTGTCCGGCGAGCATGGATTGTCAAGGATATCTCGCCCACATCGCGAACGGGAGGCCTAGCGAGGCTACCAAGCTGGTTAAAGAAAGTTCTCCTCTGGCGATATCTTTGGGACGAGCATGTTTCGCTCCTTGTGAAGATGGATGTAGGAGGGAATTGGTGGAGGAAGTTATTTCTATCAGACAGCTCAAGATGTACGCGGCCGAGAAAGATATGGAAGAGGGGCCTTGGACGCCTGAAATATCTGAGAGCACTGGTAAGGAGGTAGCAGTTGTTGGCGGTGGCCCTGCGGGTTTGACGGCTGCTTATTATTTGAGGTTGGAGGGACATGATGTGAAGATTTTTGACATGATGCCTGAGTTGGGTGGCATGATGAGGTACGGTATTCCTAATTATAGGCTTCCGAACGAATTGTTGGATAAGGAAATCGAGTGGATTTTAGATTTAGGAATTGAGGTGGAGACGGAGGTCGAGATGGGTGAAGACTTTGCTCTTGAAGAATTGAGAGATGATTACGATGCTGTTTTTGTCGGGACTGGAGCTTGGGAGAGCTGGATTATTCCGATAGATGGGAAAGAATTGCCCGGAGTCATGGGGGGAATAGATTTTCTCGTGGATGATAGACTGGGGAAGGACATCGAACTTGGTGAGAAGGTGGTAGTGGTCGGTTGTGGAAACACGGCTATGGATGTCGCCAGGACTGCTGTAAGGAAGGATAAGGATGTGACGGTTGCTTATAGAAGGACCGAGCAGCAAGCACCGGCCAACGAGGAAGAGATAGAGGAAGCCAAAGAAGAAGGTGTGAACTTCGAATTTCTCCTGAGTCCGAAAGAGATCTTGGGAAGTGAAGGGGACGGTATAGATAAGGTTAAATGTTCACGGATGGAGCTTGGAGAACCGGACGAGTCCGGCAGACCTAAACCTGTTGAGGTTCCGGGAGAGTCTTCCGAAATAGAAGCCGACTCGGTCATTCTCGCGATAGGTCAACAACCCGATCTCGAAGTTTTAGAGGAACAAGGTCTTGAACAGGAGGACCGCACTTTAGGTTCTAATGATAAGTTCCAGACTAATTATGAAGATGTTTTCACTGCGGGTGACGCATCAATGGGTGCTTCCTCCATAGTGGAAAGTACTGGACAGGCTCGCGAGGCTGCTTATGCACTTGATGCTTATCTAAAGGGCGAGTTGGAGGATTATGACATCCCTGACGATTTCGAGATGCCTTACGGTTATGTTCATCAGGCTAAGGTCACTGAGGATGATTTTGCCGATTATACTGACAAACCCCGTAGAGAGATGCCTACGAGGAGTCCTGAAGAGAGGATTGAAGATTTCGAACCTATCGAGTTAGGTTTTTCTGATGAGGATGCGGAGGCGGATGCGGAGAGATGTTTGGAATGTGGTTGTTTGGATAGGTATGATTGTTTATTGAGAGAATATGCTGAGAAACTTGGAGCCGAACAAGATGAGTATAAAGGGGATAAGTATCAGTACGATGTGGACGAATCTCATCAAAGGGTAGTCAGAGAACCCGATAAGTGCATCCTGTGCGGATCTTGTGTAAGGGCTACCGAAGAGGTCCATGGAGAAGGAACGGTACAGTTCGTCGAGAGAGGTTTGAAGACAGTAGTACAACCTGCGTTCGGAGACCCTCTGAGCGAGGTTGATAGCGAACTGATAGGAGACCTGGCCGAAGCTTGTCCGACCGGGGCTTTCGAAGAAAGGATAAAAGACACAAAACCCGGGCCCCATGAAACTGTAAAGGCCGGGGAGACTCATTGTGTAGGCTGTGGATTGACCTGTCCTGCAGAGATTCGGGCGATTAATGGCCGACCAGTCATGGTGAAATCAGTCGAAGACCCTGTTTATGAAGGGCATTTGTGTGATATAGGCAAGTTCGATACTATGGTTGAGGGAGATAGGCCTTCTTATGATGAGGAAAAGTTTGAGGAAGCGGGTGATATTTTGGATGGGGCCGATGCGGATATTTTGATTTCTCAAAGTGTTTCTATAGAAGAAGTCGAGGCGGTGGAAAATCTGGCGGAAAAGGTAGGAGGGAAACTCGTAATTCCTGGTGATATTGAAAAATCCAATGTAGATGCTGAGGAATTGCTATCTTCTGATCAAATATTTGTGGAAGATGGAGTTTATGACGTGAGTCCGATATTCAAGAGCTTTGTAAATCGGGCGAAGGAGGATGGTGCGGAGATAGTTAAGAGTTTTGAAGAACTGGAGGATGGTGTAGCGATAATTACGGAGGATTCTTCAAAGTGTCCTGATAGAAGGGTGGTGGCACATGAAGGTGCGAACGCCGAAGGACTTGTTGATATCGGTTCGGATAAACTTGAAGATAGTTCTGAAGTTGTAATTGTTTATGGTAGAGAAGTGGAGAATGTGCCTGAAGATAAGAAGATTTTTCAGTTGACTTCGGAGAAGAACGAGGTCAGTGAGTCAGCAGATGTTGTGATTCCTTTGAGGTCTTGGCTTGAGAAAAAGGGTAGTGTGATTAACTCATTTGGAGAAAAGGTTAATCTTACGCCCGTGAAAGCCACGGTTTATCCAACAAACGAGGAGATCATTGGAAAGATTATGGAGACTTTCTAATTCTTGACTTTTGGTTGAAAGTTATTTTCTGATGAGTCTCATTTTTAGATATTTTTTCGTTAAGCGGATTGTTATACAGAAGATTATTAAAAGAAAAAGGAAACGTGTAAAAAGATACTTGATAGAAAAAGTGAAACGTCGAGAGAAAATTTTAAAAATAACTTTGAAATACAAATTCAGAATGGAGAAAAAATCCGATCGATTTCAGAATTATCAAACTCAAAAAGACACACAAAGGAGGTGAAATATTATGCCTAGTGGACAACAACAACCAATTTTTATTCTTTCTGACGACGCAGAAAGAACAAAAGGGCGTGATGCCCAAGAATCTAACTTCCGAGCTGGCAAAGTTGTAGGAGAATCAGTGAAATCCACCCTTGGTCCAAAAGGGATGGACAAAATGCTAGTTAGCGGACTTGGCGACGTCGTCATCACGAATGACGGGGCCACGATTCTGGATGAGATGGATATCGAACATCCAGCCGCTAAAATGATAGCAGAAGTAGCTGAGACCCAAGAGGACGAAGTCGGAGATGGCACTACAACTGCCGTCGTTTTGGCTTCAAAACTTTTGGATCAAGCTGAAGAGTTGTTGGATCAAGGAATTCATCCGACAACAATAGCTTCTGGATTCTCCAGAGCAGCTGAAAAGGCTCAAGACTTCTTGGATGAATTGGCTAATGAAATTAGCATTGAAGATGAAGAAATTTTGCAACAAGTCGCTAAGACAGCCATGACCGGAAAGAAGGTCGAAGCCAATGTTGGTACTCTGACTGATCTATCGGTCGACGCTGTAAGTCAAGTTGCAGAAGGAACTGACGGCGGAAGTACAGCCAGCATGGACGATATAGCAATAGAGAAGCAAGTTGGCGGAAGCATCGACGATAGTTTCATGGTCAATGGACTCGTAATCGATAAAGAGAGAGTCCATCCTGGAATGCCAAAGAAGGTAGAGGATGCCAAGATAGCTTTGGTCAACACAGCTCTGGAAGTGAAAGAAACTGAAGCGGACAGCGAGATTAGTGTCAGTAGTCCGGACGAACTACAGAGTTTCCTCGATCATGAGGAGGAAGAACTCCGCGAAATGGTCGACAATGTCAAAGAATCCGGGGCAAACGTTCTAGTTTGCCAGAAAGGAATTGACGACATAGCCCAGCACTTCCTATCTCAGGAAGGAATAGTTGCAGTTAGAAGGGCTAAGAAGTCTGACATGGAAAAGCTCGCGAGAGCAACTGGCGGAACTGTAGTCACAAACATCGACGACCTTACAGAGAACGATCTTGGTGAAGCAGGCCTCGTTGAAGAAAGAAAAGTCTCCGGAAGCGAGATGACTTTCATAGAGGAATGCAAGAACCCCAAGGCTGTTAGCGTTCTCGTACGAGGAGGAACCGAACACATCGTTGACGAAGCCGAGAGAAGCCTAACTGACGCAATCAATGTCGTTATAAGCTCTATCAAGAGTGGAAAAGTTCTAGCTGGGGGTGGATCCTCAGAGATAGAACTTTCGATGAAGATTTCTGACTTTGCTGACACAATCGGTGGAAAAGAAGCTTTGGCTGTACGATCTTTTGCTGAAGCTTTGGAAGCTCTACCAAGAGCTCTATCCGAAAATGCCGGCTTTGATCCTATCGACAAGTTGGTCGAATTACGTTCAAAGCACGAAGAAGAAGGATCTGAATACGGTCTCGACGCTTACACCGGTAAAGTTCAGAACATGTTGGAAAATGGAGTGGTCGAACCACTACCAGTTAAAAGCCAAGCTGTCAGCTCTGGAAGCGAAGCTGCAGTTATGATTATCCGAATTGACGATGTCATAGCAGCAGCTGAACAAGAAGCACCTGCCGGAGGAGGACCCGGCGGAGCCCCAGGTGGAGCACCTGGAGGAATGCCTGGTGGAATGCCAGGAATGATGTAAAAGTCAGTGAGGTAAATCAAAACCTCATATCTTTCCTTTTTTTATTATTTATTATCCATCTTGTAGATTGTTTAACGGGAAGAATATTTCCAATTTAGAAATTTTTGGCAGGAGAGATACGTCATCCTTTGCAAAAAAATCCTATAAAACATCTTTACAAAAGAAATAATCTATCTGACTAATTTACCCATTTTTATGGATAATCTTTATTAGTATAGAATAGTAAAGAAGGGATTACTATATTCATGGCTGAACTTTGGGAATTTTCAGATGAACTTCCTGATAGAGTTAAAAAATTAAGAGAAGAGTATTATTCTTTTTACGAGAGGGATTATTTTAGAAACGAAGTGATGTCTTTCACAACAGGAACTGAATGGGATGAAGTTTACTCCTATCATGATTGGGGGAATGCCCCTGAAATCTCAAACTACCTTCCTGCAATTAGAGATTCGTTGAAAGCTATGGCAAAAAAGGTTGAAGTACCGGAGGGTTTTTGGAATAGGTCACTTGCAGAAAGACGAGCTCTATTTTTTAAGAAAGTTATAGAAGAATACTTACAAGTGAAAATATTAGATGATGAACTAATCGTAGGATCACAGTTCAATACAGCTCTTTCAAAATGTCTAACTAAAGAAGAAGCTGAAAAATGGCGAAAAAGAGAATCTGAATGGTTCGAAGAAATGAATGAACTAAGAGACCATGCAGTCATGAACTGTGCTGCGACTCCAGGTCATATCATTTTAGATTATGAAAAAGTTCTCAAAAAAGGGTTTTCAGGTATAAAGGAAGATATTGAAGAAAAAATGAAACAACATGAGGAGAAAGAAAAGAAAAAATACTGCAAATCAATGATAAAAGCTATAGAAGGCACCAAAAAATTTGCAGAGAGATACGCTGAAGAGGCCAAGAAACTTGCTGAAGAGGAAGATAAGGGGGGGAGAAAGGAAGAACTCCTAGAGATTGCAAGGATTTGTGAAAAGGTTCCTTGGAAACCGGCGGAAAGTTTTCATGAAGCTCTACAATCAGTTTGGTTTACTCATATGTTAGCAATGGCGGCTGAGTCCTATCCTGGAGCAGGTTTATCCCATGGAAGATTTGACCAATACATGTATCCTTTCTACAAGAAAGGTTTAGAGGAAGGAGAATTAACGGAAGAAAAAGCGAAGGAGCTCTTGGGTTGTTTTTTTATAAAACATAATTATGCCTATGACTATATGGGCTTCGTCGGATCGAAGCAGGGAATTAATTCAGGTTATGGACAGTTGATGACTATTGGGGGGATTACTAAAGAGGGGGATGATGCAGTAAATGATCTTACTTGGCTTTTACTTGATATTACCGAAGAAATGAATATGTTAGAACCTAAGCTGAGTATTAGGATAAGTAAAGAAACTTCTGATGAGTTCCTGATGAGGATTTGCAAATCAATTCAGAAGACTCAAGGGTCTGCTTTTCTCCTTAATTTTGACGAAAACTCTATAGAGGGTCTTCGTTGGGAGGGCCTCAGTGAAGAGGATGCCAGAGATTATGGAGTTGTAGGCTGTTTAGAGAACACAGCTCAAGGTAAAGATCGGAGCGGCACTGTTGATGTTAATTTGGATTTGGCTAAGCCCATTGAATTAACCCTAAACAATGGAAAAGATATGCTTACAGGTAAGCAGATAAATTCTAAAACTGGAAAAGCGGAAAGTTTCGAAAACTATGATGAATTCGAAGACGCGTACTTTGAACAATTAGATGAATGCATAGAAAAAGCTTTAGAAAATTATAGTAAAGCAGATGCAATTAGGGCCGAATACGAACCAACCCCTTATTTGTCTTCCATGGTTGATGGTTGTGCTGAAAAAGGGAAGGGTGTGCGAAACGGAGGTCCTATCTATAACTTTGTTACAGTGGAGGGTGTGGGGATAGCAACGGCGGCTGATTCGTTGACTGCTGTTAAGAAGCTTGTTTTTGAGGAAGATGAAGTTTCGATGGAGGAACTTGTTGAAGCCCTTAGGAATAATTTTGAAGGTAACGAGGAATTAAGGAGGTTGCTCAAAAATAAAGCTCCAAAGTATGGTAACGACATTGATTATGTGGATGAAATAGCGAGAAAATTGTCTAGATATTGGACTGAAGAAGTGTTTAAAAATAAATCTTCTTATACGGGTAGAAGGTTTAGAGGGGGTTATCTATCTTGGAACTATTTTGTAGATTTTGCACCTAGATTAGCTGCTACGCCTGACGGAAGGTTAAACGGAGAATATTTGAGTAATGGAATTCAACCAGTCCAAGGGCGAGATGAGAATGGGCCTACTGCAGTGATTCGGTCGGCTGGAAAGTTGGGCCTTGAAACTGCCCCTAACGGTGCTAGTCATGTCATTGAGTTTAATTCTGTATTTTTGAGGAATGAAGAGCGATTGGAGGAAATTGTCTCTTTACTTCGAGCTTATGGGGAGGTTGGCGGGACTTCTTTGGCGGTTAATGTTACTAATCCTGACGAACTGAAAGAAGCTCAAAATAACCCTGAAGAATATGAGAATTTGCTTGTCAGGGTAACTGGTTATAACGCTTATTTTACTTCTTTAGGTGGAGAAATCCAGGATGAGATTATCGCTAGAGAAGCTCATAAAACATAGTCTGGCTTTAAGAAAATTTAGTCTGTTAATAATTTTGTAAGGAGCGGAAAAATGGAAGGAATGGTTTTTAATATTCAAAGATATTCCACAGAAGATGGTCCTGGAATAAGAACTACTGTTTTCATGAAAGGTTGCCCACTTAGTTGTCCTTGGTGCCAAAATCCGGAAGGGTTGGAGAAAGAACCAAATTTAGTTTGGTATGAAACGAAATGTATCGGGGCTCTAAAATGTGTTGAAAATTGCCCTGAAGATGCTTTAGAATTATCTAAAAGTGGCATGCAGATAGATAGAGAAAAGTGCACTAAGTGTGGAGAGTGTGTAGAAATTTGTCCTTCCGGCGCTTTTGAACTCGCCGGAGAGAAATACTTAGTAAGTGAACTTATAGATGAAGTCTTGAAAGACAAAATATTTTACGAAGAGTCAGGTGGAGGTGTAACTTTTGGAGGTGGCGAACCTATGCTACAAATAGAATTTCTTGAGGAGATAGTACCTAGACTTAAAGAAGAGGGCATAAACATCGCTATTGATACCTCTGGTGCTGTCCCTTGGAGTGATTATGAGAAGATAATAGAATATGTAGATCTTTTTCTCTATGATTTGAAAACACTGGATAAACAAAAGTTCAAAAAAGTTACAGGTGGAAACATCGATTTAGTGAAAGAAAATATAAGAAAAATCTCATCCCATGACGTTTCAATTTGGGTGAGAACGCCCATTATACCAAGTTATACCGGCAGAGAAGACAACATCAGGGAAATATCTAAATTCATAAAGGAACTCCAAAACATAGAAAGGTATGACCTACTAGCTTTCAATAATCTCTGTAAATCAGATTATGAAAGACTGGACCAAGAATGGGAATTAAAGAATACATCACTAGTTAAGGAAGAAAAAATGGAGGGACTCCAAAAAGTAGCCAAAAAAGAGGGAGTGAAAAACGTTAATTGGTCGGGGTCTACACAAATAGAAGGTGATGAAAATTCTGACGGCTGAAGCCAAGGAGAGTTTTGATAGGTTGATGGCAGGCAAATTTCTTGCCACTCAAAATCAGGAAGGAAAAGTGAATGTAGTGCCGGTTATAACTATGAAACCGTTTGATTCGGAGACTTTAGTTTTTGGAGAGATGATGGTAAGGAAAACTAAACGAAATCTAGAAGAGGACGGCAAAGTTTCTGCTTGTGTTGTAACAGATAGGCTAGAATCCTACAGGGTTAGAGGTAAATTCAAAGGTTTTGAGAATAGAGGAAAGCACCATGATAAGATTACAAATATAGATATGATTAAATACACTCCCTATGGATCCGTCAGATCAGCAGGAATAATTAAGGTGGATAAAATCGAAACTCCTCTCAATCTAGGCCTATTAAATGTAATTCCAAGTGAAATGTCTACCCGTTTCCTTCAATTCATTTCAGAAAACACAACAGAAAAAAAAGAAAAGATGCATCCAAACGTCATGGAAAAATTTGGAGAATCAATGGGGATTAAAGTAGTTGCTTCAAACCGGAATGATTTTCCAGAGGTTATTCCCGTGCTTTCTATGAAGGCTCTCAATCCAAACACACTAATTTTTAGTTCAATAGGTTCTCCCGGCCTCTCGAAACTAGAAGAAGGTGAATTTGTTGCATCTTCTGTCCTTACTATGGAACCGTGTTCTTACCAGGTTAAAGGAATTTTTGAAGGATTTGAAGGTAAAATTGGGAAGATAAGAGTAAAAGAAGTTTACTCAAATTCCCCCCCTAGACCTGGAGAGAAAATCAGCTAAAATTCTTTAAATATCTTCTTCATAGATTAATCAAATTTAATCAATAGAAAAGCAATTAACTTATCGATAATTTATCAACCCCAAAATTTGTGAGTTCTAGCGTATTCTCTTTCAGCTTTTAGAATGTCTCTATAGAATTTTTCATCGTCTTCATACTGCATGGATAAGATCTTCGAAGCGGTCGATGGACCTACACCTCTTCCTGACATGGCGAGTATAGCTTTCCTTCCATGGGTTATGACGAGGTTTGCCGTATCTCTTGCTCTTCTCGCGTATTCTTTTTCTTCATCTTCAAGGTCTAGACCTCGGCTCTGTTTTTCTAATGCTTTTTTTACATTTCTTTTGTGGAGTGGTAGTGTTGCCAATAGTTTGGCTCCACAGTTTCCGCATTTTGGTTCTTCTGGAATTCGTCGGACTCTTGTTAGATTGGACCATTCCTTGCAGTTGAGGCAGAACAGTTTCACTTGTTCATTTTTCAGACGTCTTTTTAGGGCTTTGATTATTTCCCTTTCTGCTTTTTCGGGCAGTGAGAGTTCGCCTTTTCGTGCGAGTTCGTTTAGAATGGGAAGACTGAGAGTGGTGGGGCCTTCTTTTTCCCCTCTTCTGATTTCTTCTATTTTCATTTCGCCGGTTTCTAGTTTTTTGATAATTTTTTCTAGCCTCTCTAAGTTGAACTTTTCTAGTCTTATCTCTCGTTCTGTTTCTTTCCAGAGAGGTGTGTTTTTGTAGCTTTCTACGAGTCTCTTTCCCTGGATTTCGGAGAAGTCACCGTCTTTGTCTATTGCTCCGAACCTCTTTGCCACATGGAGAAGTTTCCACCGGAATAGTGAAATTTTGTCTATGATTTTTCTGAAGATGGGTTCTATATGGTCAGCTTTGAGGTTTTTGATAGTTTCTTTGACTATTTTCTTATCACTCTTTTTGGGAAATCTGAAGGCTATCCTGTAAGGGTCGTGATTGAAACCTACACTAGTTCCGAGCCTTGTTGAGAGCAAAGCTGATAGGATCTGTCCGAGTGTGCGGTTAACTACCGTTCCGAACGGGGCATGTATCACGGAGAAGTTGGAATAATTTTCGATGAGCAGGTCGTCCTTTTTAGGAATTTTAGCGTCCGCTTTCTGTTTTTTGAGATAACTGACAGCCCATTTGATCGATTTTTTGTCCGTCGGATATTCTTTGGTCAGTTTTTCGGCGATTTCTTCTTCTGTTAGATTTTTGTTCAGAAGTTTTCTTACTTTTTCCCTTAGTTTTGAGACCTTGTCGGCGGTTTTGAACGTGACTGGTATCAGTTCCCCTTCCCAAGCTGGGATGGCTCCGTAAGGGTCGTCGATTGGTTCGACCCTTATTTGTTCTTCTTCTATTTCTACTACTTGCCAAGCCTCTCCTTTTGTGATGAACGTCGTTCCGATTTCCATCTCTCCTATGACGAATTCTTCGTCCAGTGTTCCTATGGATTCTCCGGAGACCATGTCTTTGATGTCGTATCTTCGGATGTCCGGTATCATGGATAGGTTGGTGTAATAATACTTCCAGGTCCTTTTTCCGCTGCTTATCCTATCATCATCTCTCCAGACCAGGTTTTGATTCTGAAGCTGTTCTACAACTGATAGGAATGTGTCTTTGGAAAGTTCTTTGTAAGGGTCCGCTTTTTTCACGTATTGGTAGATTTTGCCGATTTTTTCGACACCGTCCAAGAGGAACCCTACTATCTGATTTGAGAGGGCGTCGAGTGCACATTCGTGGACTTTTACGGGTTCTATTTTCTGATCCATCGATCCTTTAGCTATGATGCCTGATTCCATCACATCGTCCGGGTCGGTCGAGATGATTACTCCTTTCGAAGATTTTCCGATTTCGTGTCCACTTCTACCCATCCTTTGTATGCATCTTTTCACCTGTCTGGGGGAGCCGTACTGTATTACGAAGTCTATATTTCCGATGTCCACCCCTAATTCCATCGAGGAGGTGCAAATCAGACTCTTCAATTTTCCTTCCCGGAAGTCTTTTTCCGCTGATATTCTCAAATCTCTGGCGAGAGAGCCATGGTGGACGCTTATCGGAAAGTCAGATTCTAAAAATTTTAATCTGGATCCTAAAGTTTCTGAAGATTCGCGAGTGTTTACGAACGTTAGGGTAGAGTTGTGATTTTCTATCAGTTTCTTGATCCTTTGAATCCTTGCCACCATTGATGGTTGGGCGTTGAGGTCGTCGGAGAGTTTGGCGTCCTTTTCCGAGGGCATTGGGCTTTCTAAGGAGACGGTCATCTCTTCGACTGTGGATGCGTTTATCACTTTCACTTCACGTTTGGAGCCGGCTAGAAAATTGCTCAGTCTGTTGGGGTTTCCGACTGTGGCGGATAGACCGATCCTTTGGAAGTCTTCGGACAATTTGGCTAATCTTTCTAGTGCTAGGGTCAGTTGAGATCCTCTTTTGCTCTCTGCTAGTTCGTGGATTTCGTCGACTATGCACCAGTTCACCTTTTTTAGATGTTCTTTCATCCGGCTGCCGGGCAGTATTGCTTGGAGGGTTTCAGGGGTCGTTATCAGCATGTCTGGTGGGTCCAGTGCTTGCTGTCTTCTTTGATATTGGGTAGTGTCTCCGTGTCTCACTTGGATATCTATGTCGAGGATGTTTTCCCATTTTTTTAGCCGGTTTAACATGTCTCGATTGAGGGCTCTTAGTGGCGCGATGTAGATTATTTTTATGCCTTCTTCCGTATCTTGTTCGACTAGTTGACTGAATATTGGAAATAGTGCTGCTTCTGTTTTCCCTGTTCCTGTGGGGGATATCAATAATGAGTTCTTATTGTCAAGTAAGGGAGGTATTGCTTTTCTTTGGATTAGTGTTGGTTTACTTATTCCTGAGGAGCTCAGTTGTTCCTTTATCTTATCATTTAATTGTTTGAATTGGTCCATATTCTCAATTTAGTTTTTACAGTTTGTTTGATTAGTCTCCGGTTAGGCGGGTTTTGGAGTTATTTTTATTGTTTTGATGTGTAAAGGATGAATTTTCCTTCTGGCGGGGGTGTTATTTCGAGTTTTATCTCTTTTTTTAGAGTGTAGTATCTTCTTTTCCCTTCCTTGTAGTCGTCGACAATTTTGTGTTCTTTGAGTTTGTCGAGGTGGTGTTTTGCGTTTTTTCCGTCAATTTCAGCCTTGTTCATAATCTCTGAAACATACATGTCTTCACTGCTCAGGAGTTTCAGTATCTCCAATCTTTTTCTCTGACCTATTATTTCTATCATTAGGTATAAAATTACAAAGAAGTTTTATAAGCTTTAATTTTTCTCAGAGATAGTGTGATGAATATGGAAATACCAGAAGAAAAAGATGAACCAAAAGAGGTTGTAGACGAAGGAAAGAAACAGATACAGGGACATTTTTCCCAAGAGTTTTACATAGACAGAAAGGATCTCGCCGAATTTCTCAGAGACTTGGCCGACGACTTAGAGGCAGACGGTGAGATGAAGCTGACGACGGACGAATGGGAACTGCCTTTCACTTCGAAAAAGTCCGTAGAACTGGAGATTGAATTGGAAGACGACGAACTGGAGATTGAGATGGAGTTCGACGAAGCGAAAGATAAAGGCAAAGAATTATCCGTCGAATAAGTGAAATCGGTAAGACTTCTTCGTCTCTTTTCTTATTTTTTATCCAAATTTTTCTTCTAGATTTGAAAGGTAAGATTCAAACCCATCTTTATCAAAATCTTCTATTTCTAAGGAGAACTCTTTGGAATTTAGAATCAGTTTCGATAGGTCGATATCCTCAAGCTCTTCATTAAGACGGTCAGGATAAACCTTCGTTCCAGGATTATTAGGTGAAGCCTGACAACATCCGGCGTGATTCTCTTCGAACAAGTTTTTCTCTTTTGAGAGTTTGACAATTTCGTTCTTATCCATTCCCATCAAAGGTCGGATAACGGGCATGTCTATTTTGGATGAAGTAGCCCGAATATTTTCGATGGTTTGAGAAGCTTTCTGTCCGATAGATTCTCCGGTGATGATTGCCGAGGCGTTTTCTTCTTCCCCTATCATTTCTGCAGTTTTGAGCATAACCCTTCGACAGGATACGCAGTTCAACCAGTCTTCAGTATTTTTGTTAATCTCCTGGAGTATTCCTGTCCAGGGAAATATTATCGTTTTTTCAAAATCGATCTTTTTGTCCAACGTCTCTAGAGCGTGAAAGGCTGCGAATGCGCTTTCCTTTGATGTTTTAGGATACAAGCAAAAGTTAATTGGAATGATTTTGAAATTTTTTGAAGCTAGTAGCGTGGCTAATGGGGAATCAATCCCGCCGGAAATTAGAGATATTACTTTTTCATTCATCTTTAATTTTCTTCCCTTACTAGTTTTGTTGACTTGTTCTAATTTTATTTAGAAGTTTAAGAAATAAATCTCTGAAGACCGATTTTCGGTCCAAGACTTATAAAGAAAGTTTTTAACAAAGAAGGTTAAACAATAATGTCTAGTTAGCGGGGTGGGGCAGTCTGGAGTGCCCGCCGGGCTCATAACCCGGAGGTCGCTGGTTCAAATCCAGCTCCCGCTACCATTTTAAATCTCATATTTTACTTTGAAGGGTCTTTTGTACGGTATAGTTCCTAAGAAAAGTTCTGCAGTTATATTTCCTTCAGCCGTTATTACAAAATTTTCTCCTGTAAGTTGGTTTTGTATTAGTTCAGACAGAGATGAAAATTCTTCTTCCTCAACTTCAAATGTGATATTTTCTTTATCTGTTCCATTAGGTTCTATTTTCTCTATTTTTAGATTTCCCGTTTCCACTCTAGTATTTTCCATGAATATCTCATAATTAATTTTTGCTGGTGGGGAAGTGTATTGGGAATTGTTAGTTATTTCTATTTCTAGAGGCATTTCTACTGTTCCGTTTGAAAAACCGGGGAGTTCTACAGGTGATGCGCCTGAAATTACTAGACTTTGCGAGGCTTCTCTTTCGGTATATATTTGGTATCCTCCATAAGCTATTGCAAGAACAATTAATACAGCGAGTGCGCCTGAAGTTGCTGATGCCCCTTTTGTGTCTTCTTTGAATCCTCTCATTCTTTCAAAAGATTAGAGTGTTTTACTTCTTATAATCTTTTTGAGACTTTAACCGTCTCTAGGCATGCAAACTATTTCTTTAATATCGATATCGAAGATATCCTGAGAATGCTGGCTTTCTAGGATGATTGCAGTATCTGCTCCTCCGACAGTACCTGCTATCGCAGCTATTTCTTTCTCTACGGGGATATTTCCGGAATCCGCTGCTTGAACTGTGCATTCTATACAGACCTTTGTGCCTTGACTTATCATTCTCAAAGTGTCTGATATCAGGTCTAACTCACTGAAACCTCCATACTTCTTTCTCACAATTTTGGGAACTCTGGTGAGAACATCTGGTGTGAAAATGAGTGAACTGTTTTCTGCATTTTCGATAGTTTTTCTGTGTTCATCTTCTAGCTCGACCTCCCCCGGTTCGGAATAACCGTACTGGTGGCTTACCACAGCGAGTTCGATATCGTGATCTTCAAAGTAGTTAACGGCTTTTGCTCCGGTCTTTCCCGATGTAGTGGCTACGACTATATGGTCGATGTCCAGTTCTTCAACTCGTTCTCCTACAGATTCAAGGGTTTCTGTGGTGTTATCGGCATTTTTGTCTTCGAAAAGTTTGCTGTTCGTTTTCAGATTCTCACCTCC
>Ga0207714_1000601_pt1 | contig 24432 bp, 26 predicted proteins | sample PonA232FremontCA_2_FD_187270 | JGI IMG/M metagenome (GOLD analysis project Ga0207714, IMG submission 187270) | Marine sediment microbial community from Fremont, CA, USA - Pond A23 Sediment 2 (SPAdes) | ecosystem: Environmental > Aquatic > Marine > Unclassified | place: USA: Fremont, California...
AACAGTCGAAACACCTGCGACAGAACACGGTTCGTTCATCGAAGGACGTGTCGCGGATGTGGTGATAGATGGCGACGACGCGGGTGTAATCGGCGAAATCCATCCCGAGATACTCGCCGAACGTGAGATTCTACAGCCAACAGCGGCTTTCGAATTCGAAATGGACGCGTTAAGGTAACAGTGAAAAGTTGAATATGGAGAGGCACAGATAACACCGTGACGGTGCGACAGCACAGACATGACCGCGGACGCGAAGACATCCGCTCACGGTAGGTAAGACTCTTTGGTGCGTGCCTCCTCCTTCCTCTATGGAACCGAAGGAGGAACTACGCAAGGCTGTCCGCGACGACTTACACGAACGCGGCGTCACGTGCCCTGCGTGCGACCACGATGACTTAGAGGTAGAAGTCTGGGGCGTCGGCGAAGGAATTAGAGGCGAGGAAGTGCGAGCAGTCGCAGTCTGTTCGTCCTGCGGCGCGCGCCTCAACGTTCCTGTTGACGACGACGTTCTCGACAAAGTCCGGTAGAGTCTGCCCCTTCCGCCGAACTTATATGAGTTCGACGCAGTTTTAGACGTATGTCCGACGAAAGCGACAACGAAGAGGGAGACGGATTCGGAACACGTAGCGTACACGCAGGACAGGAGCCCGACCCAGCCACCAACTCCCGCGCACCGCCTATATATCAGACGACCTCGTACGTCTTCGACGACGCTGACCACGCAGCGGAGATGTTCGCACTTGAGGACAATCCGATGGCGTACGCGGCGGCGTACACGGGTAAGAACATATACAGCCGTATCATGAATCCGACGACGATGATGCTGGAGAACCGTCTCGCAAACTTAGAAGGCGGTATCGGCTGTGTCACGACTGCGAGCGGTATGGCTTCTTTCGACCTTGCTACCTTCCTCCTCGCAGAGGCTGGCGACAACGTCGTCACGTCTTCGTCGCTCTATGGCGGCACATACACCTACCTCGAACACACAGCACCGCGTCGCGGCGTCGAATCGCGTTTCGTCGATACACTCGACTACGAGGGCTACAAGGAGGCTATTGACGACGATACAGCGTACTTACACGTCGAGACCATCGGAAACCCGTCTCTCATCACACCCGACTTCGAAAGAATGGCGGAGATTGCCCACGACAACGAGGTACCGCTTTTCGTGGACAACACCTTCGCAACGCCGTATCTCTGCAATCCGTTCGAACACGGTGCGGACCTCATATGGCATTCGACGACAAAATGGATACACGGGAGCGGGACGACGATAGGCGGTGCCCTCGTGGACAGCGGAAACACGCCTTGGGACGGATGGGACTATCCCGAGATAACCGAGGACAACCCCGCATACCACGGCGTAAACTTCGCCGAGGAGTTCGGAGACGCCGCCTTCACATTCGCTGCACGCGCACGCGGTCTGCGCGACCTCGGCAACCAACAGTCTCCTTTCGACGGCTGGGTCACGATGCAGAAGTTAGAGACTCTTCCTCTCCGGATGGAGAAACACTCGGAGAACGCACTCGAAGTCGCACGTTGGCTCGAAGGTCACGAAGAGGTCTCGTGGGTCAACTACCCGGGTCTGGAGAGCCACGAGACTCACGACAACGCTTCGGAGTACTTAGACGGCGGATACGGCGGCATGATAACGTTCGGTCTTGAAGAGGGATACGAGGCTGGACGCGGGATGTGCAACGAGGTCGAGTTAGCGTCACTCCTCGCAAACGTCGGCGACGCGAAGACCCTCATAATACATCCGTCGAGTACGACGCATCAGCAGTTGACCGACGAGGAGAAGGAAGCAAGTGGTGTCACAGACGACCTTGTGCGTCTCTCCGTCGGTATCGAAGACGCCGACGACATAATCGCCGACCTCGAACAGGCGATAGACGCGGCGACCTGAGGCGCGGATGTCCGAACGCGGCACAGTCGAACTGGGTGAGTTCGAGTTCGAAAGCGGCGAGACGGTCGAACTCGAAGTTGCCTACGAGACGTACGGAGAGTACGATGGCGGAAACGCTGTCTTGGTCTGTCACGCTCTCACGGGAAGTGCGCACGTCGCAGGACGCGACGAAGACCGTGGTACGAGCGGACAGGCGGCGGCTTGGTGGGAAGACGTTGTCGGTCCCGGCAAAGCGATAGACACCAACGACTACTACGTTGTCTGTGCAAACGTACCGGGTTCGTGCTACGGCACGACAGGTCCTGCGAGCGAAAATCCCGAGACCGGCGAACCGTACGGTCCGGAGTTCCCGCCCGTCACGGTTACAGACTGGACACGCGCACAGCGTCGTCTCTTAGAACTCTTAGGCGTCGATGTCCTGCACGCAGTCGTAGGCGGAAGCGTCGGCGGCATGAACGTCTTAGAATGGGCGAAACTGTACCCTGACTACGTCGAAAAGCTGATTCCCGTCGCAACTGCGGCACGTCTCGACCCACAGTGTCTCGCTCTTGACGCCGTCGCAAGGCGCGCTATACTTTCCGACCCCAACTGGAAAGGCGGCAGATACTACGGAGACGACGAAGAACCGCCGAACGACGGACTCGCGCTCGCACGTCAGATAGGACATATCATGTACCTCTCGAAGGACTCGATGGAACAGAGGTTCGGACGCAGGAGCGCGCGCCGCGAACCGAGTGACGACGCACCTGTCACAGAAGACCCTACAGCAGACTTTTTCCCTTACCGCGATGTCGAGTCGTACCTCGACTATCAGGCGGATAAGTTTGTCAGACGTTTCGACGCAAACTCGTACCTCTATCTACTCCGCGCGATGGACTCATACGACCTTTCGAGCGGCTATGAGTCCGACGCAGACGCGCTCGCAGCGTTCTCAGGAACCGCACTCGTCGTGTCTTTCACAGGAGACTGGCACTTTACGGTCGAACAGTCGGAGTCGCTCGCAAAGGCGTTCGAGAAAGCGGGTGCAGACGTACGTCACCGTGTGATAGAGAGCGACTACGGACACGACGCCTTTATCGTAGAACCCGAAAAGATAGGTCCACCTCTTAGATCGTTTCTGCACGACTCGGCACGGTGACGGGCGAAAGCCGCACGTCATACATAACTGCGTAACATCCGGAAGGTTTATTCCTTCTGTCGAACGTAGACGGGATAAGATGCGCAAAACAAGGATCCTGCTCGTCGCTCTCGCGGCGAGTCTGGTGCTTCTTGCAGGCTCCGCGGTTGCACAGGATGCCTCGATAAACACCGAGGCACAGACTATCGAAGAAGGCGGTACCGTGACGATAGACAGCTTGGAGATAGACGAGGACGGCTGGGTCGCAGTCTACGAGGAGTCCGTAACCGGCGGTCCCGACTTCGACAGCCTCGTCGGTGTTACCGAGGTAGAGTCGGGTTCGGAGTCCGACCTTGAGATTGAAACGGAGATAGAAGAAGACGGCTTCTACTACGCCGTTCTACATTACGACGAGTCTGCTTCGTCGGAGTTCGACTATCCTGACGACCCCGTCGTCGGTCTGAACGGAAGCGAAGTACAGGACTACATGTTCGTCGTTGTGGGAACGGGTGAAGAGTACCAAGCCTACGCCGACGCAAACCAGCAGAGACGTGACCTCCAAGAGCAGCTCACAGACCTGCAGGATCAGGTTGACGACTTTGAGAGACGTGGTGAGGACGAGTACGAGGACGAGATACAGAACCTGCGCGACGAGATACAGAACATACAGGACGACATAGAGGAACTTGACGGCATCATACAAGACCGTGAAGAGCTCCTGCAGCAGCTTGAGGAGGCTGAGGAACAAGCCGAGGGCGACGGCTCCGACGGAGGAGAAACCGACGGCGAAGGAGACGGTAACGGAACCGAAGGCGACGGAACAGACGGTAACGGGACAGAAAACGGGACGGACGGTGAAGGAACCGGCACGGAAGAACCCGAAGGTCTGCCCGGATTCACCGTCGTCGCCGCGCTCGTTGCTCTGCTTACAGGCGGCGCTCTCCTAAGGCGCGACAACGAGTAGCGAGCGGATGTCGGTCGAACTCACAGGTATAGAGCTTAAAGATCCGGTTCTTCTTGCCTCCGGAATACTCGGTTCGACGGGTGCGTCTCTGAACCGTGCCCTTCGCGCCGGTGCGGGCGGTGTCGTGACAAAAAGCATCGGCTCTCGGCAGCGTGAAGGACATCCCGGACCAAACGTCTTCGTGGATGACTCAGAGGAGTACGCGCTTAACGCAGTCGGTCTTTCGAACCCTTCGGAAGCGTTCACCGACGAAGTCAAGAAGGTAGACGGTCCTACCGTCGTCAGCGTCTTCGGCGGCACCGCGGAGGAGTTCGCGAATGTGGCACGTACATTCGAACCGTACGCCGATGCCTTCGAGCTAAACGTGTCGTGTCCACACGCGGAAGGATACGGCGTCGATATAGGTGCGGACCCCGAACTGACACGCGGCGTTACGGAGGCGGTTGTCAATGCGGTTGACGTTCCCGTGTGGGTGAAGCTCACACCCAACGTCGCGGATATCACAGCGATAGGCGAGGCTGCGCAGAAAGGTGGAGCGTCCGCAGTCGTCGCAACAAACACACTTAGTGCGATGGCTATCGATGTCGAGTCAGGTCGTCCAATACTCGGTAACGTACACGGCGGTATGAGCGGCTCCGCGCTGAAGCCTGTCGCGGTAAGATGCGTCTACGACCTTTACGAAGCACTCGATGTGCCCGTCGTCGGTGTCGGTGGTGTATCGTCGCCGGAAGACGCCGTAGAGTACATGCTCGCTGGCGCGTCCGCCGTTGAGGTCGGCACCGCAGTCTGGGACGGCGTCGAAGTTCTCGGTGAAATCGCAGAGGGTATCGAGGATTACAAGGAACGAAAGAACCTAACCCACGATGAACTCGTGGGACTGGCGCACGAACTCGCACCGAAAGAAGATGACGAGCGAGAGGCGGACGGCACACCGGGAGACGAAACGTGAGACCGATAAACCTCGAAGTTACCGAAAGGATCGAAGAAGGTGACGGTGTAGCGACGCTTTATTTCGACCGCTTTTTCGACGTTTCGCCGGGCGAGTTCGGCATGTTCTGGATACGCGGCGTGGACGAGATACCGATGAGCTTCGCCTACGAAAACGGCGTGACGGTTCGCGGCGTCGGTGAGGCGACGAACGCTATGATGGAGATGCGCGAGGGCGACGAGATGGGTGTCCGTGGATCCTTCGGCACGCCGTTCGATGTACCTGACGACGATATCGTCATAGTCGGCGGAGGTACGGGGATGGCACCTGTCGCACTTCTGACAGAAGCCGCCTCCGCGAAAGGCGCGGACGTGACGACGCTAATCGGTGCTGCAACCTCGGGCGAACTCGTCTTTGAGGACCGTCTTTCGTCCGTCGCCGACGTACGCGTCGCCACGGAAAATGGCAGTGCTGGATACGAAGGACTCGTCACGGGACTTCTGGACGAAGTAATCGAGGAGAAAGGCGAACCCGCGCATGTCGCGTCGTGCGGTCCCGAACTCATGATGTCCGCCGTACTCGACCGTTTCGACGGACGCCCCGAGGACGTACAGCTTTGCCTCGAAAGGTACATGAAATGCGGCGTCGGAATATGTGGCTCGTGCTGTATCGACGACTCCGGTTCGCCCGTCTGTTCCGACGGACCTGTCTATCGCGGCGACGAACTTGCGAACGGAGAGTTCGGTGTCTACCACCGGGACGCCGCGGCGCGGAAGGAGTACTTCTAATAGAGGCGCGCGCCTTCGTCGTCCATGCGCAGAGCACGTTTTGAGAAGGACAGTATCATACACGAAGGCACAGTCTCGGAGGGCGGAGACGAACTCGTCTCGGAAAGCCGCGGGAGTTACGACCCAGACGAGGTGAACTTTCTCGCACCTTGCGGTCCTACGAAGGTCATCGGTGTGGGACGTAACTACGCCGAACACGCCGACGAACTCGGAAACGACGTACCTGACTTCCCGCTCTTTTTCCTAAAGCCGCCCACATCCGTCATAGGTGCGAGCGACCCTATCGTCTATCCCAAGACGACCGAAAACCTCCATTACGAGGCGGAGTTAGGCGTCGTCATCGGACAACCCTGTCGCGATGTGAGCGAAGACGAAGCACTCGACTACGTCGGCGGATACACCTGCGTAAACGACGTGACTGCACGCGACTGGCAGGAACGCGAGTCACAGTGGGCGCGTGCGAAGGGCGGCGACGGCTTCTGTCCGCTCGGTCCTTACATACACGACGAACACGTCGAAAACCGGGATATAGAGACACGTCTAAACGGCGAGACCGTTCAGTCGTCGAGCACCGAACATATGGTATTCGGCGTCGAAGAACTCGTCGCGGAGGCTTCGCGTTTCATGACACTACGTGAAGGCGATGTCATCGCAACGGGAACACCCGAAGGCGTCGGACCTATGGAGCCGGGCGACACCGTCGAGATAGAAATCGAAGGTATAGGTACACTCGAAAACGAAGTCGTTGAGCCTTAATCTTAGACGCGACCGACGTTCTCGACGCTTACGCTTTCGACGTTATCGACGCCTGCGAAAGCCTCTTCTACCGCACCTGTGCCGCCTTCATCGTCCTCGACGCCGACGTTGACCATCAGGGCGACGAGACCGAAAGCAACGTCTTCCCGGTTGATACCGTTCAGTTCGGCACCTTCGGGGAGAGCTTCTGCGAGAGCATCTTCTAGCGCGTCTAAGTCGGTGTCTGCGTCCTCGGGCATTACCTTGATTTGTGCGATTACTTGACCCATCCTATCACCTCACGGTCCTGTGAATCCGCATTCGGGGCAACGGTAGAGGTTGCTCTGTTTTCTGCACTTCTTACAACGACGTATCCGGTATCCGCACTCCGGACAGTCGAACTCCGTGAAACCCGCGCCGACGATGTTGACACCGCAGGAGACACACCGTTTGCGCGACTCTGTTTCTTGTTGGCTCATGGTGGCGTCTTGTCCGTCTCCGGGCATAAGAGTTGTTATAAGCCACCGACGACACGGTTCCGCATGCGCCGCGTGTCTATACGCAGACTCGCCGCTCTCGCAGCACCAGCCGGTGTCGTCGTCTCCGCAACAGGTATACTCGCCGTCGCGCTTCTCGTTCCTTTCGACCCCGTGACACAGGCGATATCCGAACTCGGCGACCCGTCCGCACCCTACTCGTCGGTCTTCAACGCCACCTTCGTTGTCTCTGGTGTGGTCGCGTTACCTTTCGCCGCACTCCTTGCCGTCGAGGCACGTAACCTCTACGAGACTGCGGGTGCGGTTCTCGTCGCCGTCTCTTTCGTCGCACTCTCCGGAATCGGTCTCTTTCCAATCGGGCATCCGTACCACGTTCCAGCCGCTGTATCTCACTACACCGCGTTCACCGTCGCACTCTGGGTACACGGCACGGGTGAAGCGGTAGCGGGCGAGACACGTCGCGGGCTTGCTGCCGTCTGGTTCGGGAACGCGAACGTTGTCGTCTGGGCTACGTGGGTTTTCTGGCGCGCCTACGCACCCGGACTCGCTATCCCCGAAGCCCTCGGTGCTGCAGGGTACATCTCTTGGATACTCCTTACTGCGCGTCGTCTGTACATGTATAACTCCGAGGCATAATCTAAGTAGCAAATATTATATGGGCGCATCACGTTCGTCAGTTAATGACAGTAGAATGCCTACGATGCCGTGAATGCGGGAAGGAGTATCCCGCAGAGATACGGAACACGTGTGAGTTCTGTTTCGGACCGCTCGAAGTCGTCTACGACTGGGACGACGTTGACGTGACGCGCGAAGATATAGAGGACGGACCGCCTTCGATACGCAGGTACGTTGACCTCTTACCGGTTGAGAACGAAGGCTCCTTCGCCGAAGTCGATATAGGGACGGGCTTCAACGGTCTGCACCGTGCCGACAACTTAGCCGACGAACTCGGTGTGGACGAGATATACATCCTGAACGACTCGGTCAATCCATCTTTCTCTTTCAAAGACCGCGTCACAGCAGTTGCGGTCGCGCGTGCTCTCGACTTCGATGTTGACGCGATAGGCTGCGCTTCGACAGGAAACTTAGCTTCAAGCGTCGCCGCACACGCCGCGAAAGCCGGTCTGCCTGCGTACATCTTCATTCCTGACACGATAGAAAAAGGTAAGATTACACAGACACTCGCTTACGACCCCGAAATCGTGCCTGTCGATGGAAACTACGACGACGCGAACCGTCTTGCCACAGAAGTCGCAGACGACAACGGCTGGGGCTTCGTCAACATCAACCTGCGTCCGTACTACACAGAAGGTTCGTGTACGATGGCGTACGAGGCGGCGGAAGGTCTCGGCTGGGAGTCGCCGGACCACGTCGTCCACCCGATGGCGGCGGGCGCGTCTCTCCTGTCGGTCAAACGCGGCTACGAGAACTTAGAACGCGTCGGTCTCATAGACGACTCCGACGTATGTATGAGCGGCGCGCAACCCTCCGGATTCCCCATAGCGCGTGGTGTACGCGAGGACGAACCTGTCGAACCCGTTGAGGAGTACGAGACACTCGCACACTCGCTCGCAATCGGAAACCCGGCGGACGGACATTACGCGAAGGAAGCGATAAACGAGACAGGCGGTTACGCCGCCGACCCCGGCGACGAAGCGATTGTCGAAGGCATAAAGCTTCTTGCGAGCACGGAAGGTCTCTATACAGAACCCGCGGGCGGCACAACGATAGCCGGTCTGAAGCAGTTGGTAGAGGAAGGACACGTCGAAAGCGACGAAACTGTGGTGGTCAACATCACGGGCAACGGTCTGAAGGCGGAGGAGACGGTTTCGCGGTACGTCGATGTACCGGAGAGCATAAAGCCGTCGCTCGCCGAGTTCGAAAACAGGAACAAGAGAGAAAAGAAGGTGGTTCAGTAATGGCTCAGGTACGTTTCTCAAGCGCGCTCGAAAGCGTGACGGACGAACGCACGACAGAGGTCGAAGCAAGCACAGTCGAAGAAGCACTCGACGAACTCGCAGGAAAGTACGGTGATGACTTCGAGGAACGTCTCTTAGAAGACGGAGAACTTCGCAGGTTTGTCAACCTGTACGTCAACGGCGACGACGTACGTCACGGCGACGGTCTCGAAACACCGATTGGCGAAGAAGACGAGATATCGATTCTGCCAGCAGTCAGCGGCGGATAGCCTCCGGTTCTCAGTCTTCTTCGTCCTCGTCGGAGCTTTCGTTCTGTGATTCGTCCGGAAGTATCTCCTCTACCTTTTCCCTCTCTTCGGACTCCATGCCGAACCCCGCGCTGAGTACCCTCGTGAGAGCCTCTTCGACACTCTCATCCGTCGGCTGCACCCTCTCTGGTTCCACATCGACGACGTACCCCGAGGTTATGTTGGGCGAAGTGGGAACGAAGACGACCTCGCGTCCATCGTCCGTCGTGTTGCCCGTCTTGAAACCCGTAACACGCAGACCCGCAGCCTCTATCTTGACGGGGCGGTCGAGTTCCTCCGCGCTACTGCTCGTCAGGGTCTCGATACCCATCTTCGTCGCGTTGTAAACAACACGCACTATCGGTATCCTGCTCGCAAGACGGTCCATCTCGTCTTTGAGGAACACACCCGTCGCTGTACGGACCGTGTACCCTGTGACCGCGAGCACGACTGTTATGACAGCCACCGAGAACCCGAAACGTATGAGTTCGTTGACGGCGGGGCTTTGGGTGAGTTCGAGGTACTGCGTGCCGGGAAGCGACGCTATCCTCTGGTATATCCAGAAGACGACGTACGCTGACACCGCTATCGGCGTTATTACGACGATACCGCTGACTATGTTCCGTTTGAGGCGTGCTTTCACGTATCCAAAAAAGCGGTCCTCCTTACTAATGCTTCGTCATTCTTCCCTTCTTTTTTTCTTTCTCTCCTTTTTCTCCATCTCGTCAACCGTTTCCTCAAGCAGTTCCTCCATCTCCTCTTCGCCCGCACCGAATCCCGCGCTCAGTATACGTGTCAAAGCCTCCTCTGTCGTCTCGTCTGCATCCTCTACCATCTCGGGATCCACCTCAAGAACGAAGCCTGACGTGATGTTCGGTGCGGTGGGAAGGAAGACGACATCGCGTCCTTTCTTCGTCTTACTTCCCGTCTTGAACGCAGTAAGCCGTAAGCCGCCGAATCCTACCTTGACCGGCTTCTTGAGACCACCTTTTCCTCCCGCTATCGTCTCCACACCTGTCTTCGTAGCCTTATAGATGACGCGTACAACAGGTATGCTCTCAAGTATCCTGTCCATCTCGTCCTTGAGGAAGACGCCCATCGCAGTCCGTGCGACGAAGCCTATGAAGACGAGAAGCAACAGAAGGACGAAGACGGAAAACACCGCCTGTATCATGTCGTCGATTATATTTACGTCCGTCACGCGCATTATCCCCGCGCTCGGAAGTGCTGACACCCTTCTGTATATCCACGTGACGACGAAAAACGTGACCGCAAGGGGTGCTACGATGACTATTCCACCGATAAGGTTGCGTTTTATACGTGCTTTCACATAAGCGAATACGTCCGATACCACATAAAACCGGTCTTGAACCTACTCCCTCAGAGCGTCCTCCTTCCGTGCCTTCTCCAGTGTGTCGTCTTCGAGAGAGGTGGCGACGACTGCGGGCTTGTACGTCTCCTCGTCGATACGTTCGCTAACGGACGAACGGACGTACCTCTGTAGAGCGCGCCGCTCGGGCGGGATACGTCCGTAAACAACCTCGTCCTCCACGAGGTCATAGACGGGCACTGACGGATTGAGAAGTGTATTTTCGCCTACGACGCAGTTCTCGCCGACGACGAAGCCCGACGTGACACGGCAACCCGCACCGAGAGAGACGCCATCCTCGATTATGACAGGTGCGTCCTCTACGGGTTCTAAGACGCCGCCGACGAGCGTGTTCGCGCCTAACTTAACATCTTCGCCTATCTGTGCACAAGACCCGACGGTGTCGCACGAATCGACGAGGGTTCCGTCGCCGACGCGCGCACCGACGTTTACGAAAGAGGGGGACATCATTATGACGGATTCCCCGACGTACGCGCCGTCGCGTATCGTTGTGCCGTCGGGTGTGTTTCGTGTGCCTGTTTCGAGGAATCCGGACGTGTCCTTCAGGTCGAACTTGTCGTGGTATTCGACGCCGCCGTATTCGAGCGCGCGGTTCTCGCGCACCGAGAAGTTGAGGAGTATGCCTTTTTTTACCCATTCGTTCGCGTGCCATTCGCCGTCGCGTTTCTCCGCCGCGCGTACGTCGCCGGAGTTGAGCGCGTCCAAGAATTCGTCGAGCAACGAGACGGGAGCCTCGTCCTCGTTCCATGCTTCGAGTATCTCGTCCTTTAGTGCCATGTAGGATGGTGCGCCGCTTGCCGAATAACCGTAACGGTCGTTGTCAGGGACAGTCGCTTCCGTCGAACGACGAAGGCTCCTCGCCCTGAAGGACGCCGCGTGTCTCCGCTGTTTCGAGATTTACGACAACAGCGCGTCCGCCGTATCCGTGCGTCTGGTCGTGTCCGCGGACGACGACGCAGTTTTCGTCGCCTGTCTCGACAGTCTCCGAACGTGTGAATCTCCGTGTGCCGTGTGAGTGGGTAAGTACCCGCCTACCGAGGCAGTCGCCCTCTAGACTCTCAACCTGCCACCAGTTCGCGTAGCCGTCCTCTCCTTCGTCGTCGTGGTACAGCGTGACATCGAAGGCGTGCGTACCGTCTCCTTCCTCCCTGAACGACACAGCCATCACGTTCGCCTCGCGTAGGTCGAGTTCTTCGCCGTTCGTTTCGTCGGCTGTTTCCCCTTCGCCCTCTTCCGTTTCGCCCGTCGTGTTTCCGGTGGACTCGTTGTCTGTTCTGTTGTCTTCGTCGCCTGCAGTACCGTTTCCATCTTCCTCAACCGGGGCACCTTCGCAGTCGTTGCTGTTCCCACCACCGAGACAGCCGGAAAATAGAGCGGCTCCAACCGCTACGAATCCACGACGCGTACACCTATCTTGCATACATGAAGGGGGTACTGAGACTTCATTTTTCTGTCGGCTGACTGAGTTCCTTCGCTGTCCTTTCGATACCGTCCGCCGCGCGACGAAACAGCACGGAACGCAGACTGTACTCCTTGTGGAACTTACGTATCCAGTCGTCGTCGGTGAACATGACGCATTGTAACTCGCGCACGTCGTCGCTGAGTTCGTCGCTGACACCCGCGAAGTACGCGGGGGATTCCTCTTTTGTGCGCGCGCAAAGGTCGGCGTCGTACTCAACGCCTGTCTTCTTTGCGACGTATTCGTACCACTCGACGTGCAGTACGGAGTCGCCTAAGACAGTACGGCGCGCGAAGGAATCGAGGGAAAGACCACCGACGTGTGCTGTCGCGGGCTTTCCTTCGACGGGATGGTCGTGCGGGTTAGAGTACCCGGGCGTGCCGAGCGTCCCGCGTACCGTCGGATAGGCATGGTAGAACTCGTCGAAAACTGAGCCGAAGCCCGATACGTCGTCGAGAGTATCGGTGTAGACACCTACGAGCTTCAGAAGCTTCCTGCGTAGGGCGTGCGAAAGTCCGCGCATCAAAAGAGCGTACCCGCTCGGGAGCCACCGACCTATGGGCCACCAGTACTCTGCGTCGGCGACGAGAACCGCCGATATGAGCGCTTCTTCGTCCTCGGGAACGTCCGTCTTCCCGTCGCGCATCGACTCGTAAGCCCTCTGTGCTGTCTCTTCGAGAGTGCCGTACTCCCAACCCATCGCGTCGGCGACTTCGATAAGGTACTCCGCGCCGAAACGGAAGTACGGCGCGACGTCCTCCGGACGGCTGAGCGCGCGCAGACCGACAAGTTTCGCCGCGGTCATGCTGTAACTCAACGTGCCCACGCAATCAGGCTTTCCTATTCTTCCGTGCTTCGCCCATCCTTTTTTGAACCCTATTTCGTACCCACTCACGTTCAACTCTCGAACAGTTTATACCCTCCGAGAACCTACCGTATAGATACATGTCATCCCTCAACGACCTCGGGCTTTCCGACTACGAGGCGCGCGTATACCGCGCGCTCCTCAGCGCGGGTTCCTCGACCGCAAAGGAGCTTTCGCTCACGAGCGAAGTGCCGATGGGACGTGTCTACGATGTGCTCGGAAGCTTAGAAAAGAACAACCTTGTGAGGAGCCAAGCGGCGAGTCGTCCGAAGAAGTACGTCGCGGTAGAGCCTGAGACGGCTCTCGAAAGGCTCGTGGATGAGAAGAAACGTGAACTCCGTGAGGAGATGGAGAGATACGAGGACGTAGCCGACAACCTGACGGAGAAGCTCGAAACAACCGAACCGGTTTCGGAGCGTTTCTGGACGGCAGCCGTCGGACCCGACGAGAGTCTTGACCTCTTGCTCGAACGACTCGAAGCTTCGCGCGAATCCATCTCGATGGTCTCAGGCGATGTCTCGCCACAGGTAGACCCCGACGATGTCGGCGGACTTGTTCTCGACAGACTCGCAAAGAAGGTTGAGTCGGGTGTCCCCGTCCGTATACTCGCTTCGCCGACACTCATCTACCGTCTGGGGTCGGAGGTGCGCGAAAGGTACGCCGATGTGCTCTCGAACCAGCCCGACTTCGAGATACGCACCATAGAGGACGTACGGGGTACCTTCAACGTCATCGACTCCGTTGAGATATGTGTCGAGGTCGCAAATCCGCTTGCACCGAATCAGGTTCTTGCGATGATAGATCTGAAGGATCCCGAGTTCGCAGCACGTGTCGAAGCTGAGTTCGACGAAAGATGGGAGAACGCAGACGCGGTTGAGTTCTAACCCGGTAGCACCGGAAAGCTCCGGAGCCCACCAGGAATCCTGCTGGTTTTAGAAGCCTTTACCGAGAAGTTCGCGTGCGATGATGTTTTTCTGAATCTCGGTCGTACCTTCATAAATCTGTGTTATCTTCGCGTCGCGGAAGAACCTCTCGGCATCGAAGTCGTTGACATAGCCGCTTCCGCCGTGTATCTGTACGGCTTCGTCAGCGACCTCGACTGCGACACGTGAGGCGTACTCCTTCGCCATACTCGCAAGTGCGGTTAGCTGTTCGTCCTCGTTCTCGACGCTCCACGCGCTCTTGTACGTAAGCTGTCTTGCGGCTTCCGTGTCGGTAGCCATCTTAGCTAACTTGTGTTGAATCGCCTGAAACTCGGCGATGGGCTGACCGAACTGTTCGCGCTCCTTTGCGTACTCAAGAGCACGCTCGTACGCGCCTTTCGCAAGACCGACAGCCTGGGCGGCGACCTGTGTCCTCGCCTCGTCGAAAAACTGCATCTGCTGTAAGAAACCCGCGCCGCGGTTTCCGACTAAGTTTTCCTCAGGAACACGAACTTCGTCGAAGATTAGCTCCGCCGTATCGGAGGCACGTATTCCCATCTTTCCTGTAATCTTGTCCGCATCGAAGCCGTCCCTGTCACTCTCGACGATTATCTGTGAGAAGCCGTTGTAACGCCCTTCTGCGTCCGGGTCGGTTTCGCACAGAACGAGGAAGTAGTCGCCTATCGAACCGTTGGTTATCCACATCTTGTTACCGTTTATGACCCATTCGTCGCCGTCCTTTTCGGCACTCGTGGATATCGACGCAACGTCGCTTCCCGCGTGTGGCTCCGATATCGCCGAACCCATGATTGCGTCTCCCGTTGTGAGCGGCGGAAGGTACTCCTCTTTCTGCTCTTCCGTTCCGAAAGCGGCTATTGCCTCCGAACCGAAGGCTGTGCTGAGTATAGCTGCGGCGGTACCCGGATCGACGGCGTAGAGTTCCTCGACGAGAACCGCGACTTCGACGGCGTCGTAACCAGCACCACCGTACTCGACAGGTATCTGCGCGCCCGTAAGACCCATCTCCGCGCCCTTTTCGATGAGGTCGTACGGTATCGATTCCTCCTCATCGTGCTCCGTTGCGACGGGGAGCATCTCGTCCTCACCGAAACGTCGTACCTCTTTCTGTAGCTGTTGTAGCTCTTCCGGTAGTTCGAAGTCCATGTTAGATGTTAGCAATCCGGATACATAACTTGGGCGGTCTGAGACGACGTGTCCGGGTAGTTATACGAGGAAGGATACGAGAAGTTCAGTTACGTTGAGGGAAGAAAGGCCGTCAGAATCCCTTGTCGAGAAGTTCGCGTGCGATGATGTAGTCTTGAAAGCCCTCGCGGCTACCGTGTAGCCGCTCGCCCTTTTCATTTCCGCCGAGGGACCGCGAGCTAGAATCCTTTATCGAGCAGTTCCCGCGCGATGATGTTTTTCTGAATCTCGGTCGTACCCTCGTAAATCTGCGTAATCTTTGCGTCACGCATGAACCGTTCGACAGGGAAGTCGTTGACATAACCGCTTCCGCCGTGTATCTGAACCGCCTCGTTCGCAACATCGACACAGATACGCGAAGCGTACTCCTTCGCCATCGAAGCGAGCTTTGTGATGTCCTCGCCTTGGTCAACCTGCCAAGCCGCCTTGTAGGTCAGGTTGCGTGCGGCTTCCGTCTTTGTGTACATATCGGCAAGCTTGTGCTGTATGGCTTGGAACTCGGCGATGGGCTGTCCGAACTGTTCGCGTTCCTTCGCGTATTCAAGCGCGGCTTCCGAGGCACCTTTTGCGATGCCGACACCCTGTGCAGCGACGCCTGTACGCGTCGCATCGAAGAAATGCATCTGCTGCATGAATCCCATGCCCTGTGTACCGACGAGGTTCTCCTCCGGCACACGAACATCATCGAAGATTAGCTCCGCGGTATCGCTGGCACGGATGCCAAGCTTGCCCGTAATCTTCTCTGCGTCGAAACCGTCGCGGTCGCTCTCGATGATGATCTGCGAGAAGCCGCTGTACCGTCCCTCTGCGTCGGGATTGGTGTCACAAAGGACGACGAAGAAGTCGCCTACGGTACCGTTCGATATCCACATCTTGTTACCGTTTATGACCCATTCGTCGCCGTCTTTCTCTGCGCGCGTCGAGACGCTCGAAACGTCGCTCCCTGTGTCAGGCTCCGAGATCGCCGCGCCCGAGATTGCTTCTCCCGCTGCCACGTCGGGGAGGAACCGTTCCTTCTGTTCCTCTGTGCCGAACTCCATGATGGCTTCGCATCCGAAGGAGGATGCTCCTATACAGAACGCTATGCCGGGGTCAACTGCGAAAAGCTCCTCCGCGACGATGATGTTTTCCAGAACCGAGTATCCCGCGCCGCCGTACTCGACGGGTAGGGACGCGCCGAGCAAACCCATCTCCGCTGCTTTCTCTACTACATCGTGGGGATACTTCTCCTCGACATCGTGTTCCTTTGCTACCGGCTTTATCTCGTTCTCACCGAAACGACGGACCTCCTCTCGAATCTGTTTGTGCTCCTCGGTTAGCTCGAAATCCATAAGATGGTCTAAACCCTAAAGAAAAATCAGTCTTCCGTAAATCACCGAGTAGTTTCAATCAGTTGAAAGCCTTATATGTGAGGATTACTGCCCGGTATCAGAACGAGAATTTAAACCATCTTCCGGCGAAAACCGCGTCTGAGGTCGTCAGAAGCCTTTACCGAGAAGTTCGCGCGCGATGATGTTTTTCTGAATCTCGGTCGTACCCTCGTAAATCTGTGTTATCTTCGCGTCGCGGTAGAAACGCTCGGCGGGGAAGTCGTTGACATAACCGCTTCCGCCGTGTATCTGGACGCCCTCGTTCGCAACATCGACTGCGACACGCGAAGCGTACTCCTTCGCCATGCTTGCGAGCGAAGTTAGCTGTTCGTCTTTGTTCTCGACGCTCCACGCGCTCTTGTACGTAAGCTGACGCGCAGCCTCCGTCCGTGTCGCCATGTCTGCGAGTTTGTGCTGTATGGCTTGGAACTCGGCGATAGGCTGACCGAACTGTTCGCGTTCCTTCGCGTATTCGAGAGCGTTCTCGTAAGCACCCTTCGCGATACCGACGCCCTGTGCGGCGACCATAGTACGCGTCTCATCTAAGAACTGCATCAGCTGCATGAAACCGGCACCCTGCGTACCAACGAGGTTCTCCTCGGGTACGCGTACATCGTCGAAGATGAGTTCAGCCGTATCCGAAGCACGGATACCCATCTTGCCCGTAATCTTGTCAGCTTCGAAGCCGTCACGGTCACTTTCGACGATAATCTGCGAGAATCCCGAGTACCTGCTCGCCGCGTCGGGGTCTGTGTTACACATAACGACGAAGTAGTCTCCAACGGTTCCGTTCGTAATCCACATCTTGTTGCCGTTTATGACCCATTCGTCGCCGTCCTTCTCCGCCTCCGTCGAAACGCTCGAAACGTCGCTCCCTGTGTCAGGCTCCGATATACCCGCTCCCATGATTGCGTCGCCAGCCGCGACAGGTTCAAGAAACCTCTCTTTCTGATCCTCCGTTCCGAACTCCAGAAGCGAGTCGGCACCGAAAGCCGTGCTCGTTATGCTGAGTGCGATACCGGGGTCGATTGCGAAAAGCTCCTCGACGATTATCGACATCTCGAGCGGCGTGTAACCAGCACCGCCGTACTCGACAGGTATAGCCGCACCCAACATACCCATCTCCTTCGCCTTGTCCATGACTTCCCATGGATACTTCTCTTTCTCGTCGTACTCCGAAGCCACTGGCTCTATCTCATTTTCACCGAACCTGCGAACCTCGTCACGAACCTGCTCTATCTCTTCTGGTACCTCAAAATCCATATTATGTGTTAATGTCTTCGAGTATATAAACTGCCTGATTTTTCCAAACAGACCCTTCGACATGCGTCGAAAATCCGACCTGAACGCGCCGTCTGCGCGCCCCCAAAAAACCGTCTTCTGACGCTCCGACGACAGGTATTTGTCAGCACGACTACATTTAACAAACATGGTGGATTTCACGGAGTCGCAGGAAGAGCAGATGATACGTTCGACGGCAGGCGAGATAGCCGACGAGTTCGGTCCCGAGTACTGGCGCGAAAAGGAGGAAAGCGGCGAGGTTTCGTGGGAGTTCTGGAACGAACTCGGCGACGCTGGCTTCCACGGCTTGCTCGTGCCCGACGAGTACGACGGTGCGGACATGGGCCTTCAGGAGATGGGCTTGGCGATGGAGACTCTCTGTGCCGAAGGATGCGGGATGGCGGGTACGTGGTACCTCGTCCTCACGGCGGGCATGGCTGGCGTCGGTATACGTGAACACGGCACGCGCGAACAGAAAGAGGAGTACCTGCCACGTATCGCAGAGGGCGACGTAAAGTTCTGTATAGGAATTACAGAACCCGAAGCGGGCACGAACACCTTAAACGTCGCAACCGACGCAGAGAAAGACGGTGACGAGTACGTACTCAACGGAAAGAAGTGCTGGATAACCTTCTCGGACGTAGCCGACCGCATAATGCTCGTGACGCGCACCACGCCTGTCGAGGAGGTTGACCGTCCGACCGACGGCATCTCTATCTTCCTTGTCGATATGGAGAGTGACGGAATCGACGTTTCGCCGATACCCAAACACGGCATAAACTACTCCAACTCGTGCGAGGTTTTCTTCGAGGATGTTCGAGTCCCCGAGGAGGATATGCTCGGCGAGGAAGGCGACGGCTGGTGGACGCTCGTCGATACGCTAAACCCCGAACGTATCGCATTTTCCGCCGCTGCGACGGGCATCGGAAAGCTCGCAGCAAAGAGTGCTGTCGAGTACACGAACGACCGTGAGGTCTTCGGCGGTCCGATAGGCAAGTACCAGTCGCTCCAGTTCCCGATTACAGAAGCATGGTCGCGTATGGAGACTGCCGCTTTGATGAGGGAGAAGGCGGCTTGGCTTTTCGACAACGGAAAGGACTGCGCATACGAGACAAACGTCGCAAAGTCCGTCGCCGTGGACGCAGGAATCGACGCAGTCTTCCATTCGATGCAGGCTTTCGGAGGATGGGGCTACGCTGTCGAGTACGACATAGAGCGGTGGTGGCGCGAAATCAACCTGACACGTCTCGCACCTGTAACACAGCAGATGGCGCGTAACCATATCGCACAGGAGATAGGCTTCCCGAGGTCGTACTAAAGAAGGTAGCGACGCCCGTCGAACGTCAACTGTTTTACAGCCGCGCCCGTAGCCAGACGTGATGACCGAGACTGAGACAGAGGATGAAGTAGACTTCGAGGAAGTAATGGATGAGGTACGGGAGTACGTCAAGATGACCGACGGAACGGTTGAGGAGAAGATAGAACCCGAGATACAGAACGGCAGAGAGATAAGCGGTATACGTGTCTCACGCGCGAGCTACACGTACGACGTTCTCGGTTCGCCTGACATGGACTATCTCGTCGTCCGTTTCGGATTCAGTCTTCTCGAAAACCTGAGGAACGTTCCCGGCGTCGATGACCCTGTCGCGCTCCTCCAAAACGCCGATATGAACAAGCTCGTTCTCAATCTTATGCGCGAAACATCGCATCCCTCCGTTGAGATAGGTATCGAGACGACCGAAGAAGGTGTCCTTGCCGGCTTCCAAGTCAAGAGAAAGGTCTTCCCGTCAGACGACCGTTTCGGAGTCGCCGAGTTTGAGGACGCAGTCCGGGCGGTCGTTGCGCAGGGCGACAAAGGCATCAAGTACGTCCAGCTTGCTCTCGAAATAGACACCGGTGGTGGCGAGGAAGAGGTAGACAGAGGATTTCAGTAGGTGCGTCGAGTCCTGTTAGATGGATTAGAAATATATAATAGCCCCACCAGGTTCGTAACAAGGCAAACTATGTTCGACAAGGTTCTCGTAGCAAACAGGGGAGAGATAGCCGTACGCGTGATGCGTGCGTGTGAGGAACTCGGTGTCGGTACAGTCGCGGTCTATTCGGAGGCTGACAAGGACGCGGGACACGTCCGTTATGCCGACGAGGCGTACAACGTCGGACCCGCAAAGGCGTCCGAGTCGTATCTCGACCACGAGGCGGTCATAGAGGCGGGTGAGAAGGCGGACGCGGAAGCCGTCCATCCGGGCTATGGCTTCCTTGCGGAGAACGCGGAGTTTGCGTCGAAGGTCGAAGATAGCGAGATGAAATGGATAGGTCCACCGAGTGACGCTATGGCGAACCTGGGCGAGAAGACACAGGCACGTCAGATAATGGACGCAGCCGATGTTCCCATCGTTCCGGGAACGAAGGAGCCTGTCGAATCGCCCGATGAGATAAGAGACTTCGTCGAGGAGGAGGGCGTATCGTATCCCGTCGCAATCAAGGCTGAAGGCGGCGGGGGCGGACGTGGTCTCAAGGTCGTGGGGTCGGAAGACGAAATCGATGATCAGTTCGAAAGCGCGCAGCGTGAGGGCGAGGAGTACTTCGACAACCCGAACGTATACGTAGAGAAGTACCTCGAAAACCCGAAACATATCGAAGTGCAGATACTCGCCGACGAGCACGGAAACGTCCGCCATTTAGGTGAACGCGACTGCTCTTTACAGCGTCGTCATCAGAAGGTCATAGAGGAAGCACCTTCGCCGATACTCGACGAAGACCTCCGCGAAGAAATAGGCGAGGCGGCGAGACGCGGTGTTCGTGAAGCAGGGTATTACAACGCCGGAACCGTCGAGTTCCTCGTAGAGGACGGCAGTTTCTACTTCATGGAGGTCAACACGCGGATACAGGTCGAACACTGCGCGACCGAAGAGGTCACTGGCATCGACATCGTGAAGTGGCAGATACGTGTCGCAGACGGCGAGAAACTCGACTTCGTGCAGGACGACGTAACCTTCGACGGACACGCAATCGAGTTCCGTATAAACGCCGAGGACGCAGCCAACTCCTTCGCACCGCAGACAGGCACGCTTGACAGGTACGACCCTGCGGGCGGCGTCGGCGTGCGTATAGACGACGGTGTTCGCCAAGATGACGAAATCGCGGGCGACTACGACTCGATGATAGCGAAGCTTATCGTCCACGCAGGCGACCGCGACGAATGCATCGAACGCTCCAAACGCGCGCTTGAGGAGTACGACATACAGGGAATAAAGACGATAGTACCGTTCCATCTCCTTATGCTCGAAGACGAGACATTCGTCGCGGGCGAACACGACACGAAGTATCTTGACGAGAAACTCGACGATAGCGCGGTGGAAGAGGCGTACGACCGCTGGGGCACGGACGAGAAACCCTCGCCCGCAGGCGTGAAGGAGACGCTCGAACGCGAGTTCGTCGTAGAGGTTGACGGAAAGAGGTTCGAGGTCAACTTAGAAGACTACACCCCGGAAATGCTCGTCGCAGAAGGAACCGCGTCGGGTGGCGGAGGAACCGGCGGCGGTGGCACGCAGACGATAGATGTCGAAGGGCACGCCGTCACAGCCGAGATGCAAGGCAACGTCCTGAGCGTCGAAGTCGAAGAGGGCGACGAGGTCGGCGAGGGCGACGTGGTCTGTGTCATAGAGGCGATGAAGATGGAGAACGACATAACGACGCCCGTCGCCGGCACCGTGACACACGTCGAGATAGAGGAAGGCGACAGCGTAGACCAAGGCGATCTGCTCGTAGCGGTTGAGTGATACAGATGGACGTTAACCTTGAACCGTCGGCGACGGAGGACGAAGCGAACGCGGTCGCAACCGCCCTTGCCGAACACTTCGACGACCGTGTGAACGTCTACGTCGGCGACTCCGAAGAACCCGCAGCGACGAGTGACCCGCCCGTCGTCTCGAATGAGAAGTACGACGACAATCTCGAACCAACGGAGCGCGAGGAACGTCTCCGCGAAGAAATCGAGGACATAGAGCGCGGAGGACCCAAGAAGTACCGCGATAGATTAGAGGAGCAAGGAAAGCTTTTCGTACGTAACAGGCTTGAACTGTGGTTCGGTGGCGAGGATGACGAAAGTGACGAAAACGGCGACGACGTTCTCCTCTTTGAGGACGGCAGGTTCGCAAACTTCGATGAGTGGCACGAGAGTGTCGAAGGCTCCGACCCCGATGACACGCTTCCTGCGGACGGTCTTCTGACGGGCGCGGCAACGTTCGAGGGACGTGACGTACATTTCATGGCGAACGACTTTTCGGTCAAGGCGGGAAGCATGGCGGAGAAAGGCGTCGAGAAGTTCCTCCGTATGCAACAGCGTGCGATGAAGAACGGAAAGCCCGTCCTGTACCTAATGGACTCGTCCGGCGGACGTATCGACCAGCAGACGGGCTTTTTCGCCAACAGAGAGGGCATAGGCAAGTACTACTACAACCACTCGCTTCTGTCGGGACGCGTCCCCCAGATATGTGTCCTGTACGGTCCCTGCATCGCTGGCGCGGCTTACACACCCGTCTTCGCCGACTTTACGGTCATGGTCGAAGAGATGAGCGCGATGGCTATCGCGTCGCCGCGGATGGTCGAGATGGTCACGGGCGAGGAGATAGAGATGCAGGATCTAGGTGGCGCGCACGTCCACGCGTCCGAGTCGGGAAGTGCCGACCTCGTCGCGCGAGACGAACGGCACGCCCGCCGACTCGTCGCACGTCTCATGGAGTATCTGCCCGACAAAGCGAACGAGAAGCCGCCACATTCCGAACCGCGTCCGCCCACCAAGTCGCCGCGCGGCATCGACGCGACGATACCCGAGGAACCGAACAGGGCGTACGACGTGAAGGAGCTAATCGACCGTATCGTCGATAAAGGCTCCTACTTCGAACTCAAGGAGGAGTACGGAAAGGAAATCATCACGGCTTTCGCACGTATCGACGGACGCCCCGTCGGAATCGTTGCGAACCAGCCCGACGAACGCGCAGGTGCGATATTCCCCGACTCCGCAGAGAAGGCGGCGGAGTTCATCTGGACGTGCGACGCTTACGAAATCCCTCTCCTCTATCTCTGCGACACGCCGGGATTCATGGCTGGCTCGCAGGTCGAGAAAGAAGCGATACTCGAAAAAGGTAAGAAGTTCATCTACGCGACTTCTTCGGCGACCGTCCCGAAACTATCCGTCGTCGTCCGCAAGGCGTACGGCGCGGGCATATACGCGATGAGCGGTCCTGCGTACAACCCCGAGGCGAACCTCGCTCTGCCGAGCGGCGAAATCGCAATCATGGGTCCTGAGGCGGCGATAAATGCCGTCTACGCGCGGAAACTCTCCGAAATAGAGGACGAGGAGGAGCGCAAGGAGACGGAGAAAAAGCTACGCGAGGAGTTCCGCGAGGAGATAGATGTGCACCGCATGGCGTCGGAGGTCGTCATAGACGAAATCGTGCCACCGAGTGACCTGCGCGACGAACTGGTGCGCCGGTACGACTTCTACGAAGATATCGAGAAGGATATTCCGGACAAAAAGCACGGGACTGTTCTTTAGTACGTCACTACTTTGACACCTTCTATCGCACCGAAGTGCGCTTCGTTCCGCGTGAGAACAGGTTTGTCGTGTACGACAGCCGTTGCGGCTATCATAACGTCGATTTCATCTACAGGCGTCCCGTTTTCGACCAGTTCGGCGTTGAGACGACCTGCGGTCATCGCGCATTCGCGCGTGAACGCCAGCTCGTCGATATCTTTCAGAAATCCTTCGACAGCGGTACGCTCCGACTCCGTAGACTCCGCGAGGCGTATTTCTTCCCATAGCTCCATGACCGTCACGGAGCTTAAGTAAGCGACGCCTACGTTTTCCATCGCATCGCCTGCTCCTTCGTCGCCTCTGAGGTAGTCTATCATGAAGGAAGTGTCGAGTATCATCCTCCGAACTCGTTGACTATACCTTCGCGCCGTCTCGCACGCTCCTCGTTACGCGCCTCACGCTGCTCCCGCACCACCTCTTCGAGTTCCTCCGCGGTTTCGTCGCTCAGAACGCCGTGGTACTTTTCGAGGTTCGTCGTGTCGGTGAGGCGTCGCACAACGTCGCTGAAGCTCTCGCCCTCACGCTTGCGCGCCTTCAGACGCTCGTACGCGTCGTCGGCGAGAGAGATAGTCTTCGTTCCCATGTTTCTGTGTACATGTACGTACACAGATAAGCTTTAGGTCAGCGCATCCCCGCCGCTTTCGCGCGTTCGAGCACAGTCCGCGCCTGCTCCACAAGAGGTTCGTCCACCATCTCACCTTCGACCTCGAATACGCCCTTTCCGCGTTCGTCCGCCTCGCGTTTCGCTTCCATCACCTTTTCCGCCCACTCGACGCGTTCGGGTTCGGGCGTGAAGGCGTCGTTTATCGGTTCTACCTGCGCAGGATGTATACAGAGCTTTCCGTCGTATCCAAAACCGATGCCGCGCTCGGTGTCGCGGCGCAGACCTTCCTCATCCGTGAAGTCAGTCCAGAGGGTGTCGATTGCGTCCACATCCGTGGCGGAAGCGGCTATCACGACCTTCTGTCGGGCGTAAATGACTTCCGTCCCCTCGTCCGTCCGTGTCGCACCGATGTCGGCTGAGAGGTCTTCCGCACCGAAGATTACGGCGGAGACACGTCTCGAGTCGGCTATTTCGGCTGCGTTGGCGACGCCGTTCGCGGTTTCGACTATCGGGACGAGACCTGCGTCGCTCCCCTCTTTGTCGAGTGCGTCGGCGACTTCTTCGATATCCGATGCGTTACCAGCCTTCGGCAAGACGAAA
>Ga0207714_1000602_pt1 | contig 24420 bp, 26 predicted proteins | sample PonA232FremontCA_2_FD_187270 | JGI IMG/M metagenome (GOLD analysis project Ga0207714, IMG submission 187270) | Marine sediment microbial community from Fremont, CA, USA - Pond A23 Sediment 2 (SPAdes) | ecosystem: Environmental > Aquatic > Marine > Unclassified | place: USA: Fremont, California...
TGGAATGGGACCGCCCGGATTTGAACCGGGGTCACGAGCACCCAAAGCTCGAAGGATACCAAGCTACCCTACGGTCCCTCTATTGCTCAATTACCGGGGCTCCCAAAGAGGGTTTCGCTCCGCGCCACAGGCCGACCCACGCCGCTTAATCCGGCCAAACCCGGCCCAACTGTCAGAAGAGCCTTTTCCCCCGAAGCCGTCTCCGCATCTATGGCAACCCCCATCGAACTCGGCTTGCTCCTCGTCGTCGCGATCGCCGTGATCGCGGCCTACCTGGTACTTCGAGCGCTGAAACCGTTCATCATCAACGCCGTCCTCGGGCTCATCGTCCTTGCCCTGGCCGGCGTCCTTGGTTTCGAGGTGGCAGTGACGCCAATCGTCGTCCTCGTGGTGGCCGTAGGTGGCATTCCCGGGGCAATTTTGGTCCTGCTGCTCGCGCACTTCGGGCTCCTCTTCGGGCCGCTCGCCGCGGTCGCGGCCTTCTAATTCTCCTCGTCGAAAAGTTCCAGATCGGCGACGATGTCGTAGGGCTCAGACCCCTTGCGAACGTGGTCGAGGATCAAAAACGCCTGGTCGGGCTGGAGGAAGTGGGTGGTGACCGCCCGGCCGAGTTTCGTCGGTTCGAGACCGTCGATGAACCCGTACTGGATGAGCTTCGAGAGCGCCTGCTTCGTCGGAATCTCGCCCAGCATCCGGTCGTTGAGCCGCTTGGCCGCGCTGCCGCCGACCGTGACGTTCGCTAACGTTTCGGCGATCGCCGCGTCCGCGTCGTAGTGCGCGATGACGTCCTCCATGTCGCCTTTGAGGAGCGTAAACGCCACCTCGTCCTCGGTTCGCTCCATGGAGCCGTGGTAGACGCTGTCCGGTTCGACGAGGAGGAAGACCCGCCCCCGGTCGTGGTAATCCGGCCGGCCAGCGCGGCCGAGCATCTGCTCGAACTCCTGGACAGAGAGCCACTCGATGCCCATCGCGAGCGAGTCGAAGATCACCTGGGACGCTGGGAAGTCGACACCGGCCGCGAGGGCGGCGGTGGTGACGACGGCCGCCAGGTCCTGCTCCGCGAACTCCCGCTCGACTTTCTTTCGCTTGCCGTAGTCCAGGCCGGCGTGATAGGGTGCAGAGGCGTAGTCCAGTTTCCGGCTGATTTCGTGACAGCGCCGTCGGGAGTTGGTGAAGACGATCGTCTGGCCCCGGTAGCCTTTCGAGGACGTCTGATCGAATTCCCGCCGGACCAGTTTGTTTTCGATCCGCGCTTTCTCCACGGCGTCGGCGAAGGTAATGTGCCGTTCGATCGGAACCGGACGCTCCTCGAACTCGATGGGAACTGCGTCGAGGACGCTCGCCAGTTTCCCGGTGTTTCCGACCGTCGCCGACAGGTAGATCCACTGGGTGTCCCCGCCGCGTTGCTCGGTTTCGTATTTGAGCCGCGAGATGAGCCCGTCGAGGCGGTGGCCCCGCTCCGGGTCCTGGAGGGTGTGAACCTCGTCGATCACCACCGTCCCGATGTCTCCCAGATCCCGGCCGGTTCGAAGCGCGTGGTCGATTCCCTCGTAGGTTCCGACGATGATGTCGGCGTTCGGCTCGAAGGTGACCCCGTCCTCGCGGATTCGACTCGCGCCGACGCGGATCGAGACGTCAGCGAGGTGGCCGTATTCGGCTTTGAAGTCCTCCTCTTTCTGGTTGGCGAGGGCCACGAGCGGAACAAGAAAGAGCATCTTCCCCTTCCCTTTGAGCAGGCGATCGAGGCCGGCCAACTCCCCTACGAGGGTCTTGCCGGTCGCCGTCGCTGAGACGACCAGTTGGTCGTTGCCGTCGAGGAGTCCGTTTTCGACGGCCAGGCTCTGGACCGGCAGGAGCGTGTCGAACCGATCTTCCAAAAGCGTCTGGAGATCCGGATGGAGCGAGAGGTCGGTGACCGGCACGTCCTCGATGTCCTCCGTGGTCGCGGAGATCTCGTCGAACTTCGTTAGGTCGGGGTCGAGTTCGCCCTGGAGCAGGTCGACGATCCGGTCGAGGTCCCCGACCTCGTAGAGTAGTTCTTCGAGGCGCTCCTCGGCCGCCCCCGAGAACCCCCCGGAGAAGCTGAGCTCCCGTTCGAGCTCCCGGGTCGCACACTCCCGACAGATGTACTCCGAGCCGGACTTGATCGCCGTTTCGGTGGTGATGGGCGTGTAGCGCCACTGGTTGGAACAGAGCCGGCAGGTACGGACGGCCTTCGCCTCGAGCTGATAGCCCGAGAGCATCTCCTGTAACTCCTTGCGGCCCAGACTGGAGGTTTGCTGGGAGATTCGAATGCGCTCGGCCCGGCGGGCGATTTCCACGAACTCCTCGGGTGGTCGGGGCTCCTCGTCGCTATCCGCTTTGATCCGGAGCCGGCTCGGGCGGGGCCCGGCTTCGGTTTCTTTGAGTTCGAGAACCCCGCGGAACAGGCGATCGCCATTTCGCTGGGCGACGATCAGGTACTCGTCCTGTCGCTGATGGAGGAACACCGTCTCGACGCGTGCTGCCTGCCGGGACACGAGACCGGGTAGGACGCCGCCGTATTTCAGCGACTCGACTCCTCCTGATCGACGAGCTGGATCTCGTCCTCGCCGTTCGGGACCGCACAGATGAACGCGGCCTCGCTATCGCCGGTATTTCGGTACCAGTGAACGGTCCCGGCTGGGATGAAAAGCGAATCGCCCGGCTCGACTTCGTACTCGGTCTCCGATCCGTCCTCGCGGAGCCCGACGACGTACTCCCCCGCCAAGACGTACTGCTCGTGTTCGACGGCGTTTTCGTGTTTTGGCACCGTCGCCCCGGGCGCAAGCGTGAACCGACGCATTCGAAAATTCGGCGCATCCTGTTCGTCGCCGATGAGGACGCCTTTCTCCAGGCCCTCGGCGGCCGACTGGGCCTCGTACTCGATGTCCGCGGCGTCCCGAATGACTGGCGATGGCATGCCACCTGATATGCTGGCCGGCCCTTTTACTTAACCGGACCAAAACCCAATGAGAACGCATGCGAAGTTTCCGAATCGGGAGTGCCTTTGGCATCCCGGTCAAACTCGACCTCACCTTCCTCCTGGTGCTGCCGCTTTTCGGGTGGCTCATTAGCGTGCAGGTCGGGGACCTCGTCTCGGTGCTCAACGAAACGATGGGGTTGCAACTCGACGTGGCGGTGCTGACGGCAGGATCGATGCCCTTTGTCATCGGCATGGCCGCCGCGATCGGGCTTTTTGCGGGCGTGTTGCTCCACGAGTTCGGCCACGCGCTGGTCGCGATGCGCTATGGATTCCCCATCGAATCGATCACGCTCTGGTTTTTGGGCGGTATCGCCCAGCTGTCCGAGCAACCGGAGGAATGGCGGACCGAACTGTACATCGCCATCGCGGGACCGATCGTCAGCGTCGCCATCGGGGTCATCCTGTGGGTGGGTCTCGCCTTCGTTCCGGCGTCGATGAACGTGCTGGGCTTCCTGGTGGCGTACCTCGCCTTGATCAACATCGTGCTGGCGGTGTTCAACATGCTCCCCGGCTTCCCGATGGACGGCGGCCGCGTGTTGCGAGCGCTGTTGGCCCGCAAGCGGTCGTTCGCCCGGGCGACCCACCTCGCGGCGGAGGTCGGCAAGGGCGTGGCGATCCTGCTTGGAATCTTCGGGCTATTCGGCGGGAACATCATCCTCATCGCGATCGCCTTCTTCATCTACATCGGTGCCGCCGGCGAATCCCAACAGACGACGCTCAAGGCGGCCTTCGAGGGCGTGACAGTTGCTGACGTGATGACGCCGGAGGAGTCTGTCAGTACTGTGTCACCGGCTCTAACCGTCTCGGAGCTGATCGAGCGGATGTTCCGCCATCGCTACACGGGGTTCCCGGTCGAACAAAACGACGAGATCATCGGCATGGTCACGCTCGCTGACGCCCGGGAGGTCGAGGCCGTCGAGCGCGATGCCTACACCGTCGAGGACGTGATGAGCACGACCCTCCACACGATCGAGGAGGGGGTCGACGCGGCCACGGCCCTCGAGCGGATGCAGAAGGAGTCGATCGGCCGCCTCCTCGTCGTCGACGAGTTCGGCGAGATGGCCGGCTTGCTCTCCCGGACGGATCTCATGCGGGCCTTCGAGATCATCAAGACCAGCGGCTTGCAGCCCGAAAAACAGGGGCGGGAGCCGGATCGGCGGTTCGTCGACGGCGATGCCGATTCGCCGCGGTGGTAACTGTCGCGGTTGGGGGTGCCTGACAGTTCGAGTGTACTGAGAAAGTCCGGGTGCGAGAATTGAACCACGCCCGAGAACCTGCTCGCTTCGCTCGCAGAACCTCGGTCTGCTTCAATTCTTGCCTTCCGGCTTTTCCACTCCTCGCTTCGCGTCGTCGGGAAAAGTCCGGGTGCGAGAATTGAACCCGCGTCTCAGCCTCCACAAGGCTGAAGGATAGTCCACTACCCTAACCCGGACACGGCTGAAGGGAAGAGGTTCCCGCCCAAATACGTTACGACATGAACCCTCGGCCCGACATCCTTTTGAGGCAATCCCGGCTACGAACGCCCAGACGTGGCGATCACGGACAAGATCTACGTAAAGAACCATCGGCAACTGGCCTCCCAGTTAGAGGTCTCGTTCCCCAAATCCGCCTTCTCGGGCGCGACCCTCGACCTGCTCTTTCAGGGGGAGTTGGAGAAACTCGACGAGGCCAACCGCGACCGAGTTCTCGATTTTGCCGAAGACTTCCTCGACTGCACCTGTCAGTCAAACCCCTACTGTGGGCACCCCGAACGCAAGTTCATCAGCTATCTGCTCGATCTCCGAGCCCAGGGACTGGACCCCGAGTCGATCGTGGACGTCATGACGGCTGATTACCTGCTGTATGCCTATCCAGGGGACATATACTCGTTTCTGGACGATTCGGTCCGAACGCTCGAAGCCGTCGAAGAAATCGCCCGGGTCGACGGGCGTGAGGAAGAAGCGCGACGAGCCGCCGATCGCAAGCGGGAGTTGCTCTAACCCTCCGGCCTACCCGATCTGATATCGATCCGTTTCGTTCCCGTTGCCGGCCTCTTCGTCGATGTCTTCGAGGTGAACGACCTCCTCGACTTCCTCCTCCTGATCGACGGCCTCCTGCAGGCGGGTGATGTACTCCTTGTGTTCCTGGAGCTGGTCCCGGAGGTGTTGGGCTTCCAGTTCGAGCCGCTCGTGTTCCCTGACGAAACTCTTCGGAACCTCGACTCGCGGCGGGAACTCCTCGGTGTCGGCCTCCCGGACTTCATTTTCGGGCACGACCCGGATCTTGCCCTCGTGGGCGACCAACTGGTCCACGTAGTCCCGGAACACTGCCGACAGGGAGATGTCCCGCTCCTCGGCGATATCGCGCAGCGCCTCGAAGCGATCCTCGCTCACCCGGAAAGAGATCGTCTTGTTCTTCTTCCCCATGGATACCTGCTTACACAGGCGTCTCCTTAAGGATTCGTCAGACGTTCGTCACGGTCAGGCTTCCTCGGCGGCCTCCGGCTCCTCCTCGTGTTCGTCCAGGCTTTCGAGGGCCTCAACCACGGCCGAGCGGTAGCCGTCGGCGTCGACGTCGTACTCCTCGCGGGCCCGAACCCCGTATTCGTTGGCCTCGGAGTCTAAGTCCTCTAGTCGGTCGAGGGTCCGTTCGGCGGTTTCTGCCACCCACCGACTGCGAGTCGCCTCGTCGGCGACGGTGATCGATTCCGGGCGGATCGAGACGTTGATCGTCCCGTCGTCGGTCTCGTAGGTGCGGGGTTTGCCCACGACGGCGACGTAGGTAGGCGTTTCAAGCTCCCGAAGCGCCCCGGCGGCCTCGGGCTGGTACTGGCCGGCGTAGACGAACACCGTTCCGGTGGGATCGACGACTCGACCCTGCCAGTACTCGCTTTCGTTGCCCACGTCCTCGGTTTCGGTCAGGGTGCCGACGACGAAGACCCTGTTTGCCTGCTCGCCGGTCGGGAGCAGTACGTACACCGGCGCCCGGTCGTCGTCGCTTTCCTTGAACGTGAATGTGGCGTCGTTGAGTTCCGTGGCAAAGACGCGACGGGCCGTTTCCCGCATTGGGGTCGTGTTCTCGGCCATTTACATCGACCTCGCACGGATGAGGACGTCGTCCGGATCCACCGGTTCGGTCAGCTCCTCGACGTCGTTCGCGAGGAGGTATCGCCCCATGACGGGCCCGGTGACCCGGTAGTATCGCCCGAGGACGGTCGCTTCCATCTCGTCGGCGACGACTGAGGTATCCAGTGCGTCCTGGGCCATCTCCTTTGCCGTTTCCAGGTCGACGCCGGTGAGGTCCTCCGTCGCCTCGCGATCGAAGATGACCTCCTGGACCTCGGCCCCGTCGTCGAGGACGCCTTTGATGCGGAGGTCGAACTCCCCTTCGACGTCCCCGTGCTCCGAACACCGTCCGTTCTGGAGGACCCGGGTACAGCCCTCGATCGGACAGCGCTTGATGAGGCCGCTGCCGGACTGGATGTCCACGAGCGCGCCCTCCATCGTCGAATCGTCATTGCCGACTTCGATGTCCTCGTCGACTTCGGTGATCTCGGTCGTCTTGTTGAGTTTGACCGAGTACCGACCCTGATATTCGTCGGTGACGACGTTTTCGAGCTGGTAGACCGATCCCTCCTCCAAAGTCTGGAGGTCGGACTTCGCCCACGCGGTGAACTTGATCGTCCCCGAGTCGTCGCCCAGGAGCCCGACCTGGCCGACGGCGTCGCTGCGGGGATCCCAGAGGTCGACGACCTTCGCGGTGAGGCTGACCCACTGTTCGGGCTGGCCGATGTCGGCGATCGAGACGGCTTCCTCGCTGTCGCCGGCCAGGTCCTCGCGTTCGAGGCCGGCCTCTTCGAGGTAGTGGTTCTCGACGCTGCGTCTGGCTTCCGAGAGTGGGACTTTGTATTCCGAAACGAGCCGGTCCAGCCGTGCGGAGACGTCCTCCAGGTCGATGTCGAGATGCTCTTCGAACTCCTCGTGAATATCGCGGGCCGCGTTCTCAATGTCGCTCATGGTAGATCAGTCCCCGAGCGTGGGCGGGAGACGGTGCAAGGTTGTTCGCGTTCGTTCTTAAACCTCCCCACGTGGCGGGACGTTGAAACCCCTGCAAGCGATACGTGAGGTATGGCGGATTTCGGCGGGCTGGTTCGCAGGGCGGCCAGGCGGGCGGGACGGACGGTCGGGGCCGTGAGCAAGGAGCTCGCCGGCGGCAAGGCCGAAGGGGCCCTCCCGCAGGACGATTCAGGCCGGGTCAAAATCGTCTGCCGTCGCTACGCCGAAAAACGAGCCGTGGCGATCACGAACGGCGCTCCCGACTGTTACGAACCGACCAATCCGGACTGTGAGTCCTGTCTAGAAGACATCGAGGACGGGACCGTCGAGACCTGGTAGTTACTCTTCGGGCTGGACGCGTACTCGCATCGTCCCGTCGCTCGTGACGCCGACGAGGATGTGCTGTCTCACTTCTCGGCCCGCGATAGCATCACCCGCGTCGTCGCTGACCATTTTCATCACTTCCGGCGCGGAGAACGGCACTTTCACGCCCGCGTCGTCACAGCCGGCATAGACCAGATCCGGCACTTCATAGAGGTCCGTGCCCGGTTCGATGGTCACCTGCACCGGTGCCTGCAGCGTTTCGGCGAAGGCGACGGTTTCCCTGGCCTTCGAGACGTTGTCTCGGGCGCTTGCCTCGACTTTCGAGACGTTTGCCCTGGAGGTCCCGAGCTCCGCCGCGATGTCAGCCTGCGGAAGCCCCCGCTCTCGGAGCGCGAGCACTTCGGCCTGCCGTCTGGTCAACACGCTCGCTGCCGGATCGAAACCGGATCGATCGAGAATCGCGTCGACGTCCGGAACCTCACTCATCGACTTCACGTTCGAGGGCCGGCACAAAAAGGCAACTGCCCTAACTGCCCCAGAAGTTCTCGCGACTGCCCAGTCGCGGATCGTCTTTCTTGCGCTCGCGGCTGTCGGCACTCGCTTCGTCCGCCTCCTCGTCCGTGTCCGCTGTATCCTCCGCTTCCACAGCCTCAGTGTCGTCGTCCTCGGTTTCGGATGGCGGACCCTCGAGCTTCGACTCCAGGGTGGCACGGGCGTAGTTCGATTTCACCGTTTCGACCGTCGCCTCGACCCAGGCCTCGGGAAGCACACCGTCGACCATGATCACGAAGCCGGACTCCTGGTGGTGGCCCACACCGGCGCCGCTTTCGTGCATGTCCGTCACTTCGAGTGTTACTTCCTCGCCCGGGACGACCGGCGCCGTCTTCAGGTCCTCGATCGGCTGGTTGTAATGGTTACACCATTCCATCCCGCCCCGATCCCCGTAATGCTGACACCCCATTCCGTCGATGCGTTCCGAAAAGTGGGGGCAGTCATCCGCGATTGGGCAGTTGGCCATTACGGCCTACTACCGGTCCAGCCCATTAAACTCCACCGTCACAGGTCAAACCCCACGCTCCTCTTGTCTGAGCAGGAGGACCATCGAGAGCCCCGAGACCAGGATGAGGATGAGGGCCGGGACCGCTGCATACTGGTAGTAGAGGCTGTCGTGGGCGGCCCAGATGATCGTCACCAGCGTGTCTCGCCCGATCGGCTGCAGCATGAGCGTGGCCGGCAGCTCCTTCATCGTCGTCAGGAAGACCAGGGCACCGCCCGCGACGACTCCGGGGGCTATCTCCGGGAAAATCACTCGACGGAAGGTCCGCCACGGCCCCGCATCCAGCGTCCTGGCGGCCTCGGCGGTCGAGTCGTCGAATTCGACGATCGCCGACCTGGTGGTGCCCACCGCTTGCGGGAGAAAGCGCACGACGTAGGCAAAGATCAGAAGCGGCACCGTTCGATACAGCCACGGGACCGTGGCGGTTCCCAGAAAGACCAGCGCGAGTCCGATCACGACCCCGGGGACTGCGAAGCCGACGTAGGTCCCCCGCTCGAGCACTTTCGCAAGCCGACTCGACCCCCTGGCCCCGAGATACGCGACCGGGAGTGCCAATGCGCTCGCGACCACGGCAGCCATGAGCGCGAACGCAACCGAGTTGAGCGCATACGACGGCTGAAAGGCGAGGGAGGGCACTGGATTGCCGGTGGAACGAAAGAGCCAGGAGCTGAAGATGCCCACCGGGAGGACGATCGTCACCAAGCCGAGGAGACCAATGGCCCCCATTGCCGGGTACCGGACCCAGCCCAGTTCGATCGGCGTTCCCTGGCGTCGCTTTGTCTGGCTTCCCGACCTGCCGACTCGGGACTCGACGAGGAGGACGACTCCAGCCAAAGTAAGCAACTGGAGGGAGAGGAGCGCGGCATAGCCCACGTTGAAGGAGTTCGCTTCGGCGTAAATCGCACTTGTGAACACTGAAACGCCCATGAACGCCGGCGTGCCGAAATCCGATAGCGCGTAGAGCGCGACGAGCAGGGCCCCAGCCGAGACCGAGGAGCGGATCTGTGGGAGGGTAACTCGCCGGAAGGCCTCGACTGGGCTGGCGTCGAGCGTTCTGGCGGCCTCGACCAGCGAAGCGTCCATCGACTGGAGGGCGGCCCGAGCGGCCAGAAACACGTAGGGATAGGTATACAGGGTGATGACCAGCACGGCACCCGCAAAACCATCGATGAGCGGCACCTTGAGCCCCAGAACGGATGTCACCTCTCCGTGACGCCCGAACGCCGCCACCGCAGCAAACGCCCCAATGTAACTCGGCACGACCAACGGCAAGGCGGCGACGATCGAGAAAAACCGTCTGGCAGGCAGGTCGGTGCGGGTGGTGAGAACCGCCAACGGGACGCCGATCAGGACCGAGGCGATGGTCGTTGCGAGAACCAGCCCGATAGATCGGGCTCCGATGAGAACCGTTCGGGGGGCTGTGAGCAACTCGATCGCCCGGCCGGGGTCGACGCTACTGGCCCGAAGGACGAGCCAGAAGAGCGGCGAGATCACCAGCAGTGCGATAACTGCACCCAGCAGGAGTGCCGCAAGGCGGTGCCGCGGTGTCTCCCCTCGTCGCTCGCGGAGCGAACGACCGATCTCGGCCAGGCGATGGAACAGTCCCCTCATCGGATCGGTGTCGCTTAGACGGTCATGCCTTCTTCACGGAGGAGATCGACGGCCGGTTCGAGGTCGCCCAGCGCGTTCAGGTCGAAGTCCGGGGGCTGCAGCTCCGAAAGCGGCGGGAGCGGCCCTTCGTATTCGACCCCGTCGACGACCGGATATTCGCCGTTGGTCTCGACGAAGAATTCCTGGCCCTCGACCGCCAGCACGTGGCGGACGAACTCCGCGGCGAGGTTGGGGGCGTCTGCCCCAGAGAGGACGGCAATGCCGGAGACGTTGAAGAGACTCCCCGCGTCGTTCTGGGTGAACGTGACAGAAAGCGGGGCGTCGGGGCGGTTGCCCATGACCCTGGCGGCGTAGTACTGGTTCCCGAGTCCGACCGAGACCTCGCCGTCAGCGACTGCTTCGGCTTGCTGGGTGCCACTGGAGTAGAGTTCGGCGTCCTGGTCCTCAAGCATCGCCCGGACCCACTCTCGGGTACGATCTTCGCCCTCGAGTTCGATCATCGCGACGATGAACGAGCGGAAGGTGCCGGAATTCGGTCGCGTCGAAATCTCGCCGGCGAACCGGTCATCGTCGGCGTACGCGAAGATGTCCGTTGGGAGGTCCTCCGCGCTCCAGACCTCGGAGTTGTACTGGACGGCCCGGACGCGGCCCGAGGCTCCTGTCCACTGGCCGTCCGGGTCGCTCTTGTTATCGGGAACAGCGTCGACGACGTCCGTGGGCAGTTCGCGAGCCAGCCCCTCGCTTTTCAGGGCGGCGAGCGCTCCCGAGGACTGGGTGTAAAACACGTCAGCCGGCGTGGATTCGCCCTCCTCTGTGAGGCTGTTGAGCTGGGCCTCGTTGCTGTCGTAATCCCGGGTGATCGTGAAGTCGGGGTATTCCGCCTCCAGGGATTCGAACAGCGGGTCGATCTGGTCGCGAGTGCGCCCGGAGTAGACGATCAACTCTCCTTCGAGGTCACCGAGGTCGTCCCAGGTCACCCCACCGCCGTCGATCGGGGCCGCCTGGGGGCCGTCGTCGGCGAAGGGATCCTCGCTTCCCGAGCCGAGACACCCAGCCAGGCCCACGCTCGATGCAAGTGCGACCCCGGCCGTCCCGAGGAGCTGTCGTCGACTCAACGTCTTACCGGAGTCGACCTTCGATTCGTCCGTGGCGACTGTCTTGGTACCGTCTTGCATTTGTTTTAGGTTACCCTAAACCGTACTTAGTCGTGATGGTTTTAGGTGAGGCGAAAAATACAGTGCGTGCCAGTATCGGGGATTATTTAGGGGTGCCTAAACTAAGATTCGTCGGATAGCGGTTTGAAACGCCCATGGGAGCCCAGAACGCCTCGAACGCGCCGGCCAGCGAGCCACGGACCACGTCGGAGAGTGCAGGAGAGAGCGATGCGGCCACGGTTCTGACACTCGAATCGGTGACGACGACCTTCGATGGCGACCCGGCGATCGAGGACCTCTCCATCTCCGTTCAGGACGGCGAACTGCTGACGATTCTCGGCCCGTCAGGCTGTGGGAAAACGACGGCCCTCCGAACCATCGCGGGGCTGGAAACGCCGGCGTCAGGTCGGATTCGGGTCGGCGGGACGACGGTGGCGGGGCCAGACACGTTCCTCCCTCCCGAACAGCGGGCGGTCGGTATCGTCTTTCAGGACTTCGCTCTTTTCTCTCACATGACCGTCGCGGAGAACGTGGCTTTCGGGATCGAGGACTGGCCAGAAGCTGAGCAAGCGGATCGGGTCACGGAACTCCTCGACCTCGTCGGGCTCTCTGGGGCCGAAGACCGGTCTCCTGCGGACCTTTCCGGGGGGCAACAGCAGCGGGTCGCCCTTGCCAGGGCGCTCGCCCCGGAGCCGGAGCTTCTCCTCCTCGACGAGCCGTTTTCGAGTCTCGATCGCGATCTCCGGGAGCGCATGCGGGAGGAGGTCAAACGGATCCTTCACGACGCCGGCGTTACGACTGTTTTCGTCACGCACGACCAGACAGAAGCCCTGTCGATTTCCGACCGTCTGGCGGTGCTGTGTGACGGTCGGCTGCAGCAGGTCGGCCGACCCGAAGCGGTTTTTGCGTCCCCGGAAACTCGCTTCGTCGCGAACTTCCTCGGCGATCCGACCTTCCTCTCGGGGACGGTTGGGGCCCAGGGCGTCCCCACCGCGATCGGCACTATCGCGCTCGATCAGCTCCCGGATGTCGGCCCGGAGGACCAGGGCCGACCGATCGAGGTCGTCGTCAGGCCGGACGACGTCGCCGTCGAAGCGGCGCCGGTTGGAGACGCTGACGGGACCATTACCCGGCGGAGCTATCAGGGTTCGACCATCAGATACCGGGTCGAACTCGGGGACGGGACCGAACTGGTGGCAACCCACAATCACACTGCCGCCGTCGACGTCGGTGATCCGGTCTCGGTGGGAGTGACCGCCGACCACGAGTTTGCCTGGTTCTGGGTCGAGGAAGGAACCGGGGAGTGCCCGCCGCCAGGTCGAACGGACCGCTGATCGCGGGAATTGGTCGGTGCGTAACCGTTTTGAACATTTGTCGGCTAACATGGGATACAATGAGTCAAAACCCCGATGACGACCGTCTCGAGGAACTTCGAGAAAAGAAGCTCCAGGAGCTTCAGGAGAAGAAAAGTGGAGCGGGCGGTGGCGGCGAGGAGGCCATGGAGGCCCAGCGCGAGCAGGCCGAAGCCAAGAAGAAAGCCGTCTTGCGCCAAAACCTCACGGACGGGGCCCGCAAGCGGCTCAATACCGTGAAAATGAGCCGCGAACAGTTCGGCGAGAAGGTCGAACAGCAGCTGGTCGCCCTTGCCCAGTCGGGCCGCCTTCGCGAGAAGATCGACGAGGAGAAAATGAAGGAATTGCTGCAGGAGATGAAACCGGATTCGAAGAGCTTCAACATCTCTCGGCGGTAGCTCGGCCCCGGGATGGACAGGTACAAGCGCCGGGTGGCCTAACACCACCCCATGTACGACCGGCTGAAGGGATTTCGTGACTTTTACCCCGAGGAGATGGCCGCCCGTCGGGCGATGGTCGATACGCTCGAGGCCACGGCTCGGCAGTACGGGTTCCGCGAGGTCGGCTCGCCGGCCCTCGAACGGACCCAGCTGTACGTCGATAAAAGCGGCGAAGAGATCGTCGACGAACTCTACGCGTTTACCGACGACGGTGGGCGGGAGGTTGCGCTCACTCCGGAACTAACCCCGACGGTCGCCCGGATGGTCGTCGCCAAACAGCAGGCGCTCTCGAAGCCGATCAAGTGGTTTTCCACCCGACCGTTCTGGCGCTACGAAGAGCCTCAGCAGGGTCGATTCCGCGAGTTCTACCAGCTCAACGCCGACATCTTCGGCTCCTCGTCACCGACCGCCGACGCCGAAATACTGGCCTACGCGGCCGACGCCTTGACCGCACTGGGCCTTTCGGCTGAGGACTTCGAGTTCCGAATCTCCCACCGGGACATTTTGGGAGGTCTCCTGGAGTCGATGAGCGGTGAGGTGGACACCAGGGCCGCGATCCGCGCGGTCGACAAAAGCGAGAAAATCGAACGGGCGGAGTATCACGACCTCCTCGTCGACGCGGGGCTCGACCGCGAGCAGGCCGTCGAGTTCGAGAGCCTCCTGGAGAGCGAGGACCTCCAGGCCCTGACTGAGTTCGCCGGAACCAAGCGGGTCGAAGCCGCTGTTGAGAATCTCCAGGCGGTGCTCGATGCGGCCGAGGATTACGGCGTTCGGGAGTACGTTACGCTCTCGCTGGAGACGGCCCGGGGTCTGGATTACTACACGGGGGTCGTCTTCGAGTGTTTCGACTCGACGGGAGACGTGTCGCGAGCGGTCTTCGGCGGGGGACGCTACGACGACCTCATCGAGAGTTTCGGGGGGCAATCGATGCCGGCCGTGGGGGTCGCTCCCGGACTGGCGCCTTTGTCGCTCCTGCTTCAGCGGGCCGGTGTCTGGCCGGAGGAACGCCTCGCAACGGATTACTACGTCCTCCAGATCGGGGATACCCGGTCCGAGGCCGCCCGGATCGTCCGGGACCTTCGCGAGGTGGGTCACGTGGTCGAAACGGACGTCTCGGGCCGCTCGTTCGGTGCGCAACTCGAGTACGCCGACTCGATCAACGCCGAGACCGTCGTCATCGTCGGCGAACAGGACCTCGCTGACGGCATGGTGACGCTGAAGAACATGGACTCGGGCGATCAGCGCCAGGTACCCTACGACGAATTCCCCGGCGAGAACCCCGAGCCCCGCCTCGCCGACTTCGAGTGAGGCAATGCGGGCCTACCGCGTCGCGTACGACGGGCGGGCCTATCACGGCTTTCAGCGCCAACCGGCCGTTTCGACGGTAGAAGACGCGCTTTTGGGGACACTCGCTGAGAGTGGCATCGATTTCGAGGACACCCCTCCAGGCTGGGCGGCGGCCGGGCGCACGGACGCTGGGGTTTCCGCACTGGCTCAGACCGTCACCTTCGACGCCCCCGAGTGGCTTTCGCCGCGGGCGTTTACGGCACGTCTGCCCGAGGACATCCACGTGTGGGCGAGTACGCCCGTGCCCGACGATTTTCACGCAACCCATGATGCGAACCGCCGGGAATACACCTACTTCTTGGAGAACCGATCGACCGACCAGGACCGGGTCGAGGCCCTGAATGACGCTTTGTCGGGGGTGCATGACTTCCACAACCTGGCCGCCGAGGACGAGGGGACGGTGCGAGACATTTCCGTTGAGAGTCGGTCTGAGGGCCAATTCCGGCGAATCACCGTCGAGGCGGATGGTTTCCCACGGCAACTCGTCAGGCGCCTTGTCGCACTCTACGAGCGGGTCCTCTGGGGCGGGGTCGACCTCGCGTTCGTCGACCGAGTGCTCGATCCCGACCCGCTCCCCGGGCCCAAGGGAATCAAACCGGCGCCGGCCTATCCGCTCGTGCTGACGGACGTGGCCTACAGCCAGGAGTTTGAAATTGACGAGAGTGCGGTCGAGATGGCCCGGGAGGTCCTTTCGGACCGGGTGCGACAGGATCGAACCCGGGCCAGGGTGGGCACGGTCCTCGAGCGGGGGATGCAGGATCGATCGGGAGCCGCGGGCGACAACGCTTAACCGCTCCCCGCCGCCAGCCCGGTTATGGAACAGGTGCCAGAACGCGAGGAACTGCCGGCCGAATACACCTGGGATCTCGAAGCTATCTTCGAGTCTACGGCGGACTGGGAGGCGGCCTTCGAGTCGGTCGCCGACCGAATCGACGACGTTCGCGAGTACGAGGGCCGCCTGGGAGAGGACGGCGACGTCCTCGCTGAGGCGCTCTCCACCCGGGACGATCTCTCCCGCGATCTGGAGCAGGTGGCCGCCTATGCAAGGATGCGCTCGGACGAGGACACGCGGGACCAGGAGGCACAAGGGAGAGCGACCAGGGCCCGAACCTTGGCCGCCGAAGCCTCGAGTGCGACCTCCTTCATCGAACCGGAGATTCAGCAACTCCCCGCCGACCGCGTCGAGGCGATGCTGAAGTCCACGCCCGAACTCGAAAAGTACGAGCACTACCTTGAGGACGTGCTCCGGTTGGCCCCCCACACCCGCTCGGCGGAAGTAGAGGAGGTGCTCTCGGAGCTCGGCGAGGTCCTCTCGGCCCCCTCGGACGTGTACAGCAAGCTGACCGACGCCGATCTCACCTTCCCCACCGTGGAGGACCCGGACGGCGAGCCCGTCGAGATCACCCAATCGAACTTCACCTCGCTCCTGCAGCGCCCCGACCGGGACTTCCGGGAGCGAGTTTACGAAGGCTTTTTCGAGGAACTCGGCGGCGTGCGGAACACGCTTGGCACGTCGTTGAACCATCAGGTGCGAAAGCACGTCAAGAGTGCCGACATCCGGGACTACGAGTCACCCAGGCAGGCCGCCCTCGACGGCAGCAACGTCCCGGTGTCGGTGTACGACGCTCTCGTCGAAACCGTCGAGGGGAACCTCGACACGCTGCACCGCCACCTCGACCTGAAAGCCTCGGCGCTCGACCTCGACCAACTGGCGATGTGGGACGTCTACGCGCCGGCAGCCCCCGGTGAGAGCCCGGAGATCGACTACGAGGAGGCGACTGACATGGTCGTCTCGGCCCTCGCCCCGCTGGGCGAGGAGTACCAGGAACGGGTCGCAGCGGGCATCGAATCGCGGTGGATCGACGTCTACGAGAATCGGGGCAAGCGGTCGGGTGCCTACTCCGGCGGAACCTACGACACCCAGCCCTACATTCTGATGAACTGGCAGGAAGACGTCTCCTCCCTCTACACCCTCGCTCACGAACTGGGGCACTCGATGCACTCGGAACTCGCAAGCGAGGCTCAACCCTACGTCGACGCCGACTACGAGATTTTCGTCGCGGAAGTCGCCTCGACGGTCAACGAGACCCTACTCACCCACTATCTGCTCGACACCGTCGAAGACGAGCAATTTCGCGCCCACGTCCTCGATCAGTTCCTGGAGCGGTTCCGGTCGACACTGTATCGCCAGACGCTGTTCGCGGCCTTCGAAGCCGACATCCACGAGCGATCCGCAGCTGGCGAGCCACTGACCCCGGACCGACTCGACGAACTGTACGGCTCTCGCAAGGAGCGGTATTACGAGCCGGCCGACGTTGACGAGACGATCCAGGCGGAGTGGATGCGTATTCCGCACTTCTACTACAACTTCTACGTCTATCAGTACGCCACGGGCCTGAGCGCCGCCGTGGCCATCGTCGACCGGATCGAAGGCGACGGGGACTCAGCCGCCGAGGACTACCTCGAAGCCCTCTCACTGGGTGGCAGCGAGTACCCTCTCGACGTGCTCCGGACTGCCGGTGTGGACATGGCCGACCCGGCACCGATCGAAACCGCGATCGAGGAGTATGGCCGTCGAATCGACGAAATGGCGCCGCTCCTGGATTAATTCTCGAGGTCCTTTCGCATCTCGACGGCCGGGCCAGTGACAGAATCGTCGAATTCGTAGGTTAGCTCCCGCACTTTCCGGTAGCCCTGAGCCTCGTAGAACGGAACCGCATTTACTGAGGCCCACAGCCCCAGGCTCTTGCAGCCGCTCTCCCTGGCCCGCGTTTCTAACGCTTGGTAGAGCGTCGTCCCGATGCCCTCACGGGTGACAGCCGGATGGACGTAAATCGCACTGATCTTGGCGTCGACCTCGGCCTGGAAGTCCTCGTCGGGGGCCGTGCTGAGCCAACCGAAACCCACGATCGATCCACTGCGCTCTGCCACGAAAATCGCCGTCTCCGCCGCTTCGATCGGGTACTCTTCGGGATCGCGCTCGTGGGCCCAGGCCGCTACCTGTTCCTCCGTGTAAGCTCGTCCGCCGAGTGCTCTGATCGAGGCGAGGTGCACCCGCCGAATGGCTTCCCCGTCGCCCTCGTGTGCCCGACGGATGGAGAGGTTCATGCTAGACGGTATCGATGGACGGGCAAGAAAGGCAGGGATTACTTTGTCCCTAACCGGTCGGCGACGCGTTTGGCTTCGGTGAGTCGCCCGATGATCCCTGCCCGATCCGTGTAGTTGGTCACGAATTCGATACCATCAGGCGGGTTCAACCGGTCCAGTGCGGCCCAGGACCGGTCGTAGGCCGGCATGCCGGGATCCCATCGGTGGACCGAAAGCACCGACGCTTCGGCGTCCAGTAGCTCCTCGAATTCGGCGGCTGCGACGGCGCCGATTTCCTCGTCGCTCTGCTCCTCCAAGTCCGCACCCGTGCTGCCCTTGTTGCCGCCCATGTAGGCGGTGTAGACCCCGTCGCGATCCAGCATGCTTGCATTCCAGGTCATCCCGAGGGTTTCATAGTCGGCCTCGGGGAGGATCTGACAGCCGTGGCCGATGACGCCAGCATCCGAAGCCAGATGCACCACGATGATCGGGTTGTAGGTAAACTCCCGGAGGGTTTCTGCGAGGGTGTCATCGACGGGGTCGAGCATCTGGGCCGCTGCCGGGGCCTCCGCAGTCATCCCTACTGCGTCGACGCGATGGCGCCCCGAATCGGTCACGACCTCGTAGCCATCCTCAACTGGCTCAACGGTCTCGACCGGCGTCGAAAACTCGATCGCGGCAGCGTGTCGCTCCGCAAGGGCTTCGGGAAGTCGCTGGAGTCCCTCGTCGAAGGTGACGATTGGCGGGGGATCCCGGCCTTTGAAGGCGTAGGGCAGGACGGCTTTGAGAATCGACCGCTCGATGCCATGGCGTTCCAGGGCCTTTCCGAGCGAGTACTCGACGAGCATCTCGTCGGCCGACGAGCCGTAGAGGCCCGTGTAAAGCGGGGCGAACAGTCGATGGGCCGCCTCGCGGCCGAACTTCCGGGTCAGAAACTCCTCCACTGACTCTCCGGGTTGTGGGCCGGCGGTGAACGGTTCGGCCAGCACCCGGAGCTTGCCACGCCAGGAGAGCAGGTCAGTCGTGATCGCATCTTTGACCGAGAGCGGAGCCACCCGAAACTTTCCGTCCTGATAGATGTACAGGGGCTGGTCCGTATTCCCCTCCCGCAGGTCCGTCAGCAGGCCGAGCTCCCCCAACAGCGATTTCACTGGTCCGGCGAGGCGAAGCCGCTGTGGCCCGAGTTCGAGTACGTGCCCGTCGACTGTTCTGGATTTGATGATCCCGCCGGGCTCGTCCTCGGCCTCGAAGGTCACCGTCTCGACCCCTCGCTTCCTGAGTTCGTGGGTCAGGGCCAATCCCGAGATACCCGCGCCGATGACGGCCACGGTGGGTCGCTCGGCTATCGAATCCGACGAATCGGCAGTTTCGTCCCCGCTCATCTCAGGCCTCCGGTTCCTCGAGAAGGGTGTCTACAAACGGGCAGAGCGGATCGCTCGCCATGGGATTTCCCGTCTTCGCGTAGGCGCGCGATCGGCTGCCCCCACAGACGTGGCGATGCTCGCAGTTCCCACAGCTTCCGACGAGTTGCCCCTCGTCCCGAAGCTGCTCGAAAAGATCCCCGTTTCGGTAGATCTCGACCAGCGAGGTCTCGGTCACGTTGCCACCTGAAAGAGGCATGAAGCCGGAGGGAAACACCTCGCCCTCGTGGCTCACGAAAACGAATCCCTTGCCAGCCCGTGTCGAGCCGACCCGGACCCCGTCACCGCCGGCCTCGCGGTTCACTCGATCCGCGACGACCCGGTAGTGCGGCGCTTCGACGGTAATCGTCCGGAAGGGGGCCGCCTTCTGTCGTTCGTAGAGGAACTCCATCACCTCGATCGTCTCTTCGGGTTCGAGCTGTTCGAGTTCGGTCCCGCGGCCGATCGGGACCAGGAAGAAGACTTCCCACATCGCCGCCCCCAGTTCCTCGACGCGGTCGGCGATGGCGGGGAGGTCCTCGACCGTGTTCGCCGTCACTGTCGTGTTGATCTGAATGCCCAGCCCGGCCTCTTTCGCCATTTCCGCCCGGTCCATGATGAGGTCGTAGGAGCCCTCCTCGCCCCGGAACGTGTCGTGGGCTTCGGAAGTGGCTCCGTCGAGTGAGAGAGCGATCCGCTTGACGCCCAGATCGGCGAAGGTTTCGAGCACCTCCCGGTCCAAAAGCGAGGTCGGCGCGGGGGTCACCGCCGTCGGGAGCTCCTGGTCGGTCGCGTATTCGATTAACTCGTAGAGGTCCGGTCGCTTGAGCGGGTCACCGCCGGAAATGACGAAAATCGGGGACGGATGGCCGAAGTTGGCGATCTGATCGATCAGCGCCTTTCCCTCCGCCGTCGAAAGTTCGTTTGGGTCCCGATCCGGTTGGGCGTCGGCCCGACAATGGTCACACTCCAGATCGCAGGCCTGGGTCACTTCCCAGGTCGCGATCAGCGGGGTTTGGCCGTAATCCCGGCCGTGTGCGCCCCCACCAGGCGTGCCACCCGGATGTCCATCGGTCATTGTCGAACCTATGCGGTCGACGGATATAAGCGCCGGTTCTCAGCCCGCGTGGAAGAGCCTCGAATTTATATCCGATCGCCCGACTAACGTACACAAGGCATCGATGAACGAACTGTCCGCGCTGTCGGTCTCGCACAAACGGGCCTCCGTCGACGAGATCAGTGATCTCACCGAACGCCCGACGGAGTCGTTGTTGCAGCGGTTGGTGGGGGCCGGCGCCCGCGAAGCGTACGTGTTGCACACGTGCAACCGAGCCGAGTACTACGTCACCGGACCGACCAGCGCTCGTGAGGCCGCAATCGAGGACCTCGATCTCTCCGCGGACGTCGTGATGCGGTACGAGGGCAGCGACGCGGCACGGCACCTCTTTCGGGTTGCAGCGGGGCTCGAGAGCATGGTCGTCGGAGAGGACGAGATCCTTGGGCAGGTCTCTTCAGCCCAGGAAACGGCAATCCCCTATCTGGACGGAACCCTCGGCCCGGTGGTTGAAAAGGCGATTCGAGTCGGGAAGCGGGTTCGGTCCGAGACACGCATCAACGAGGGCAATTCTTCGATCGGCACTGCTGCGGCCGAACTCGCCAGCCGACAACTGGACGACATAGAAAATAGCCGCGCGATCGTGATCGGGGCCGGCGAGATGGGCAAACTCGTCGCGTCCCCGCTGGCGGATCGCGGCGTGGATCTTTTGGTCACGAACCGGACCTACGAGTCGGCCAAGGCGCTTTCCGAACGGGTCGACGGGACGCCGATCTGCTTCGAGGCGGTCGGCTCACGGATGCAGTACGTCGATCTGGTCGTTTCGGCCACGGACGCCCCACATCCAATTCTTGATACGGCGACTTTCGAAGATAGCGAGGTCATCGCGCTCGATCTCGCGAACCCGCCGGACGTCGACCCCGCGGTCAGGGACCTCGATTCGGTGACGGTTTTCGACATCGACGACATCGGGTCAATCGTGGACAGCGCGATGGCGCGACGCTCCGAGGCGGCCGCGGAGGCCGAAGGGATCGTGGCCACGGCGATCCAATCCCTGGAAGAGGATCTGAAAAAGCGGGAGGCCGAGGACATGCTCTCGACGATCTACGAGCGGGCGGACGAACTCCGGCGTGCGGAGGTCGACCGGGCGGCCAACCGCCTGGCTGAAAACGGCGGGCTCACCGACCACGAGCGGGAGATCCTCGAAGAGATGGGATCGGCGCTGGTCCACAAACTCCTCTCGACGCCGACCCAGTCGATCAAGCAGGCCGCCGTCTCGGAGGATTATGACACCCTCCGGACAGTCGCCGACGTGTTTCAGGTCCCGGAAATGCCACCGAACACGCCGCCGAAATCGACGGACAAGCCGCCAGTGGGGGTCGGCGAACACTCCGACTCGGAGGCCGAGGAAGGCGAAACGGGACCATGACCGCCGGGGCTGGCCGACCCAAAGGGACTTGATTATCCGGACCGTAGCACCGCCAAACGATGTCTCGGAGCCCCTCTCTCCCGGATCGGCCCACTCTCGATCTGGACCCGGATTCGCCCCCGCGGGAACGGTTGGAGGCCTTGAAGTCCCATTACGTGGACATTCTCTCTGTCAACCGCGAACTCGAACAGCAGCTCGACCACGTGACCGAACGACGCGAAACCCTCCAGGAGAAAGTCGACACCCTCCAGCGCGAGAACGAGACGCTGAAGACTGCCTCCCTGTATCTCGCGACCGTCGAGGACCGAACGGATTCTGACGAGGTCATCGTCAAGCAGCACGGCAACAACCAGGAGGTGCTCACCGAGGTGTCCTCGGAACTGGACGATGCCCTGGAGATGGGCGACCGGGTGGCCATCAACGACTCGTTTGCCATCCAGGACATCCTCGACGACGAGACCGACGCCCGGGCCCAGGCGATGGAGATCCAGGAATCGCCCGACGTCACCTACGAGGACATCGGTGGGCTCGAAGACGAGCTTCGGGAAGTCAAGGAAGCCGTCGAAGAACCACTCATTCAGCCCGAGCGCTTCGAGCGCGTCGGTGTCGAGCCGCCGAGCGGTGTGCTCCTCCACGGCCCGCCGGGAACGGGCAAGACGATGCTGGCCAAGGCCGTGGCCAACCAGACCGACGCCACCTTCATCAAAATGGCCGGCTCCGAACTCGTCCGAAAGTTCATCGGGGAAGGCTCCCGGATGGTCCGGGACCTCTTCCAGTTGGCCGCGGAGCGCGAGCCCTCGATCATCTTCATCGACGAGATCGACGCCGTCGCCTCCAAGCGCACCGATTCGAAGACCTCCGGGGACGCGGAGGTCCAGCGCACGATGATGCAGTTGCTCTCGGAGATGGACGGTTTCGAGGAGCGCGGCGAGGTCCGGCTGATGGCCGCGACCAACCGATTCGACATGCTGGATCGGGCGATTCTCCGACCGGGTCGGTTCGACCGCCTGATCGAGGTCCCAAACCCCGACAACGAGGCCCGGGCGGAGATCATGCGGATCCACAGCGAATCGATGAACCTCGATTCGAACGTGAACTTCGAGACCCTCGCTCGCGAGACCGAGGGGTTCAACGGCGCCCAACTGGAGAGTCTCACTACCGAGGCGGGGATGTTCGCCATTCGCGAGGAGCGGCGGACGGTCCGGATGGAGGACTTCCGGGACGCCATCGAGAAACTCGAAGCGTCCGCGGAGGGCGAAACCCCCGGCTACACCGCCTATATCCAGTAGCCGAAGCGACAGGGCTTACTTTCTCCTCGGCGTTTTCGACGTATGGGAGCGATTCGAATCGTCTGGGGGACCGGCCGTGGCCCGACGGAAACGGCGGCCTACGACCGGGCCCTCGCGGCGGCCAACGTTCACAACTACAACCTCGTGAGCGTGTCTTCGGTCATCCCGGCCGACGGGACGGTGACTCGAGTCGGTTCGGCCCCGGACCTCGGCCCGATCGGCCAGAAGCTGACCGTCGTCGAGGGGGCCGCAACGATCGCCGGCCCTGGAGTTTCCTCGGCTGCACTGGCCTGGACGGCCGGTGATGGGCCCGGCTTGTTTTACGAATCCTCGGGCCCGTCCGAGCCGGGGGTTATCAAACGGCGCGTGCAGGAGGGCATCGAGGCCGGGTTGGAATTTCGAGACTGGTCAGCCGACTCGATCGAGGTCGAATCCGCGACCGTGGAGGCAGAAAGCGGGGAATACGCGAGTAGCGTGGTCCTGGCGGTCTACGGGACGGCCGATCCAATTTTGTAGGGTGTGGGTACCGAAAGGGGTTAGGCGGTTGGCGCTTTTAATAAAGGGTAATGTATGGAAATACGCCGTATGCGGGCCGGCCAGGCGACGGGGACGGCCCGGACCTCTCCGCTGCTGCGCGGCGGACCCTCCAGAAACAGGTCTCGGACGTCGAAGCACGAACCCGTCGTCACCTTCCTGACGAGTACCGGGTCGGCTCCCGCGTCGGGGCTGCCGGTGATGAGCCCCAGGTAACGGTCTCGGTGCGACCGCCAGTCGGAAACCCGGTCAGTGCCGGGTTCACGCCGGATATGGAACAGAGTCCGGACGAACCGATTCCGGTCGAGGACCTCGAAGAAGTCGCCCGTGGCCTCGCTGCGAGCGCAGCGCTCCAGGTCAAACAGGCACTCGGAGACGACGTGCCGCCGATGGCCCGGTAAGGCGCGGCGGCGTGGGGTGGCAGGTGATAGGTCGGTGGTTGGTGTCGGTACTAACTGGCTCTACAGGTTGGACAGGTTTCTTCGTGGTCGTAATCGACCAGCCCGACAGCCTTGCGGCCATCCTGTCGCCAGTAGTCGTTACAGCTGGGGCATTCCCTGATTTGGTGGAAGTCGGTTGCGTGTTGCATCACGCCCTAACCTTAATGGTTGTTAACTTAAGGATTACCCTGATAGGGGGATAATGAATATAAGTTCCTTAAACACATATGAATATTCGGCCGTCGAACACACCCTTCAAACGTCGCTCTCGGCTCGTTCGAAGTCAATAGAACAGTCCGTACGCCTGATCGTTCAAGCAGCCCAATTCAGATCCTATTTTACAGGATAACTCCCACTTTTCACAGGCACGTCTCCGTTTTTTGGGTAAGCGAATGAGAAATGGAACCTACTTGTCTTGCTAAATCTCGAACCATGGTCGAGGGCTTGGTTCAGCAATTGAGTTCCTGAAGTAGAATGCGTTTTGTACGGGGTCTCGCTCGGCAAGCACTTCGCCATCGATATCTGGCTCATAATCATCGTTCACAGGAATGTGTGAGTTGATATCCATCTGTGATGAATATGTCTTGACACGAAGTGAATACTCGCCATCAACACGCTGAACATAGCCTATCGTAGCCCCTGAATAGATGCACTCAACTGGCGTAAATCGCCCGTATTGAGAGTCGTATCGGCTATCCTCATCACTAATTAATCCATCTGCATTATCGTCGTTAATCGATTCAGGGAGAAACGGTTTCTCTAATCCAATAAGACCTGCTTGAACGTGAGCAATATTGTCTCCGACCATCTCAACTATACCAACAGTTGAATCGAAGAGGTGAACGCCGATACCTGTAAAGAATC
>Ga0207714_1000603_pt1 | contig 24415 bp, 20 predicted proteins | sample PonA232FremontCA_2_FD_187270 | JGI IMG/M metagenome (GOLD analysis project Ga0207714, IMG submission 187270) | Marine sediment microbial community from Fremont, CA, USA - Pond A23 Sediment 2 (SPAdes) | ecosystem: Environmental > Aquatic > Marine > Unclassified | place: USA: Fremont, California...
ATGAGCTCAGACGTCCGCTTCACCGACTTCAAGTCCGACAAGCAACCGACCTGGTGTCCGGGTTGTGGCGACTTCGGCACCATGAACGGCATGATGAAGGCGCTGGCCGAGACCGGCAACGACCCCGACAACACCTTCGTGGTGGCGGGGATCGGCTGTTCGGGGAAGATCGGCACCTACATGCACAGCTACGCGCTGCATGGCGTTCACGGCCGCGCCCTCCCGGTGGGCATCGGCGTGAAGATGGCCAACCCCGAACTGGAAGTGATGGTTGCGGGGGGTGACGGCGACGGCTACTCCATCGGCGCCGGCCACTTCGTCCACGCCGTCCGCCGGAACGTCGACATGAGTTACGTCGTCATGGACAACCGGATCTACGGGCTGACCAAGGGCCAGGCCTCGCCGACCTCGCGGGAGGACTTCGAGACCGCCACCACGCCCGAAGGCCCCAAACAGCCCCCGGTCAACCCCCTCGCGCTCGCGCTAGCCTCGGGAGCAACGTTCATCGCACAGACGTTCTCCTCGGACTCCCAGCGCCACACCGAGGTCGTCCGGAAGGCCATCGAGCACGACGGCTTCGGCTTCGTCAACGTCTACTCGCCCTGCGTGACCTTCAACGACGTCGACACCTACGACTACTGGCGCGACTCCATCGTCGACCTCGCCGAGACCGACCACGACCCCCACGACTACGAAGAGGCACAGGAGCGGATCATGACCGGCGACCGCGAGCACATCGGCGTCATCTACCAGGACGAGAACTCGGTACCCTTCGAGGAACGCGAGGGTCTCGAAGACCCCATGTACAACATCCCCGACGGCGCCCCCGAGGGCGCAATGGACCTCGTCCGCGAATTCTACTGAGTACCTTTTTTCGGCTCGGGCGCGCTCGCTTCGCTCGCGCACCACTCGCGCAAAAAATCTACGCTAAAAAAGCCGAACGCTCGGCCTCCGGTCTCGCGTTGGGTACTGCGTGCTGGCCGGCCCGCGGACCTGGAATCCAGTCCGTGTGAACCGGCGGCGGTACGCGGATTTGCTGAGTCGGAAAACGTGGCCGGCGTGTTAAGAGGGCATCTCCTGTATCCCCGAGCATGGGAGCGAACCCCCCGCTAGAGCAGACGAACAGTCCCTCCGACCCTCCCGTGGTCTTCGACCGCCTCTTCGACTGGGCGATCGGTGCGCTCCTGACCCTCGTCGGGCTCCTGAGCGCGCTCGTGGGGGGGTCGCTGTACTACGTCGTCGACCGCGCCACCGTCGCCGAGGTCGTTGCCGCCTCGGAGTTCCGGTCCGAGGTCCTGACCGAGCCCGAGACTGTCGACCTGTTGTGGGCGCTCGGCCAGTGGGGTGGGCTCGGGCTCGTCGGCGTCGGCGTCCTGAGCGTGGCCGTCGGTGTCGCCGTGGTCGTCGCCCACGGTCGGGCGCGCAGCGCGGGTCGACCTACCCCGCGGTGGGTTCTCGGCGTGGCCGGCGCGATCGTCGGCACGGTCCTCGGCTTCGTCCCGCTGTCACCGGCGCTTGGTGGCGCTGTGGCTGGCTATCTCGACCCTGACCGGTCTGCCACCGGGCTGGGCGTCGGCGCCATCACTGGCGTCTTCGCCGCGCTGCCCGCGTTCGTCGTCGCGCTGTTCGTCGGCGTCGGCCTGGCCAGCGGTCTCCCGCCCAGCCTCGTCCCGGCGGCCACGGCGGTCGTCGCGCTCGGGGCGCTGTTCGCGCTGGTCTACCTCGTCGGGCTGAGCGCGCTCGGGGGGTATCTCGGGTATCGGCTCGCCGACAGCTGAGGCGGCCACACGGGCGGCTCGCACCGCACCGCTCTTTTCGCTCCGGCCCAATTCACACTATGAACCTCTTCTGGCACCGGCGAGACCTCCGGATCCCGGATAATCGCGGCCTCGCGCTGGCCGCGACCGACGACGAGGTGCTCCCGGTCTACGTCGTCGACCCCGACCTTCTCAGGCAGGTCGGCAAGCGCCAGCGAGCGTTTTTCATCGACGGCGTCCGGAAGCTGAAACGGCGCTACCGCTCGCTCGGCGGCGACCTGCTCGTGCGGGCCGGCGCACCTGCGGAGACTCTCGCCGAAGTCAGCGGGGAGTACGGCGCCGACCGGGTCCACTACAACCGTCACTACCGGCCGGCGCGCCGCAACCGCGGGCGCCGCGTCGACGAGCGACTCTCCACCGAGGCCGTCGAGGACCTGGTCCTGGTCGACCCACGGCGTCTCGACTCGAGATACGAGAACCACAGCCGCTTCTACGACGACTGGCAGGACGAGCGGAAGCTGACGCCGTTCGATGCCCCCGACGGGGACCGGCTCCTCGACGCCGCTGACGACACCGAAGTGCCGGACATCGAGGCCGACATCGACCTGCCGGCGTCCGGCTACCGGGCGGCTCGCGACCGCTACGACCGGTTTCTCGACACCGGGATCGAGAGCTACAACGACACCCGCGACGACATGCACCTGGCCGTCGAGCGGCCGGTCGGTGCCGTCTCCCGGCTCTCGCCGTACCTGGCGGCCGGGATGCTCGGCATCCGGGAGGTATGGGCCGACGCCTCCGAACGGTACGGTGCCGCCAGCGGGGGCGCACAGCGCAACGTCGACAAATTCCGCTACGAACTCTCCTGGCGCGAGCAGAACTATCACCTGCTGTACTACAACCCGACGCTGCTGACAGAGAACTATAGGGACTTTCAGAACCCGATCGCCTGGGAGAACGACCCCGAGACGTCCGAGGCCTGGAAGCGCGGCGAGACGGGCTATCCCTTCGTCGACGCGGGGATGCGCCAGCTGAACGAGGAGGGGTATATCCACAACCGGCCCCGCCAGAACGTCGCCTCCTTCCTGACGAAACACCTGCTGGTCGACTGGCGGGAGGGGGCCAGATACTTCGCCAAACAGCTCGTCGACCACGACCCGGCCAACAACTACGGCAACTGGCAGTGGACCGCCTCGACGGGGACGGACTCCGTAGACGTGCGGATCTTCGACCCGGTCGCCCAGATGTCGAAGTACGACGACGGCGCGACCTACGTGAAGGAGTACGTTCCGGAGCTCCGTGACGTCCCCGCCGGGAAGGCCGTCCACTGGCCGACCCTGCCCGCGGCAGAACGCCACCGGCTCGCCCCCGACTACCCCGACCCGGTCGTCGACCGCAACGACGGCTACGAACGCGCCCAGCGGGTCTTCGGGGCGGCTCTCGGCAAACGGTGAGGCGGGCGGCAGCCGGTCGTCCGGGTTCCGCTACTGCTCCTCGACCCGAACCGAACAGTACAGACAGACGGTCTCGCCGCCGACGTAGTTGACGTCCCGTTCCCCACAGTCCGGACAGCGGTAGGTGTCGTTGTTGTACTCGGTCGACCCGCGGGGGACGTGGAGCTGGCCGGCCCCGACAACCCGCTCGATTGCCTCCGGGAGGGCCCGTGATTTGAACCGGGGGCGGTGGGCCAGGTAGTCCTCGCCGCCGGGGTCCGGGCCGTGGAGGTCGTCCCATTCCACGCCCCGGTAGTTCCGGCTGGCGTGCAACAGCAGGCTGTTGGCGGCGTCGAACAGCGGCCCGGTGGCGGCGTCGAGCGGGTCCTCCGGCTGGTTGGCGTCGTAGAGGCGCTCGGCCCGGTCGTAGGCCTGTGTGGCGGCCTCGTCGGCACCCCGGACGACGGCGGCGTCCGCGACGAATTCCTGGCAGACGGCCCGTTCGACCCCCTCGCGGACGTGATCCCGGGCGTCGAGCGCGAGCGGCGCGACCGTGAGCGCGCGGTAGCGAGCGCGGTCCTCCACGCCGGCAAGGCGGTAACACAGCCCGGCAGTGAGCAGGAAGGAAAGCCCGGCAGCCGGACGGTCCCGCGGCCCCGGTGCGAGCACGTCCCCGCCGGTACCGTCGCCGCGCTGGCCGTCGCCGAGGTCGCGGTGTGCGGCTCGTGTGTAGGCGTCACCGGCCGCCTGCCAGTCCCCGTCGACCAGCGCCGAGATGGCCGTCTCGCGGTGTGGGTTCGGCATACGCCACGTGGGGACGCGAGCCCTAAGTGCAGCGTCCCTACAGAGTGAGCCCGATGTGGCTGGCGGGCAGCCCGTCGGCGTCTTCCACGCCCGCACGCTCGGCGAGCAGTGCCGCCCCGAGCCGCCGCGCGAGCCCGTCTGCGTCGCCGACGGCGTCCGCGAGGACGGAGGCCCCGGGTGATGTCTGGGTGATGGCGTCCCGGATGGCCGCCGCGTCGGGGTCGTCGAGTCCGTCGGCGATGTCGCGCAGCTGGAGCGCGGTGTGGACGCCGGCGGTCAGGTATCGGGCGGCCCGGCTCTCCGGATCCGGGACGGCGGCGATCGTCGAGAGATAGCTCGCGGCGTGTGTCTCTCCGATGTCCGCCTCGCGCTCGACGAAGTCGCGAACGGCGTCGCGGTCGGGGGCGGTCCCGAACGCCTCGCTGGCGGCCCCGTACAGGCGACTCTCCTCGTCGGCGATCTCGTGGAAGACGTTTCCGACCACGACAGCGTCGGCGCCGGCCTCGAGGACTGCCCGGGCGTCCTCGCGGTTGTCGAGGCCGCCGCCGTACCAGACCCGCGACCAGGAGACGCCGTCGTCGACGGCCTCCAGGATGTCGACGGCCTCGTCGCCGCCGAAGGTGCCCGAGTACTCCAGGTAAACCACCTCGCTGTCGAGGTGGGTCTCGGCGGCCATGGCGCGGTGTTTCGCGGCCTCGGGCTCGAGGAGGTCAGCTTCGGTGACGTTGGCCTCGCGGGCGGCCGCACTGTCGAGGTTCATGATGATGTAGGCCTCGAAGACTGCCTCCTCCATCATCCAGGCGCCGGCAAAGGCCGAGAGCCGGTCACCTAGCCCCTCGCCCAGCGGGAGCGGGAGTTTCTCGTCGATGTACGCCGGCGCGAGTTCCTCGCGGACGTGCTCGATGCCGCGGCCCAGCTTCCCCACGAGTGCCTCGCTGTCGCCGTTGAGAACCTCCGGGACGGCCATGAAGTCGGCGGCGTCGCGGGTGCGCTCGGTGACGTGGTCGGCGGCGCTTGGCTCGTGGAAGGCAGACACCTCGGCGGCGTTGACCACCTCGAAGGTCTCCTCGGTGTTGTGGTCGGTGACATCCTGGGAGCCGCCGACGGAGACCGCACCGGTGTGAGAGAGATAGAGCGGGTAGGCCAGCGGAAGCTTCTTGTCGCGCTCCGGGTCGACCTTCGTGATGTGGGTCCAGTCCGCGGGCACGGGGTTGGTGTCCAGCGAGAGTACCGTCCGCCCGCCCACCGAGACGAGCCGTCCGAACCTGCTCACCCGTCGAACCAGGGACGCGAGACGCGACATACCACCCTTTGCTGGCGCCGCTATCAAAAGTGTAGCCACTTCGGACTGTCGTGGGAGTACGTCACATTCGGCCGGCGAAGGGCCACCGCTGACCCGTCAGCGGCTCCCCGGCAGCAACTCCGGCTCCCCGTCCCGGTAGATGTACTCCGTGGCGATGCCGGTCAGCGCGGAGTCGGCGGCGGTCGCGTGGGTCTTCGCCAGGTCGAGATAGCCGTTTGCGACGTCGACCACGCGGTCGTAGGCCTCGCGGTCGTTCCCTGCGAGCAGATACTCGGCGGTCACCGGCGTCAGCTGCCCCTCGCGCATGTCCGCGGCGTAGTCGTCGACGTCGTCGAGCCAGACCTGGGCGCCGATGATCGCCAGCACGATCGACCGCTCGAAGGCCGGCGAGACCGGCAGGTCCGCGGCCCGGTACATCTCCACCATCCCCTCGTAGATGACGCCCACGCGGTCGTACTGGGTCCTGATGTAGGGAAGACCGCGCTCGGTCTCCCCGAAGGCTTCGGGCGGGTCCGGGAAGTCGGCGTCGCGGTACTCCACCCGGATCGCCTTGAGTGCGTCCCCGTCACCGTCTTCCGCGCGGGCCATCAGCCGCCTGAACTGCGGATCCTGCTCCTGGTGGCGCTCGGAGACCTCGACGGCCCGCTCGTAGGCCTCTCTGACGCCCTCGGGGAATTCCGAGAAGAGTTCTTCGACTCGCTCCTCGAGTGTCCCCTGGGCGAGTTCGGCCGCACGGCGGCGCTGCTGGTCGGTCGCGCTCTCTCCGCCGACTGCCACCTCGAAGTCGTCGTACTCCTCGTCGTTGATCGCGTCGCGCATGTCGCCGTCGACGAGCGCCTCTACTACGAGGCGGGTGAGGCGGTCGGCACGGTCGTCCTCGCAGTCGTCCCGGCGGTAGAGGTAGCCGAGCGTCAGCTTCGCCGGGAGGATGAGCTTGGTGTCGTACCCGAAGTCGACGGGGACGCCGAACTCGGTTTCGGCGTGGTCTTCCACGGCTGCGAAGGCGTCCTCGACCAGCCCCTCGGTGACGTCGTCGACCCGGCTCTTGAGCCGCAGGCTCCCGTAGTCGAGGACCCCGGAGTCGGCGTAGTAGCCCAGTACCGCCTGCACAGACGTCGGCAGCGCATCCCGGGCGGCCACCCAGCCGGCACTCGCTCGGAGCATCGACCGGGCCTCCGTCGGGCGGGGGCTTTAGCGTGGTGGTGTCGACGGGGGTGTCTGCGCCCTCGGCCGCGAGACCGCGCGACGTGTGGCAGTTCGAGTAGCAAGACTGATTAGCGAAACACGACACTAACGTCCATGGACGACCGTTACGACGTTGTGGTCGCCGGAGCCGGGCCGGCGGGTGCGCAGTGTGCCCGCGACCTCGCCGGCCGGGACTACGACGTGCTCGTCCTCGAGACCGAGTCCGAGGCGGAATTCCCCCGGCAGAGCAACAAGTCCACCGCGGGCACCTTCCCGTCGATGATGGCCTCCTTCTCTGTCCCCAACGAGGTCGTCATGAACTTCACCGACACGGTGGTGCTGGAATCCCCGAACAGCCATACGGTCCAGGAGCAGGCCGGTGCAGTGATGGACTTCGCCGAGTTCAAGCGCTTTCTGGCCCGGGACAGCCGCGAACGCGGGGCCGACTACCGGTTCGACGCCCGGGTCTCCGCGCCCATCACCGAGGACGGCGACGTCGTCGGCGTCGAGTTCAACGGGGACGATCAGGTCTTTGCGGACATCGTCGTCGACGCCACGGGGCCGTCGGCGCCGCTGGCTCGCGAGCTAGGTGTGAGCGACCTCGAGCGCGAGCGCCAGGCCATCGGGGTCGAGTACGAGTTCGAGGGCGTCTCAGTCGACCACCCAGGCTACGCCGACCTGACCGACGCGATGATGCTCCGGCTGGACCACGACCTCGCCCCCGGCGGTTACTCGTGGATCTTCCACACCGGCGAGGACACCGCGAAGGTCGGGCTCTGTTACATCCAGAACGACTACCACAGCGACCGCGCCCGCGAGGGGATGACGGTCGACGACTACCTCGAGTACTGGCTCGATACCGACCCGCGCTTCGAGACTGCCACGAAACTCGAGGGCAAACAGCACCGCGGCTCCGCGCACATCCAGCGCCCGGGCAAACTCTGCACTGACAGCTTCATGGCGATCGGCGACACCGTCCCGACCGTCGACCCGCTGTGGGGCGAGGGGATCCACAAGGGGATGAAGTCCGCACGCGCCGCCGCAGTCACGGCCGACGCCGCCCTCACGCCCCGGAACCCGGACACGTCGGCGGAGGCGATGTCCACCTACGCGGACCTCTGGCACAGCGAGGTCGCACCCAAGGCCCGCACCCGGCTGTTCATGACCGAACTCCTCTACTACGCGCCGAACGAGCGCTACGACAGGCTGATGACCGACCTCAACGCTGCCGACACGGACACCCTCGCGGAGGTCAACGGCGGCAACCCCCTGGCGATGCGGAAGCTGCTTCACCTCTCCGACCTCCCGATGCTCGTCGACTTCGCTCGCGAGCGCCTGGATTATCATCTCCCCACGGGCTCGCCGGGTGCTGCCGCGTCGGCGCTGTACAGCAGCCTACTCGGCCGCCGCTAAGCCGGCCGCGAACAGTTCGTAGGCCGACCCCAGGCTCACCGTGACGGTCGTTTCCTCCAGCGAGACGGTTGCCTCGTCGAGGAGGCTGGCGAGTGTCGCGAGCGAGCTCTCGGCGCCTGTCCCCCCGAGCTCGTCGGCCGCGAGCGCCGACGCGGCGCGCAGCTGTGCGGCCGCCGTCTCCGCGGCGTCGGTCGAGCCGGTCTCGGCCCGCAGGCGTGCGCTCCCATCCGCACCCACTGACCCGGAGACGTACTCGACGTTGCGGGCGGTCTCGGTCAGCGCGGCCGCGACCCGTCGGGGAACGCTCTCCGGGACTGCCCCAGACAGCACGTCCGGCTGGAGGAGAGATCCGACCCGGACCTGCCCGTCCGCCGCGGAACGGAACGCCTCGACCTGTCGCCCCCCGACCGAGGGCGTCGACCCGCTCGCGGTCTCGAGGACGTCCTCGACCTCGGGCCGGGTGCCGACCGCGTACCGTCCCTCGCCCACCTCCCCGACCGCCACCGGGAACGGGAGGTCGGCGTACTCGGCGACGAACAGCCGGCCGTCGGCGTAGGTCTCTTCAGCGAGCGACTCGCCGGCACGCTCCAGGCTCGACGGGAGGCTGGCGCGGTCCCACTCCGTCTCGAGGACGAGCCCGGCGTAGGTCCCCGGGCCGGCGCTGCGGGCGGCGAAGGCGACCGCCTGCCGGACGCCCTCGGGGTCCATCCCGGTCATGGCCGCGACCCCGTCCAGCACGCCGCCCACCGTGCCGGCGTCCAGCAGCGGGAGCGACAGCGGCAGGCCCGGATTCACCGCTCCCGACAGCGCGTCGCTCTCCCGGAGGCTGGCGACGTCGACGGCTGCGAGCGTCTCGGCGCGGTCGGGGACGACCGACAGGTCGGCGCCGCCGGAGCTCCCACCGCCCAGGAGCGCCCAGGCGCCCGCGCCCACCCCGGCCAGCGCCGCAACCAGGCCGCCGCCCGCGAGTACCCGCCGTCGGCTCACCCGCGACCCGTCTCCCTCGGCTGCAGCTTCCGGTTCCTCGGCGACCTGTTCACCCCCTACAGGGGACGGGTCCGCCGGAGCGGCCTCCTCCGCTGTCGGCTCGGCCGCCCCGTCCGACCCGACCGTGGGCTCGCCGCCCCCGCCCGCGAGCGCCCCCTCCTCACCTCCGGCCGGCGGACCGGTCTCCTCGTCGCCAAGCGGACCCGAGTCCGCAGCGAGTGAGTCCTCGTCGTCCTCGAGCGGCCCGGCGTCCTCGCCAGGCGGCCCGCTGTCATCTTCGAGCGGGCCGCCGTCGTCCCCGGCGAGCGGTTCGGTGTCGCTCCCGGCGCCCGCTCCAGCGCCGTCATCCGCCAGCGGTCCCGACTCGTCGTCGGCGGCCGGCTCGGGGTCGGCGGGGGGCTCCTCGGGCGTCGCGGATCCGGGATCCGGCTCGGGGTCGGCCGCTTCGTGGGCCTCGCCGCCCCCGCGCTCGTTCCCGGGCGCCTCCGAACCGCTGTCGGGTCCGGAACCTGCGGCGCCGCCGACGGCCGTGCCCCCGGCCGCTGTCCCCGCGCCCGTCGCGTCGCCCCCGTCGCCGGTCATCGCGCCCTCGAATTCGGCCGCGAACGCGCCCGGTCCGTCGGGACGTTCCTCCGGGTCCCGGTCCAGGCCGCGCATTACGAGGTCGTCGACCGCGTCGGGGAGGTCCGGCCGGAACGTCGAGACCGGCCGGGGGCGCTCGCCCAGAATCGCCGCCCGCTTCTCGGGGAAGGGCGGCCGCTCGGTCAGCGCGAAGTACGTGAGCGCCGCGAGGCCGTACGTGTCGACTGCCTCGCCGTCGACCGTCGACCCCTCGACCTGTTCGGGCGCGGTGAACCCCGTCACGAACGTCCCACCTTCGGCTTGCGCGACGGCCCGACCCAACCCCCAGTCGCCGACCCGCGCCGCCGGTTCGTCCTCGGGGAGCCGGACGTGGGCCGGCCGGAGGTTCCCGTGGGTCACCCCCTCCGCGCTCGCCGCCGCCAGCGTCTCGCCGACGGACCTCACGGTATTCGCGACCGTCTCGTCACCGAGCGCCGCCCAGGCCGTCGCGAGCGTCTCGTCGCCGTCGTCGACGACAAGCACCCACGGCCGTGGCTCGAGCCCCCAGCGCAGCACGTCCACGACTCCGTCGGCGTCTGACGCCGACCACCACGACTGGAGAACCTCCGAGAAGGCGTTTTCGACCGCCGGTCCAGCTCCCGCGGGGGGCGCAAGGAGTTCCACGGCGCGTGCCACGCCCCCTCCGCGAAAGGTGCCAGCGTACACTTCGAGCGCGCGGTGGCGGTACTCCGGACTGACTTTCTCGAGCCCCCGCAGGCCGTCAATTACCCCGATGAACTCCCCGTACCCGGACATTTACCTGTCGTGTCTCGAGGCCGGGCAATCAAACTACCGTCTGCGGCGACGCCCCGGGGCGACGTGGACGGGCGCGGCGGCTTCGCAACCGCTTTCCTGTCTGCGACCATATCTCACGTCGCATGAGTCAAGACCTCACCCCGGAGAGCGTGCCGCGGACCGATGGAATGCCGATGTTCGGCCTCGGTACCTGGGAGAACGACGACCACGACCAGTGCGTCGAGAGCGTCCGTACTGCCCTTGAGATGGGCTATCGCCACATCGACACCGCACAGGCGTATCGCAACGAGGACGCCGTCGGCGAGGGGATCGCCGCCGCCGACGTCGACCGCGAGGACGTCTTCCTCGCCACCAAGGTCTGGACCTCGAATCTCTCCTACGAGGACGTCCACGCGAGCGTCGAGGACAGCCTCGACCGCCTGGGCACCGACTACCTCGATCTGCTGTACATCCACTGGCCGGCCGGCGACTACACACCGGGGGAGACGCTGCGGGCATTCGACGAACTGTACGACGACGGAACCATCGAGCGGGTCGGTGTCTCGAACTTCGAGGCCGACCACGTCGAGACGGCCCGCGAACACCTCGACGCACCGGTCTTCGCGAACCAGGTCGAGATGCACCCGCTTCTCCCCCAGACTGAGCTCCGGGAGTACGCCGCCGAGACCGGCCTCGAGCTGGTGGCCTACTCCCCGCTGAAGCGGGGCGAAGTGTTCGACGACCCCACGCTGACCGCCATCGCCGACGAGCACGGCGTCAGCGCCGCCCAGGTCAGTCTCGCGTGGCTCCGCGAGAAGGACGTCACGGCCATCCCGAAGGCCACGGGCGACGAACACATCCGGGACAACCTTGAGAGCCTCTCGCTGTCGTTGTCCGACGGCGAAATCGGGCGTATCGACGACATCGACCGCCGGGACCGGCAGGTCCACCCCGACTTCGCCCCGGAGGCCTGGGGCTGACGCCGGCTGCCGTCTCGTCACCGGAGAGGTCCCGTCCCGGGTGCGAGCCGTAGCGGACACGAAGACATATACTCCCCCCCGCGTTTAGGCTCGCACATGTCCACCCAGGAGGGGCTCGTCGGCGCGATAAAGATCGACCTAGTCCGTCTCCACGAAACCTGGATGGAGTTCATCTACCCCCGCCAGCGCGGGGCGGAGAATACGGTGTTGGGCAAGTGGACGCCCGACGGGGGTGCCGAGGCCTTCTTCTACCGGCTGTGGAGCGCGGTCGGCGTCCCGGTGGTAGGACTGGTCTACCCGCTCGTGTTGCTGGGCTACTTCATCCGGTTCCAGAGCCGCCGCGTGAACGTCACCGCCGAGCGCCTCGGCCTCGTCGGGGTGCTCCTCCTGTTCGTCCTCCTGTGGGGCGCGCTGTCGACGCTCGTCCGCTTTGTCGCGCCGGGGAGTTTCGTCTCCGGCGGCGTCGTCGCTGTGTTGGCGGCGAGCGCCGTCGCCGTCGTCGCCGCCGGCCTCTCCTACGGCTTCTGGCGGCTCGGCGGCCGGGTCACGACAGTGCTTCTGGCCTACCCCTTCGCCATGACGGCCATCTTCCTGCCGCCGGTCGTCGCCGCGCTCTACTCGACGGCGCTGGCCGACGTCGTGCTGTCCGGGACGGACTCGCTGGCGGTCTGGTTCGTCCAGGAGGGGCCGGACCTGTTCGGGCTCACCGACTATCTCGTCGCCGAGTTCGACCTCGAGGGGGTGGCCTACGTCCTGCTGTGGTTCGCCATTGCGGTCCCGCTTGGGTGGCTGCTGGGCGGCGTCGTCACGCTGGCCGACCTCGTCCGGCCGACCCCCGAGTGAGACGGGCGCCCGGGGGCACAGCTTGCCGGCGAGAGCCCGTCGGCGACACCGTCTTCGCTTCCGAGCCCACGCCAAGTGAGCACGTATTTGTCCGTCCGCGTCAAACGACGGGTATGGAGTTCGACTTCGCGCGGTCGGTCGTCCCGCTCGTGGTGATCGTCGCCGTCGCCGCCGTCGCGCTGACGTCGGTGATGCAGCCCCAGACCGTGTTCATGATGGTACTGCCCTCGATGATCGTCTTCGCCATCGTCGCCTTCTTTTTCGGGATGAAACACGGCGAGTTCCGGACCGCCCGGTAGCTACAGGACAGCGCCGGGCTCAACGTCCCCGTCGGCGCCGACGACCAGCGACGGCTCCAACCCGTCGGCGGCAACGCCCACAGCAGGGCCGGTGGCGACCACGCTCGCGCCGGCGAGTATGGGTGCGAGCACGCCCGCCGCGAGCGCACCCGGGGCGTCCTCGCTCGCCAGCGGCGCGGCCAGCGCGACCCGGTCGTCCGCACCAAGGGCGTGCTTGTCGACGACCCGCTCGGCGGCGCCGACGAGGTCATCGTGGGTGTATCCAGCGAGCAGATCGTCGCCCGCGGCCGGCGGGTCCGGCGGCTGCATCGGGTTCTCGCTCCAGCGCTCGCGCTCGAAGTGGACGACGCCCGAGCCCTCCGGCGGGCCGCCGTAGGCCACGACCGAGGTTCCCGGTGCCGCCTCGTATCCGTCGACCCACGCGGCGGGGAGGACGAACACCCTCCCCTCGACCGCGGCGTCGGGCGAGGGGTCGAGGTCGACGGTCGCGCCGAGCTGTGCCGCCCCGAGAACTGCCAGCAGCGGGTCCGCGCTGTCGAACCAGCCCAGCGTCTCCCCGGGGCCGGTGTCGGGTTCTTTTGGCCCGACGGCGACGGTCGCCGCTGCACCCGCCCGCAGGCCGTAGTGGCGCAGGAGGTTCCCGCTCTTCCAGACGCTCGTACAGAAGTCGTCGTAGCGGTAGTCTGTCGTGCGGCCGGGGACCGAGAGGACGACGCCGTCGCGGTCCCTGCCGGCCGCGACCAGGTCGGCGACTGTCTCCATACCGACCCCTTCGGCCCCGCGGCGAAAAGCCCGTCGCGTGGCCACCGCGGGGTATTTTTGTCGGGGCGCGCTCAGTAGCGGGCATGCCCTCCACGCGCCTCTCGTCGGTCCGCGATCGCTGGCTCACGCCGCGCAACGCCAGCATCCTCGTGGCCATCGCCGCCGCGCTCCCCGCAGCATACCTGTTCCACACGGCCTTCCGGGCCGAGCAGGCGGACTTCCTCCTGTTGCTCGCGCTCGGGGTCGGTGTCCCGACGGCTCTGGACGGCGTCGGCCCGGACGACCTGGCCGGAGCGGTCGCGCTGACCCTGGGTGCCTGTGCGGCCGTCGGCGCACTGTTCGTCGGCGTCTACGTCGCCGCACTGTCGGTCGCAGGGCAGTTCCCGGCAGCGGCCGTCGCGTTCGCGGTCGGCTACGTCGGCCCGGCGCTGGCCGTCGGATATCTGCGCCGGCGGCCCAAGTAGTGTCGGCGCGGCACGCGGACGGCACGGAGGGTCGGCTCAGAAGGTGTCCCGTATCTTCTCGAAGAAGCCCTGCTCGACCTCGATCTCCTCGCCGCCGGCCTCCGCGAACTGCTCCAGGGCTTCGCGCTGTTCCTCGTTGAGCGACTCGGGGGTGACCACCTGGACGTCGACGAACAGGTCCCCCTGGCCGCGGCGCTGGAGGCGGGGCATCCCCCTGTTGCGCAGCCTGAACCGCTCGCCGCTCTGGGTCCCGGCGGGCACCTCCAGCTCGACGGCCCCGTCAAGCGTCTCCACCTGGACGGTGTCGCCGAAGACCGCCTGCGGGAACGAGACCGGCTCGTGGGTGTAGAGGTCGTCGCCCTCGCGGTCGAAGTCCGGGTGGTCCGCGACCTCCACCTCCACCAGCAGGTCGCCGTTGCGCGCCCCCTGCTCGCCGGGGGCGCCTTCGCCGCTCATCCGGAGGGTCTGCCCCGAGGAGATCCCCGCCGGGATCTCGACGGTTAGCGTGGCCTCCTCGCGGACGATGCCGTCCCCGCCACAGGTCGAACAGGTCTCCTCGTAGATGGTCCCCTCGCCCCCGCAGCGCCGGCAGGTCGTCGTCTGTTGCATCCGCCCCAGGGGGGTCTGCTGGACCTGCGTGGTCTGGCCCTGGCCGTTACACTCCGGACAGGTGTGGGAGTCGGTCCCCGGCGGGTGGCCGGTCCCCTCACACTCCGGACACCGCTCGGGCCGGCGCACGGTAAGCTCCTTCTCGACGCCCTCGTAGGCCTCCTCGAGGGTGACCTCCAGCCCCGTTCTGAGGTCCTGGCCCTGGCGTGGCCGGTCGCGACCCCGGCCGCCACCCCCGCCGAAGAACTGCTCGAAGATGTCCTCCATGTCGCCGAAGGGGCCACCACCGCCGAAGGGGTCGCCGCCAACGCCGCCGCGGGCCCCGCGGCCATCGGTATCTGTCGCGCCCCGCTTCTGGGCCTCGATGAACTGTTCGTGACCCATCCGGTCGTACATCTGCCGCTGTTCCTCGTCGGTGAGGACTTCCTTGGCGGTCTTTGCCTTCTTGAACTTCTCCTCGGCGTCGGGGTCGTCGCTGACGTCCGGGTGGTACTCCCGGACCTTCTCGCGGTAGGCCCCGTTGATCTCCTCCTCGGAGGCGTCCCGCGAGACGCCGAGGATGTCGTAGAAGTCCTCCGTCATCAGTTACTCCGGTGTAGCCGGCTCGAACACTAAAACCGTCCGGGTTGGCTGCCTCCGGTGCCGTCGGAGCTGGACCCCGGCGGTTCGGCCCTACCGCTCCCCCAGCATCGCCTTCAGCACGGACGGTGCGTTGCGGAGCCTGCCCGCGACGTCCGACCCGTACATGACCTCCATCGCCTTCCCGAGCACTTCGGGGGTGTTCTCGTCGTAGGGGAACCACCATAGGTCCCGGAACCGACCCGTGCGCAAGCCCGTCTCCCCTTCGGCGACGTGGACGTGTTTCGCCCGGGTGACGGACTCGATCCCCCAGCGGCCGTGGGAGAGGTCACCGCCAGTGTCCTTGTAGCCCCCCCACGGCGTCGCGTGCAGGCCGAAGGTGTAGAGGTGGTCGTTGACCGTCACCGTTCCCGCCTCGATCCGGCGGGCGACCGCCTCGCCGCGCTCGGTGTCCGTGGTCCAGACGCTGCCGGTCAGTCCGTAGGGGGTGTCGTTGGCCCGCTCGACGGCGTCGTCGAGGTCCATGTAGGACATGACCGGGAGGACCGGTCCGAACGTCTCCTCGCGGACGACCGGCATGTCGTCGGTCACCTCAGTCAGCACCGTCGGCGCGTAGAAGTGGCCCTCCCGGTCCAGTGGTTCGCCGCCGGTCAGCACCTCCGCGCCCATCTCGACGGAGCGCTCGACCTGGGAGTGGAGCCGTTCGACGGCCTCGGCGCTGATCAGCGGCCCCACCTCGACGACGCCCTCCTCCCCGCTTGCGCCGACGCGGAGGTCCTCGACGCGCTCGACGAGCATCCGCCTGAGGCGTGGCTCGATGGCCCCGTGGGCGTACACGCGCTTGACGGCCGCACAGGACTGCCCGGCGTTCGCGAAGCGAGCCCAGAGGATGCCGTCCGCCGCCAGGTCGAGGTCCGCGTCGGGCATGACGACCGCCGGGTCGCTGCCGCCACACTCCAGACAAAGCGTCGTGTCGGTCCCCGCCGTGACTTCCCGGAGGTGATTGCCGACCTCGGTGCTCCCGGTGAAGGAGAGGTGGTCGACGCCGGACTCGGCGAGTGCCTGGCCAGTCACCTCTCCGCGGCCGGGGACAACCTGCAGCAGGTCCGCCGGCAGCCCTGCCTCCTCGAGCAGGTCCCGGAGCAGGAACGCCGTCAGCGTCGTCTCCTCGGCGGGCTTGAGCACGACAGCATTGCCGGCGAACAGCGTCGGCACGACCTCCGAGGCGGGGATCCCGAAGGGGTAGTTCCAGGGCGTGATCATCCCGACCACCCCCACGGGCTCCCGGTAAACCGTGCTGTCGCCGACCGATTCCAGCGCCCCGAGCGGGATCTCCTCTTCGAGAAGGTCGACACCGCGCTTCGAGCAGAACTCGACGGCGCTGAGCGCCGGCGCGACCTCGGCGCTGACTGCCTCTCCCGCTGGCTTGCCGACCTCCGCGGTGACCGTCTCCGCGACCGTTTCCCTGCGCTCCAGGAGCAACTCCTGGAACCGCTCCAGAACGGCGAGCCGCTCTTCGACGTCCCTCTCCGCCCACGCAGGCTGTGCTGCGGCGGCGTCGACCACGGCCGCCTCGACTGCCTCGGCGTCGGTTTCCGGGACCTCGTCGTTGACCTCGAGCGTCGCCGGGTTCCGGGTCACGATGGCGTGTCTCTCGCCCGCCGTGTCGTCCGTCGTCTCAGAACCTGTTGCCATATCTAACGTAACGGCTCACACGCGTTAACCGTTTGGTCGAGCCGCCTCTCTCCGGTGACGACGAGTCGAACGCCCGCCCGGGTCAGAGACGGCGTCCAAAGCACCCGGCTCCGGCACGGAACTAGGGCGAACCCGGGACCCGAGCCGGTGAGAAACGGAGGTGGGGCTGGCGAGAGAGGGACCTGACCGCCAGCCTGGCCAGGGGGTGGACGAGGGCGCCGCCGCGGCCACTGACCACTGGGACCCGACACCTCCTCGTTACGCCGCCTTCGCCGGCGGCCTCAGATGATGTCCGACGGGCTCAGGCTGACGACTCTTCTTCTTCGTCTTCGTCTTCCTCGTCCACGTCCTCGAAGTCGGCGTCGACGTACTCCTCACCGTCACCCGCCGGTCCGGCACCCGCGCCGGCTCCCGGTCCGGCGCCCGCACCGGGACCGGCGCCCGCACCGGGACCGGCGCCCGCACCGGGTCCGGCGCCGGCCGCACCGCCGGCAGCGCCGCCAGCGCCAGCGGCCCCGGCGGCCTGCTCCTGGTACATTTGCTTGCCGATCTCCTGGAGCTCCTCGGCGAGGTACTCGGTGGCGGATTCGATCCGTTCCTTGTTGGCGTCCTCGTCCTCGAGCACCTCCTCGACTTCCCCGATGGCGTCGCGGATGTCGGTCTCGAGGTCGTCGTCGACGGCCTCCTCGTTCTCCTCGAGCAGCGTCTCCGCGCGCTGGATGGTCGACTCGGCCTCGTTGCGGGCCTCGATGCGCTCGCGACGGCGCTCGTCCTCCTCGGCGTGTTGCTCGGCCTCCTCCTGCATCTGCTCGATCTGGTCGTCGGAGAGGCCGGCGCCGCCCTCGATGGTGATGTTCTCCTCGTTGCCCGACCCCTTGTCCTCGGCGGTGACGTTGACGATCCCGTTCTCGTCCAGCGAGAAACTCACCTCGATCTGGGGGGTGCCCGCGGGCGCCGGCGGGATGCCGGTCAGCGCGAACTCCCCGAGGAGTTCGTTCTCCTCGGCGATCTCCCGTTCGCCCTGGAAGACGCGGATCTGGACCTGGGTCTGGTTGTCCTGGGCGGTGGTGAAGATCTTCGACTCCTCGGTCGGGATGGTGGTATTCTTCTCGATGAGCCGCTCGAAGAGGCCACCCTTGACCTCCACGCCCAGCGACAGCGGCGTGACGTCCACGAGGACGATGTCGTCGACGTCGCCCGAGAGCACGCCGCCCTGGATGGCCGCGCCGAGCGCGACGGCCTCGTCGGGGTTGACGTTCTTTTTGGGCTCCTGGCCGGTCAGGTCCTCGACGCGCTCCTGGATCATCGGCATCCGGGTCGACCCGCCGACGAGGATGACCTCGTCGATGTCTCCCTTCTCGTAGCCGGCATCCGAAAGCGCCTGCTCGGTCGGGCCGACGGTCCGTTCCACGAGGTCGTCGGTCAGCGACTCGAACTTCGCGCGGGTCAGCGAGACCTCCAAGTCTTTGGGGCCGTCGTCGTCGGCGGCGATAAAGGGAAGCGTAATGGTCGTCTCCTTGCGGTTCGAGAGCTCGATTTTCGCCTCCTCGGCGGCCTCGGTCAGCCGCTGGAGGGCCTGGCGGTCCTCCCGGAGGTCGATGCCGTGCTCGTCGTAGAAGTCCTCCGCGAGATAGTCGATGATGGCGTGGTCCCAGTCGTCGCCCCCCAGGCCGTTGTCGCCGTTGGTTGCTACGACCTCGTAGACGCCGCCGCCGAGGTCGAGAATGGAGACGTCAAAGGTCCCCCCGCCGAGGTCGTAGACGAGGACGGTCTGGTCGGACTCGTCGTCGAGCCCGTAGGCCATCGCGGCCGCAGTGGGCTCGTTGATGATCCGCTCGACCTCGAAGCCGGCGATCTCGCCGGCGTCCTTGGTCGCCTGGCGCTGGCGGTCCGAGAAGTACGCGGGGACGGTGATGACGGCCTTCTCGACGTCGTCGCCGAGATACTCCTCGGCGTCGCGTTTGATCTTCTGGAGGACCATCGCCGAGACCTGCTCGGGGGTGTACTCCTCGCCCTCGATCCCGACGGTGTAGCCGTCCTCGCCCATGTGTCGCTTGATGGACTCGACGGTGTTGTCGGGGTTCTGGACGGCCTGGTTCTTCGCGGGCTTGCCTACGAGCTGCTCCCCGTCGTCGAACGCCACCACCGAGGGCGTCGTCCGTTCGCCCTCGCTGTTGACGATGATCTCCGGGTCACCGCCCTCCATGACCGCGAACGCGCTGTTCGTGGTCCCGAGGTCGATCCCGAGAATCTTGTTGCTCGCCATCTTGCTCACATGTACCCGGTTGCGGCGGTTAAAAGTTGCTAGAACGGCCCGTCAGCAGTTCGTCCGACTCCGGACGCCGTCCCCGATTTTTCGATCCGGGCTCGGTTCCCTCGACCCGGCCGTATAAATCGACCGCAGATCGACCGCTCACCGGCGGCGGTTACCGCCCGGCACCGTGGCTCCACCCCGGCTATCCGTCGCTGACGGTGACCTGTGCAGCCCGGAGTACCTTCCCGCCCATCTCGTAACCGGGGCGGTGGAGGTCCGCGATCGTCCCTTCGGGCTGGTCGGAGTCGACGCGCATCAACACCTCGTGGCGGGTCGGGTCGGTCTCCTCGCCGGGCTCGGGTTCGATGACCGCGACGTTCTCCCGGTCGAGTTCCAGGTCGAACTGCTGGAGGGTCGACTCGACCCCGCCACGGATGTCGGCGTCCTCGTCCTGGTCGAGCGCCCGTGCGAGGTTGTCCCGCACGTCGAGCAGCCGGGTCACGAGGTCTTCGGTCGCGCGGGCCCGGACGTCCTCCATCTTCTGTTCCTGGCGTTGCTTGTAGTTCTGGAAGTCCGCCTGCTTGCGCGCGAGCCGTGACTCCAGGTCCTCGACCTGTGCCTCCCGATCCTCGAGTTGGGCCTCCAGCTCCGAGACAGCGTCCCGGAGTCCGGCGACCTCCGAGGCCAGGTCCTCTGGGTCCTGCTCCTCGACGTGCTCGACCAGGGCCTCGTCGGGCTCGACGCTTCCAGCGACGTCTTCGAGCGCCTCCCAGCTCCCGCCGGTCTCGTCGGCGATCTCCTCCAGTTCTCCTGCCTCCTCGCCGGCGTCGGCGTCCGGTCCGGCGTCGCCGGCCCCGGCCTCCGTCCCGTCGGCAGCCTCCACCCCGTCGGCCCCGCTGGCACCGGGGTCGCCACGGGAGTCGCCGTCGGCCGCGTTCTGCTCGGTCATACCGGGAGAGAGCCGTCTCGCGAATAAAAAGGGAGCGACACGCGACAGGACCGGTCGCGGCGGCCTGCGGCGACACGCTCATGCCGGCGGCCCGCCGACCGGGCCATGTGGACAGCGAGTTCGGCTTCGAACTGCAGGTCTGTGCGTGGGCCGAGCGCCACTGGCCCCCCGAGGGCAGCGACGGCCGGCCGGTCGTCGTCGCCCGCCAGCTGGGGACCGGCCGCCGGCGGTGGGACACCATCGTTCTCGTCTGTGACCCGGAGGGTCTGGCCGCCCGCCGTGCCTTCGGCCGGCGGCGTCTCGACTCCGACCTGCTGCACGTCGTCCGGCACGCGCCTGTCGAGTGGGCCTGGTACCGCGAGGCGCTGCCCGACCCGGGATACCCCTGGCGGTACGTCCGGGAGGCAGTCAACCGGGCGGCCGACCGCGGGGTACTGGAACGTCGCAAACGCAGCGGCCGGGTCGAGGTCCGGCGGGTCCGGCCCTACCCCGACTGGGTCGAGCGGGTCGTCGCCATCGAGAACAAACCTGACCTCGACGCGGCCGCGGCGCGGGCGCTGGGGCCCCAACTCCGCCACGATGTCGCGCTCGCGCTGGCCGACGAGGTCTGGGCCGCCACCGCCGAGGCCGGCGAGCGCGTCGAGCCCGCGCTGCTCGAGGACATCCCCGTCGAGGCGGGGATCCTGACGGTCTCGCCGGGCGAGCGCGGCACCGACGCCGCGAGCGTCGCCTGGCGGCCGCGAACCCTCGCGGTCGAGGAGCCCGGGACGCGCATTCTCGAGAACCCGGGCGGTGGAAGGAGCGACGGGCGCGGGAGTCACGACCCCTCGGCCGCCCGCTTCGAGTACGCAGACCCGGACTGGAAGGCCTGCAAGCGCCTCGAGATCGCCGAGCGGGCCTACGAGCGGGGGTGGCGCAGCTACGTCGACTCGATGCGCCCCGACTGCCGGTACTTCGAACTCCGCCCCGCGCCCGACGTGGCCCGGCCCTACTGCACGGCGAAAGGGTGCCACCAGACCGCGGGCGAGTGTGCGGGCTCCTGTCCGGAGTTCGAGCCCGAACCGCCCGCCTGGCGCCAGGGCCGCTGGCCCGTGGAGGGGGGTCCCGGAGCGGGGATCAAGCGACTCCTGGCACGCCAGCGCTCGCGCCGCCGGCCGGGCACCCAGTGAGTGCGCGGCACAACGTTCATCAACGATCGTCCTAATGATGAGCAATGAGTTCGCAACTAGAGCGGCCAGTACGGGAGGTCATGTCAGCACCGGTGGAGACGGTTTCGTCGGAGACAACGGCCGCGGAGGCGGCCACGCGGATGCGGGATGAGGGGATCAGCGCGCTGCTGGTGACGACTGCCCCGCCCTCTATCGTGACGACCACAGACATGCTGGATGTCGTCGCGAGCGGGGAGAACGGACGCGAGGTCACCGTCGCGGACGTGATGACGGAATCGGTCGAGACGGTCCCGCCGGACCTCGAGGTCCGGCGGGCCGCCGAGATGATGACGACCTACGGGATCAGCCACCTCCCGGTCGTCGAGGACGATTACGTGGGGATCATCTCCTCGACGGACATCACGGCGCTGCGCTCCTGACACTGGGGTCGCCGTATGTGTTCACTTCCGGGCGTCAAGATCCTCGCGCGGGAGCGCCAGCCGGAACGTCGGGACGGTCGTGCGCACCCGTTCGACGGCCCCTCGGTCGGCCAGCGTGTGCAGCGCGGACCGGACCTCTTCGACCGGCGGGTCCCGGCCCGTCCCGCGGAGGTCCTGCAGCGTCGCGACGACGCTCTGTGGCTCCTCCTCGGGGCCGGGAAGGACGTCGAGTACCGCCGCCCCGAACGCGTCGGTGTCGACGGTCCGGGGGCCATCGAGTTCCTCGCCGGTGACCAGCGCCTCCGCCTCGGGCGTCGCGCAGATCAGCGAGTCGTCGTTGCGGTAGTAGTACTCGCTCAGCTCCGCCTCGAGGTAGCTGTGGACCTCGCTGCCGCTGTCCATCCCCCAGGCCGCCTGGAGTTCGGCGTTCTTTGTGGGCTGGCGCTCGACGACGTCGGCCAGCCGCTCCAGGGCCTCCTCCGAGAGACTCATCGGTGTCGGGTTACGCCAGAGGGTACATCGGCGTTTGGATCCGCGAGTCCGGTCGAGTGTTCAGACCCCACGCAGCCTCGCCGTCAGTCCCCGCGCAGTTCCCGCATGTGGTCGATCCGCCGCTGGACGAGGTCGGGCTTGCCGATGTCGTGGCGCATCCGCAGCCCCTCCTCACCGGCGGCGGCGAGCGCCGTCTCCGCCTGCTGCTCGGCCTCGGCGATGGTGTCGGCCACGCCGACCACCGCGAACGAACGCGACGTGGTCGTGTAAATGCCGTCCTCGCGCTCGTCGACGCTCGCGTAGAACAGCAACGCGTCCCCGGCGCTGTTCTCGTCGATAGCGACCCTCGCCCCGGCCTGCGGGTCGGTCGGGTAGCCGTCCGGGACGGCGTACTTGCAGACCGTGGCCTGCCGGGCGAAGGAGAGCTGGGGCAGCGAGTCGCCCTCGCGGGCGGCGGTGAGCACGTCGAGGAAGTCAGTTTCGAGCACCGGCAGGGTGTTCATCGCCTCCGGGTCGCCGAAGCGGGCGTTGAACTCCACGACCTTCACGCCCTCGGCGGTGAGCATGAACTGGCCGTACAGCACGCCCTTGTACCCCTCCAGGGCGTCGACGGTCGCCTGGATGACGTCCACCGCCTCGAGGTAGTCGTCTTCACTCATAAATGGGAGTTCGAGGGCGGCGTCGCTATACGAGCCCATCCCGCCGGTGTTGGGGCCCTCGTCACCCTCGTAGGCGCGCTTGTGGTCCTGGACGGCCGGCGTCACACGTACTTCGCCGTTGGCGACGAGGGCCTGGACCGTGAACTCCTCGCCGACCAGCCGCTCCTCCAGCACCACCCGGTCGTAGTCGGAGTCGCGCAGATACTCCTTGGCCTCCTCGGCGGTGGCCTGGTCGCCGATGACGCGGACACCCTTGCCACCCGTGAGGCCCGCTGGCTTGACGGCAAGGTCCCCGTCGTAGCTGTCGATGTACTCGCAGGCGGCCTCCATGTCCCGGAACTCCTCGAAGTCGGGACAGCCGGGGACGTCGTGTTCCTGCATGAACCGCCGCTGGAAGCCCTTGTCCGTCTCGATGCGGGCCTGCTCTTCCCGCGGGCCGAACGTGTAGACCCCCGCGTCGTCGAGCGCGTCGGCGACGCCCGCTTCAAGCGCCGCCTCCGGGCCGACGACGGCGAGGTCCGCGCCGACCTCCTCGGCGTAGGCGCGGACTGCAGTGGGATTCGTCGTCTCTAGCGGCTCGAACCCCGCGGCGAGCTCCGCGATCCCGGGATTGCGGTTTCCGGCACAGGCGTACAGCGTCGCGCTCTCGCTCTCCGCGACGACTCGCGCGATGGCGTGTTCCCGGCCGCCCCCGCCCACGAGCAGCACTGTCTCAGTCATATCTGAGTGGGCGGCAGGCGCCGACTAAAGCGTTCGGCTTCGCCCAAGAGGTTACGTGGCGGGCGCCGCTACGGAACCTATGAGCACACCGACGAACCGGAACCGGCTGGATGAGGAGGCCAGCCCATACCTCCAGGCCCACGCCGACAACCCCGTCAACTGGCAGCCCTGGGACGAGCAGGCAAAACAGGCCGCCAGAGAACGGGACATCCCGATCTTCCTCTCCATCGGCTACGCGGCCTGTCACTGGTGTCACGTCATGGCCGAGGAGAGCTTCGAGGACGAGGTAGCGGCCGAACTGCTCAACGAGGAGTTCGTCCCCGTCAAGGTCGACCGGGAGGAACGGCCCGACGTCGACAGCATCTACATGACGATCTGCCAGCGGGTCACCGGGCAGGGCGGGTGGCCGCTGTCGGTCTGGCTCACCCCCGAGGGCGACCCGTTCTACGTCGGGACCTACTTCCCACCGGAACCGAAGCGGGGCCAGCCCGGGTTCAAGCAACTGCTCGGGGACATCCGCGACGGCTGGTCGGACCCCGAGGAACGCGAGGAGATCGAGGAGCGCGCCGCGAAGTGGACCCGGGCCATCGAAGGGGAACTCGAGGAGGTCCCCGACCAGCCCAGCCCGCCCGAGGAGGGCGTCCTCGACCGGGCAGCCGGGGCCGCCGTCAACGGGGCTGACCGGACCCACGGCGGCTGGGGCCGGGGCCAGAAGTTCCCCCAGTCCGGCCGTCTCCACATCCTCCTGCGCGCGTACGACCGCACCGGCGACGCCGAGTATCTCGACGTCGCCACCGAAACGCTCGACGCCATGGCCAACGGCGGGCTCTACGACCACGTCGGCGGCGGGTTTCACCGCTACACGACCGACCGGGAGTGGGTCGTTCCACACTTCGAGAAGATGCTCTACGACAACGCCGAACTCCCGCGGGCCTTCCTCGCGGGCTACCAGGCCACCGGGGAGGAGCGGTACGCCGCCGTCGCCGAGGAGACCTTCGCTTTCCTCGAAGAGGAACTCCAGCATCCCGACGGTGGCTTCTACAGCACACTCGACGCCCGTAGCGCCGTGCCAGAGGGCCCCGACGCGGGCGAGCGCGTCGAGGGGGAGTTCTACGCCTGGACGCCCGGGAAGGTCCGCGAGGCCGTCGCCGACGGGACCGACGCCGACCTGTTCTGTGACCGCTACGGGGTGAGCGAGGCCGGCAACTTCGAGGGCCGGACGGTGCTCACCGTCTCGGCTCCGGTCGAGGACCTGGCCGCGGAGTACGGCCTCGACGAAGATGGGGT
>Ga0207714_1000605_pt1 | contig 24380 bp, 15 predicted proteins | sample PonA232FremontCA_2_FD_187270 | JGI IMG/M metagenome (GOLD analysis project Ga0207714, IMG submission 187270) | Marine sediment microbial community from Fremont, CA, USA - Pond A23 Sediment 2 (SPAdes) | ecosystem: Environmental > Aquatic > Marine > Unclassified | place: USA: Fremont, California...
CATTCGACGGCGACTTCTACACCATCGAGGACACGATCCTGCAGCCCAAGCCCGTCCAGTCCGGCGGCGTGCCCGTCTACGCGGGCGGCGGCTCGGAGGAGGGGCGCAACATGATCGCCACCCACTGCGACCACTACCTGATGCACGGCGGCACCGTCGACAAGATTGCAAGTGACGTCGAGGACCTGCGCGAGCGGCGGGCCGAAAAAGGCCACGACCCCGACGAGATGAAGTTCGGGATGGCGGCGTACATGATCTGCCGTGACAGCGAGCAGGAGGCCCGCGAGGAGCTCGACCGCATCACGACGGTCGACTACGAGGCCGAGGGCTTTGACAGCTACGACGACTTCGTGGAGCACTCGGAGCTGGACTCCGAAGTGGACCTCAAGGACTATTCGGTCTCGAACCGCGGCCTGCGGCCCGACCTGGTGGGGACGCCGGACCAGATCGTGGAAAAGCTGAACGCGTACGCCGACGCGGGGCTCGATCTCGTGCTGCTCCAGTGCAGCCCGATGCTGGAGGAGGTGCAGCGGATTGGGCGCGAGGTCCTTCCGCGACTGAAGTCGGCGCCGGTGCGAGGATAGCGTTTCCGGGTCAAAATGTTGGCGTCTGCTGGAGGTTTATGCCCTTGGCAAGAGGAGTCCGCCCCGCCTTCAACCGGCGAACATTGCCCGTTGACGGTTGGAAGGGTCGGCGGGAGCCTCCGTACCGAAAGACGGAGCGGTCCCGACGCGGTGATATTTTCGGCCGGATTGCGAATTACGCGCCGTTCGCATCGTCGCGCTGAAGCACGTCGACGCCGAGGCGGTCCTGCAGCTCGTCGACGCGGCTGCGGCTCACGCTGACCCGCGTGCCGTCTTGGAGGCGCACGGCGTAGTTGCCGCCCCCTCCGCGCAAGATCATCTCGATCTCGTCGATCCGCACGATGGCCGACCGGTGCACCCGGACGAACGTGTCGGGGTCGAGGCGGGCGGCGAGGGTCTTCATGCGCTCGCGGATGACGTAGGTGTCCTCGCCCGTGTGCAGCTCCGCGTAGGAGCCGTCGGCGGTGATGTGGGTCAGGTCGTCGACGGGCACGATGCGGGCCTTGCCGCGTCCCTGCACGGCAATCCGTTCCAGGTACGGCTCGTCCCGGGCGCTCTCCTCCTCCAGAAGGGACGGGTCTCGGTCTTGCAGAAGCCGCAGGAGCCGATCCGAAATGGCCTCGCCCTCCCGGCTGGTGATTTGCTCGCGGGCCCGCCGCAGGGCCTCCGTGAAGCGTTCGTCGTCGAACGGCTTCAGCAAATAGTCTACCGCGGCGAGGTCGAACGCCTTGATGGCGTACTGGTCGTAGGCGGTCACGAACACGGTGACGGGCATGTCGTCCGTTCCAATCTCTTCGATCACGTCGATGCCGTTCATGCCGGGCATCTGCACGTCCAAGAAGACGAGATCGGGGCCCCGCCCCCGGATGGCGTCGACGGCTTCGAAGCCGTCCTCGGCCGTACCGACCACGGTGACCGCCGGGGCGTCCGCCAAGAGCTCATGCAGGCGCTCGCGGGCCAGCGGCTCGTCGTCCACAATAAGGGCGCGAAGGGGGGACGTGTCGGGGGCCATGGCGACGGCGGGGGCAGTTAGTCCAAGTCCATGTCGGGCGCAGTGAGGGTGGAGGTCCCCGAAGCGGTATACAGCGACGCGCTCGTGTGGTGGGGCAGCGTGAGTACGGCCCGCGTTCCGGCGTCCGGCACCGTTTCCATATGGAGGGCCTGGTCGTCGCCGTAGAGCCCCTCGAGCCGGGCCCGGACGTTGCGCAGGCCCAGCCCATCCTCCTGGGCCTCGGGCAGGCCCGGCCCGTTGTCCGTGACCGTCAGCACGAGGCTGGTGTCCTCACGGCGGCCCTGCACCTCGATGCGCCCAACGCCGCGCACCTGGCTGGCCCCATGCTTGATGGCGTTCTCGACAATGGGCTGCAGAATGAGGTTGGGCACCTGCGCGTCGTACAGGTCGGACGGAATGTCGACCTCCGTGTCCAGCCGGCCCTGAAAGCGGATCGACTGGATCTCGAAGTAGTCGTCGAGGAACTCGAGCTCCTGGGAGAGGGGGACCTCCTGGGGCGCCTCCTCGTCCAGCACGTGGCGCAGCAGCTCGCTGAGGCGCGCGATCATGCGGCGCACGCCGGCCGGGTCCCGGTCGACGAGCGTGCTCACCGCGTGCAAGGTGTTAAACAAGAAATGCGGATTGAGTTGCATGCGGAGGGCCTCCAGCCGCGCCTCCGTGAGCTGGGCTTCGAGCGCCTCGGCGCGCTCCTCCAGCCGCTCGGCCTCCTCCTGTCGTGCCTTCTGCTGGAAGTAGTAGCTCCGCGCGAAGCCGGCCATCAGGATGACGAGGTAGACGACCAGTTCGTCGGTGAACCAGAAGCGGCTGATGGACTGCATTGCGTCGATGGAGCGCTCCCCAAATCCGGCCTCCACCGCGTCCTCGCTCAGGTCGATGGCAATGGCGGCCGCGAGGGCCCCGGCCGTGTGCAGGCCCACATTCCGGGCCACGGTCGTTCGCTTCGTGTCGGTCGGCTCCACGACCGGGAGGGTCTTCGCGAACCAAAAGATGATCGGGGTGAGGAGGCCCCAAAGGGTATATTCAACCAGCTCCGCCACCGTGCGCCCCCAGTGCACCTCGCTGGAGGCGTCCCCGAGGAGGGTCTGCCCAACCGAGAACAGGGCCACGGTTGCCCAGAACGCAGCGATGAGGCCCCACTCGACCCGGCTCGGGGAATGAAAGACCGACCGGTCGCTCATTTCAAGAAGGAATTCGTTGAGAAGGAGTGGTCAAAACAGCAGTGGGGCGACGCGTCCCGGTGGGGCCAAACGGGCACAGCTTCCGAAAACGATAAAAAAGAAACTGAAGAGACGGAGGGCAAGACCGTGCGCCTCCGCCGCTTCAGTTCGCAATCGCGCGCTCCGTGGGGGCAGGGGCTTATCGGTAGTCCCGGTCACGCCGTTCGCCGTCGTTGTTCGACCCCGATCCGAAGTTGTACTGGAAGGCAAGGGAGACCTCCCGACTGCCCCACTGCATGTTCGACTCCTGGTAGATTTCCTGGTCCCGGTACCACATGGTCATCTGCGTGTCGTTAAACAGGTCATCCACGCGCAGCGTGAGACTGCCGTCGCCCCCAAACAGCTGTTGCTGGAGCCCGAGCTCGGTGCTCGTAAAGCGGTCGATGCGGCCCTGCGGGGGAATGTCGCGGGCGGGGCGGTAGTACTGGCTCAGCTCCAGCTGCAGCCCGTCCCGAAGCTTGGTTTGAAGGTTGGCCCGCCCCGAAAACAAGATGGCGTCGTTGCTGAGGTCGGTGGTGAGGTTGGAGCCGTCGGTGACGGAGCGGTAGACGTTGCCGCTCACGGTGCCCTCCAGGCGGTTCCCTAGGTTAATCGTTGTGATGAGTTCGGTCCCGTAGGAAGTGCTGGTCGACAGGTTCTGGGCCTGCCGGACAATTACCCGCTCGCCGTCGATCACCTCCTCGCGCCGTACCTCCTCAATCTCGTTGACGGTGTGGCGGACGTACGGCGTCACCGAGACCGAGCCGATGCCCCACCGCTGGGTCAGGCTTAGCTCGAAGGAGTGGATGTATTCCGGGTCGAGCCCGGGATTGCCCCGCTCGATGAAGGTCGGGTTCTCGTTGTCCTCGATGGGGTTGATGTCCCAAAGGCCGGGCCGGTCCACGCGCTTGCTGTAGGAGAGGCGGGCCTGCCGCTTCGGGCTGGGCTTGTACGTGAGGAAGGCGCTGGGATAGAGGCTCGTGTAGGCGCTGTTGGCCACCTCGTTCTCGCTGGAGAGGTCGAAGGTTGTGTTCACCGCTTCGGCCCGCAGCCCGGCCTCCAGCTGAACGTCGCCGAGGCCTTTGCTCAGCGTGGCGTAGGCGGCGTGGATCAGCTCATCGAACGTGAAGAGAGGAGTGCGTTCCTGGTCGGGCCGGTCCGCAAAGGCCTCCCGGTACGTCTGGTCACTGTCGAGCCGGCGCAGGGTGCCTTTGTAGCCGGTTTCGAGCGAGAACGCACCGAGGGGGCGTGCGTAATCGATCTCCAGGGAGCCGTCCTGTTCGTCCTCGTTGACGACGTCCAGTTCCTGGGCACGGGGGTCGTCGAGCCGCGTGCCGTTCGCAACGCCGTAGACGTTGTAGGTGCCGTCCTCGGTCTCCAGGTCGCGGTCGTAGCGCAGCTGGGCGTCCAGCGTATGGGTTTCGGAAAAGTCGTGGCCGAAATCGAGGCGCCCGTTGAAGCTCTCGTCGGAGGCGGTGTTGTCCAGCAGCCGGACGTAGCGATCTTGCAGGCGCAGGTCATCCCGGTTGATGGTCTCAGGGCGAGTCTGAGGGGCGCCCCGGTACTCCCGGTAGTCGCTCCGTCCCGCCTCCTCGTCGCGGCTGAGGCTGAAGCTCCCCTCCAGCCCCAACGAAGTGCCCTGGTCGAACTCGTACCCGATGTCGGTCCGAAACGAGTGGGATCGTTCCTGTTCTTCCTCGACGCCGGACTGGTCCACCCACGTGCTGGGGCCGCCGCCATTGAACTGCTGGACGAGGCGGGCGTCGGAGTCCTCCTCGCTCTCGCGGCGGTGCGAGTAGGTGCTCACGACGCGCCAGCCCCCGGACTGGTAGCCCACGTTTGCCGAGCCGTTGCCGCCGTACCGGTCGTTGGCGTCCCGCTCGCCCCCGAGCGTGACCCCGCCATTCCACCTCGCCTCCAGGTCGCGGCTCAGCACGATGTTGATGATGCCCGACATGCCTTCGGGCTCGTACTTCGCCGACGGGTTCGGGATGACCTCGACGCGGTCTACGGCGTCGGCCGAGAGGCTTTCGAGGTAGCTGACGAGGCTCTGCCCCTGCAGGGAAGCCGGCTCCCCATTGACGTGGAGGGAGACGCTCTCGTTGCCACGGTAGCTGATGCTCCCGTCCATGTCGATCCGAATCGACGGCAGGTCCTCGAGGACCGTCCGGGCCGAGCCCCCGGCACTCAGGGCGCGCTCGGAGGTGTTGTAGACGTTCCGGTCCGTCTCAACCCGAGCCGCGGGGCGGTCGGCTGTCACCTCCACCTCCTGCTGCTGGGTCGTCGTGCGGGCCAACTGGATCGTGCCGAGGTCGGCCTCGTCGCGGGACGGGGCCGGCTTGGTGCTGGGGAAGCGCTGCGCGGTGTACCCGACGAAGCTGATGCGGAGGGTGTACGAATCAAGGGCCACGTCCTCAATTGTGAACCGCCCTTCCGGCCCCGTGACCGTCCCCCGGACGAGCGTCGAGTCGCCCTCGGTGTTCTTCCAGAGCGCGACGGTCGCGTCCTCCAAGGGGGCCTCCGACTCCGCGTCGACCACCTGGCCAGCGAGAACGCCGGTCGGTTCATCCTGCGCGAGAACCGGGGACGACGGGACGACGCCCAGAAGGAATGCGAGGAGGACTGTTCCAAAGGCTTCGACGTGTGGGGGCTTGAAAGAAGGCCTAAGGTGGGCCAGAGGCATGGAGGGCAGCACGAGTGGTCCGTAGACGGCGTGCGGAAACAATGCTGTATGTGCGATGAGGAGCCGGGATGGAGGGTTCGGCCCGTTCTACGAAGTGCACCTGTGCGCCGCGGTTCGCATTGCGTAGGCGTCTCTGCGGATGAACCGCACGACACCCGCACGAGTCGCACGCCCGGACGAGCCCCGAGCGCACGGGCAGACGGGACTGTCTCCCCCGGGGGAGGCCGACGCGGGCGAAACGTACGTCGGTGCGTCCGTTCAACCGGGACCGGATCGCATGGCCCCACCGCCCCATCCGGATGCGTCCCCCCGCCAGTTGACCACAGCCCCGGAGCCCCTCATGGACACGTCGGCCCTCGACCGAAGACTCGTGGTGTTTCTCTGCGTCGGCATTTGGGTGCCCGGCTGCCTGCCGTACAGCTGCCAGCCGCAGCCCAACGAGGCCCTCTACCCGAGCGACTCGCTGTCGCGGCAGGTGGCAGAGGAGACCCCCACGGACACCCTTCGCCAGCGCTGGCAGACGGCGGGGACGGAGGCCCACGCCCTTGCCCACCCGCGGACGGTTCGGTTCGTGGAGGGGGACGGGCTGGCCGTGAGCGATGTGGAGCGCAACAGCCTCTTTCGCTTCGGGACCGACGGGCGCCTGGTGCGGGAGGTGGGGGACGCTGGTTTCCGTACGCCGTACCTGATCGGGACGCGGGGGGATACGCTGGTCGTCTTCAACGCCGAGTCGAACCGAATCGACCGGGTGGTCGACGGCCGGAGGATTGGCCCGTCCGTCTCGTACGAGCGCCCCGCCCCGGAGACGCTCGTCTACATGCTGGCGACCGACACGACGATGTACGCAAAGGTCGTGGGGCAGAACACCGATTCGTTTGTGGCCCGCCTTGGGGCCGATTCCCAGCCGACGCGCCGGGCGCCGCTGCGGGGGCCGCACTGGCGGTACGCCGGGTTCCTGCGGGCGTGGGGCGACACGCTGGTGAGCCTGTCGGGCTTTCGGCCCGCAGTGGACGTGCTCCCGCGTGACTTCCGGGACGGAGCGACGCCCGACAGCCTGGCGCTCGTGGGCTTCGACTCACCGATGCTGGAGCGCCGCTACGCCTTTGGGCAGGGCGACGCGACGGAGGCCCCGCTCCTGAGCCCCGCTGCGGCGCCGGTCGGCGACACGCTCTTCGTGCTCAACCTGCGCCCCGGCTGGCTCCAGATCGACGCCTACGACCGGCACGGGCGCCTGCAGCGTCGCCTCGTGGAACGGAACGAGGAGACCAATCCCAACTTCTACCCGCTCGACCTCGACGCACGCCGCACCGAAGACGGCTACGCCTTCGCCGTCACGATCCGGTCGCCGGAGCCCCGCCTGAAGGTACTGGAGTGGCGTTCGCGTTGACGACCGGTTTTGATGCGGGGCGCCGCGGGGCCATGAACGGCAGCGATGGCCTACGGGACTGCCTCAAAAGTAGTAGCGGAGCCCGATCCCGCCGCCGATGTCGGGTTCCGTCTCACGGACGAGCTCAAAGCGGGGCGTGGCCTGGATGTAGAGTTCAAACTGCTCGGCCAGGAGGATGTCCAGTCCAACCGTGCCGCTGATGCCCAGGCCGGCCTCTGACCCCGCATCGTCGTAGATTCCGACATACGCCCCAGGGCCGATGAACCAGTGCACCGGCTCCTCCACGTTCTCAACTGCAAGGGGCTGTTCGAAGAGGGCGTGGGCGTTTAGGAAGAGAAAGTCGTCGAAGCTCCAGGCCGCGAGGAAGTCGTAGGAGGGCCCATCGGTGTTGTGGATCTTGAGCGTAACGCCCGACGGCTCGCCGGCCTGCACCCCGAGCCCGGCGGCGCCGGGGGACCGCTGGGCGTGGGCCGGCAGCGCACCGACACATAGACCGACGAGCAGCGCAGCGAGCATCGTGCGATGGAGGGAGCGCATGGAAGGGGGGGAGTTGATGAGACAAGCGCAAAGCAGGGAGGAGAAGACGGGTCGCCCCCGCGGCGTCGACCGCGGAAAGCAGCCGAACCATCCGAAAACACGCCGGGTCGGGCACGAAGGATCCAGGAGACGAGCCATCTCGTCCAAACGTTCAAATGCGCAGGCAGGCACAATGCTCGTTTGCCGCTGACCGTGGCAATCCGTCCCCACTGGCATCCATGAGAACCGCCCGGGATTTTGAGTAGGTTCATGAAGACGTGCAGCCCTTCTAGATTCTGAACATCATGGACACGCGTGGACCCGTTGATCAGGCACGTCACGTCGTCTTCCGGGCCGGCCGGTTGGAAGAGGACTCCGAGTTTCGGTCCGTTCTGGCAGGGCTGGCGCGTACAGGGCTGCGGTGGGGCGGGGGGCTGGGCCTCCTCGGGATTCTCATTCTCGTGCCCGTGAATGTGGGGCTTCTCGGGCGGCCCGCAGCGTGGTGGTATCCGGCAGTCGGGGCCGCGGAGCCCTTCGTGCTGTGGGACAAAGTCGTCGTGGCCCTTCTCTGCGGCGCCGCCATCTGGGCCGGATGGGCGCGGCGTCGGCTGTCGGTGGCGCGGACTGTTGGGGGGGCGGCCGCCATCCTCATCGCGTCCGTGTCGCTGGTGCATGATGCCTACCGGGGCGTGCTGAGCGTCGAGTACGTGATCCTCATCTACCTGCTGGCGATCGTTGCGGTCCCGTACCGCCCCTGGCAGACGCTGCTTCTGGGCGTCACGCTGAGCACAATGCTCTACGGCCTCGGCCGCATCGACCTGCCGGGACTCGCCGGGCCCCGAACCGCCTTGGTGGCCCCAGGACACCTCGTGCGCATGGGGTTTGTGACCGTGGTCCTAACGGGCGTATCGGCGCTGCTCTACGCGGTGCGTCATCACCGGTACCGGGCGCGGCGGCGGGCGGAGACGCTCCACGAGCAGGTCGCCCGGCTGGAGCGGGCGAAGAGCCGCTTTTTTGCCGACTTGTCCCACGAGTTTCGGACGCCCCTGACCCTCATCCTCGGGCCCCTGGACAACGCACTGACGGAGGCCCGGGGGGATCCCATTCCCGACGCGCTGCGGACCCGGCTGGAGCGGGCCCGACACCAGGCGCGCCGGATGAAGCGGCTCGTGGACCAGCTGTACGACCTTGCTCGGTTCGATGAGGGCGACCTGACGCTCACGATGCAGCGGCACGACGTGGGAGCACTGATCCGAGAGGTCGTGCCGCCCCTCCGCCAGTGGGCCCGAGCGAAGAATCTCGCTTTTCAGGAGGAGGGAGGTCTGGACGGGCTGGATGCCTGGGTGGACGCGGACCGCATCCAGCATGCCGTGACCACCCTGCTCACCAATGCGATCCGGTGCACGCCCGACGGGGGGACGGTGCGCCTGCGAGTGACGCAGACGGACGACGCGGTCGAAATTTCCGTGCGCGACACCGGGCCGGGACTGCCGGACGCCCTGCGGGAGCGGGTGTTCGGAGACGCGGAGAGCTACGTGCCGGTCGGGGAGACAGAGGCAGACGAGGGATCGATGTCCCTGGACGCCGAGCAGCGGATTGGACTCGGGATCGGGCTGGCCCACGCCAACGCCCTCGTCCAGCGGCACGGGGGCCGGATGGACGTGGAGAGCGAGCCGGGGTTCGGCACAGAACTGACCGTGCGCCTGCCCCTGGGACGCGAGCACGTCCCGGACGCGCCGGCGGAGGCCCGGGGAGACACCGACCCCTCGGCCGGAAGAGAGTCGGCGACGGATCCCGTTCCGTCCGCCACGGACGAGCCTGAGCCGACCGAAGATGCCCCGGCCGACGCACCCGCCGTGCTGGTGGTGGACCCCGACGTGGAGATGCGCGCGTACCTCCGGGACCTGCTTGGAACAGACTATCAGGTGGCGACTGCAGCCGATCGGGACGGAGCACTCGAACAGCTCCACGATCGAGCCTTTGACCTCGTTCTCGGCGACGCATCACAGTCGGACACGGACGAAGGCGCCCTGTGCCGGGCCATCCGCGAGGAGGAGTCCCTGCGCCACCTGCCGGTCCTTTTGCTGACGAATCGGCCGGACGGGGCTGGGCGCCGAGCCGACCGGGCCGCAGGGGCCGACGCGTACGTGTCCAAGCCGTTCGACCCCGGAGAGTTGACGGCCCGCGTCGAAAACCTAATCGAGATCCGGCGCATCGTGCAGGAGCGCATCCGCCTCCCCGACTGGATGGATCCGGACGAGGCTACTGTGTCGCCCGAAGAGGCAGAGTTTGTGGAGGCCCTCAACGATGCCGTGGACGCCCACATCGACAACAGCAACTTCGGCGTCGACTGGCTGGCCGACGAGATGGACCTGAGCGCCCGGCACCTCCGCCGCCGCATCAAAGACACCACCGGGCTTTCGGCCTCGGGCTTCATCCGCACACGGCGCCTCCAACACGCCGCCGCGCTGCTTCAACAGGGCGCCGACACCGTCTCGGACGTGGCCGACGCTGTGGGGTACCGGGATCCGAGCTACTTCTCGCGCCTCTTCCGCGAGACCTTTGGCTGTTCCCCCACCGAGTACGCCGAGCAGGAAAGCGCGTCCCCCGACACACCGGACACGCCGGCTTGAAAGACCGGACACGGCCGGTTTCTACGGGTCTATGGCTGGTTTGTGAGGGTGCACGCGACGTATTCGTGTAGACGCAGCGCCGCAGGAACGCCTCCGCCATCCACTATCGCGCTCCGTTCATCGGCCCCCCTCACGTCGCCATGTTTGTTCGCCTTCTCAACCGATCGACCCGACGTCGACCTCTCATCTGCCTTTTCCTGTTCGCGGGCCTTCTCGCAGGGGGCGGGAGTGTGCGCCCCGCCCAGGCGCAGCAGGCGGACGTAGCGGAGACAGACGCGACGATTCAGGTTGAGACGAAGCCCGGAAAGTCCCCGACCCGAGCCCAGCTGTATTCGCTTGGAGGAACGCTAGTGCCAGTGGTGCTTGGGGCAGCCATGGACAAAGAGAGGGACGATGTCCGCGTCCCGCTCTGGATCGCCGGGACTCTCGTCGGCCCGTCCGTGGGGCACTTCTACGCGGAAAACATCAGTCAGGCCCTAACCGGTATGGGGCTTCGACTGGGGGGTGGAGCCCTCGGCGTGCTTGGGGGCGCAGCCGTGCTGGATGCAGCTCTGGGGGGAGACAGTAGTGGAGGAGGGGGAGCGGCTCTCTTCCTTGCTGGCGGGCTTACAATTCTCATAAGCGGGGGCTACGACATTTTTACGGCTGACGACGCCGCCCGCGACTACAACGAGGCCCATGGACTGAAAGCGCACGTTGGTCCCGCTGTTGGGCCGCAGGGGGAGCAATTAGGACTCTCCCTGAAGGTGCAGTTTTAACGTGTCTTGGCCACGGATCGTCCTGAGGGTGCGGCCTCGCTCAAGATGACGTGCCGGTGATTGGATTTTGAGATCGCTCTTCCCTGCACAGTCACGGTTGACGTAGCAGTAGGTCCCCCTGAACGACTGGCCATCAATGAAGAAAGACCGGACATGGCCGGCGTCTCCGGGGAGACGTCCGGTTTTTCCGAGCGAGAATCGGGTGTTTGAGGGTGCGGTTTGCGGGGGCGATTCCGGCGGGCCGCAATGCTCGCTCTGACCAGACACATTACTGCTCAAAGCCATGCGACGCATACACCCACTCCGGCTCGTGAGCTCCTCTACGTCACGCGTAGGATCTCTCCAACCGGTTCCGCTTTTGGGCGTGCTGCTTTTCCTGGCGTGTGGATGCAGTTCCACCCACCAGGTGGCACACACGCAGTCCGACGGATACAGCCGGGTCACCGAGGCGGCGTACGGGAAAACGGCACGGGTCCACTTTCGGGACGGCCGAACGATAAAACTGGAGAAGCTCTACGTCGACGCCGACTCGACAACGGGGATCGGGCCGCACGGGACGGAACGGGCGTTTTCGACCTCGACCCTCTGGAAGGTGGAGCTCGTGAATCGAGGCGTAGGATTTCTGCAGGGGGCGGGTGCCGGGGCAGCGGGGCCTCTCGGAGGGGCTTTGCTCGTGCAGCTCCAGGGGGACGGGCTAGGAACGGACTTGGCGACGGTGGCAGGGCTCGCCCTGAGTGTCCCAGGTGCGCTCATCGGAGGGGTCGTCGGAGCGATTCGTGGACACCGGACGACCTATTTCGTTGAGGCTCCTTCCCCCACGGCAGACTCGGCAGTCGTTGCCCCTCGTTCGAAGCGCTCGAAGAACACAAGGCACAAATAGCCTCACCCCACGATGAATGATTCCATCGACACTACAGACACACGGCTCGTCCACCGCGGGTGGACCTACCTCCAAGAACGGTTCCCGCCACTTGAAAACGGCCTGCTCGTGGCCGCCTTCGGCCTGTCGGCCCTGTACCACTCGGCCCTGCTGCGGGGGCGGGCCGACGTTCCAGGCGCCAAGCCTGCCCTCGCCGCCTTCGGGCTCACGCTCTTGTTCTTCTTCCTGCTCCGTGTGGCCGACGAGTTCAAGGACCTCGAAAAAGACTGCCAGTACCGCCCGGAGCGGCCGGTGCCGCGTGGGCTGGTGAGCCTGCGGGAGCTCGGCATGGCGGGAGCGGGGGCCGGGGTGCTGCAGCTCGCCCTAGCGATGTGGGTCGATGTCACAGTGCTCCTGACCCTGCTGGGGGCGTGGGCCTACTTCGGGCTCATGTGCGTCGAGTTCTTCGTGCCCGACTGGCTCGACCGCCGGCCGCTGCTCTACATGCTCTCCCACATGCTCATCATGCCTGCGATTGCGCTCCTGGCCTCGGCGTGCGACTGGGCCGCGGCGGGCGCGGCTCCGCCAACAGCGTTTGCCTGGTTTCTCGGCGCGAGCTTCTTCGGGGGGCTTGTCTTCGAGGTCGGCCGCAAGATTCGCGCGCCGGAGGGGGAGCAGGCGGGCGTTGAAACCTACAGCAAGACCTGGGGGCGGTCCCGCGCCGTGGGCGCCTGGCTCGGGGCCATGGCGCTGGCCGGCGGGACGGCCGTCGGGGCGGCGGGGCAGGTGGACGCGGGAATGATCGTTGCGGGCCTCCTCGGCGCGGTGCTCCTCGGAGCGGTGGTCGTCGCGGGGCGCTTCTTGCAGTCCCCCACGCCGGATCGGGCCGAGCCTTTCGAGCTCGTCTCGGGCGTCTGGCTTCTCCTGCTCTACGGGGGGATGGGGCTGGTGCCTGTGTTCTTGTAGGAATGAGGGCGTCTCGGTATGACGTTGTGAGTTTAACCGCGGTGTCTCCCATCGTTTTCACCGAGGACTTTTTGATACAAACAAAACGCCTTTTTCCAGCGATGGGTGTTCATTTTTCGCTGGATCGAAAAACGAACCAAAAAGATCACGGCTGTGAAGACTCGGGCTGACGTCGGTTCCCGCTCCGCTAAAATCAATCAAACTCGGTCGCGTCGCTCCCTCAGACACGATTGATTTTGGTCGCTTCGCGTTCACCGACGTCCGGGCGCCCGATTCTTCAATGCCGGAACGGCTCGGTCCCGGTGGCCTGTGACCCGATGCAAGCGTTGGAGCATCCTTCGAACAACCTTACACTCCCGCAGCGGGACGCCTCTTACACGTTGCGGTCTGCATTCTTGAACAGAATCGATTGTGCCATGTCGACCAACGCCTTTGTGTCCCGGACCTCGACCGACGCCGAATACCTCGTCACGCCGCAGGAGGCATCCGCATCGGTCCGGATCGGCGGCAAGGCGCGGGCCCTGGCCGCCCTCCACGCGGCCGATCTGCCGGTGCCGGACTGGGTCGTGCTCACGCCTGCGGCCTGCACCGACAGCCTGACGGAGGTCCAGCACACCCGGCTCGACGCAGGGCCGCCGCTCGAGGGGGCGCTGGAGGATCTCCAGCCGTCGGGGGCCGTGCGCCGGGCGGTAGAGGAAGCGATGGGGATGCTGTTTGAGGACGCGACGCCCGAATCGGAGCGGCGCGTGGCGGTCCGGTCGTCGGCGCTCGACGAGGATGCCGCCGAGCACTCGTTCGCGGGGCAACTCGACAGTCATCTGCTCGTGTCGCCGGACGAGGTGGCGACTCGCGTGGCCGACGTGTGGCGATCGGCGTTCCGAGATTCCGTGCTCGAATACCGGCGGGCACAGGGCCTATCGGCGGTGCCGGAGCCGCCGGCCGTCTTGCTCCAGCGCATGGTGCGACCCGACCGGGCGGGCGTGGCGTTTAGTGCCGACCCGGCGTCGGGGCGGCGGGGAACGGCCGTCGTATCCGCTGTGCAGGGCGTGGGCACGGCGCTCGTGGACGGCGACGTGGACGGCGACACGTACCGCGTGGACCGGTACGGCACGATCGTCGACCGGTCGATTCGTCCGCAGGACCGGGCCGCCCGTCCTGATCCCGAGGCAGAAGACGGGCTCCGCTGGGAGGAGTTGTGCGACGAGGGCGAACCGCCGGTGCTTCCCGACGACGAGGCCCGCGCCGTGGCCGATCTTGCCCGCCGGGCCGAGCGTCATTTCGACCGCCCACAGGACATCGAGTGGGCGTGGGCGGACGGCACGCTCTTCCTCCTCCAGTCCCGCCCCATCACCAAGCTCGCCGGACGGCCCGACCCCGACGCGCCCCTCCGCGTGTGGGACAACAGCAACATCGCCGAGAGCTACAGCGGCGTCACGACCCCGCTCACGTTCTCCTTCGCCCGCCACGCCTACGAGGAGGTCTACCGCGGCTTTTACCGCGTGATGGGCGTGCCGCAGTCCACGATTGAGGCGCACGCCGACACGTTCCGCACCATGATCGGCCTCGTCCGCGGACGCATCTACTACAATCTGCTTAGCTGGTACGAGTCGCTCTCGCTCCTGCCCGGCTTCCAGTTCAACCGCGCGTTCATGGAGGACATGATGGGCGTGGATGAGCGGCTGTCGGACGATCTGCTGTCGGAGGACGAGTCGGCTTCGTGGACGGAGTGGCTTGCGGACGGATTCACCATGCTCCGCTCGGCGGGCCGCCTCGTCGCGGAGCACTGGCGGCTGCCGCGGCGCATCGACCGGTTCTTCGACCACCTCGACCGCGTGCTGACCCCGCCCGAGCCGGGCCTCGACCAGATGCGGCTCGACGAACTGGCCGACTACTACCGCGACCTGGAGGAGAAGCTGCTGGCCCGGTGGGACGTGCCGATCGCCAATGACTTCTTCGCCATGATCTTCCACGGCCTCTCGAAGCAGATCGTGGAGGAATGGACCGACGTTGACGACCCCGTCAACCTGCACAACAACCTGCTCACCGGCCACGCCGAAGTGGTGAGCACCGAGCCGGCCCGCCGCATGCGCGAGATGGCCGAGCGGGCGAGCGGCGAAGAGGCACTCGTCGAGACGCTCTGCCACGGGAGGCGTCCGGAGATCCAGGCATCGCTCCGCGAGCATCCGGCGCTCCGAGAAGAATTTGAGGCCTACCTCGATCGGTTTAGCGACCGGTGCCTCGACGAGCTCAAGCTGGAGAGCCCCACCCTCCGCGATGACCCGATGACGCTGTACCGGGGCGTGGGGCAGCTGGCGCAGCGGCTCCAGCACGAGGACCTGCCGCTGTTGGGGGCGACGGAGGAACGGCTGCGCGAGGCGGCGGACGCGCGGCTCCGGGAATCCCTGCGCGGCCATCCGCTGCGGCGATGGGTCACGCGGTGGGTGCTGAAGCACGCCCGGCAGCGCGTGGCGGACCGCGAGAACCTTCGGTTTGAGCGCACCCGCGTCTTCGGGGTGTGCCGCCGCCTCTTCGTGGAGATGGGGCGGCGGCTACACGCGGAGGATTTGCTCGACGATCCCCGCGACGTGTTCTACCTGGAGGTGGAGGAGGTGATGGGCGTGGTGGAGGGCACGGCGTCAACGACCGACCTGCAGGCCCTCGTGGAGGCCCGTCGCGCCGAGTTCGAACGCTACCGCGAGGAGCCCGCCCCGCCGGACCGGTTCCGCACGCGGGGGGCGGTGCACGCCCACGACCTCATCGAGCCGGACGAGGGCGACGGGGATCCCGAGGGCGATTCGAACCAGATGAGTGGGCTGGGCTGCTGTCCGGGGACGGTGGAGGGGCCGGTGCGGGTCGTGGACGATCCGCGGGCGGCCTCGCTGGACGGCGACGAGATTCTGGTGGCCAAGCGCACGGATCCGGGGTGGATCACCCTCTTCGCCACATGCCGCGGGCTCCTGGTGGAGCAGGGCAATCTGCTCTCCCACGCGGCCATCGTAGCGCGCGAGATGGGGCTCCCGGCGGTCGTCTCGCTGCCGGGCATTACGGACCGGTTGCGGGACGGCGACGTGGTGCGGCTCGACGGAGCGAACGGTACCGTCGAGCGGGTTGAGAAGGCGACATGAATGGGACAATCATCGCTCCAGACTTGATTTACTTCGTCAGTCGCTTCGCTCGTGTGAGGCCCATCCGATGAATTGGGGAGGCTGTATCCACCCATAGATGGGCTCTGAATCAAGCTCAGAGCGACAGAAGTGCTGCTTCCAGGAAGTAGATACAGAATTCTGAAGACCTCTCGCACCAAAGCACAACTGCCGCAATTCCCATGGAGCCGGAGTCATCAATGTCGGAGCGGATGGCCGGCTGGGTGTACGACCGGCGCTGGGCTTGCCTGGGCCTGTGCCTGGCCCTGGCGGTCGTTGCTGCCGTGCCGGCGCTGCACGTCCGGGTCGACAACTCGGTGCAGCGCTGGTTCGTGGAGGGGGACCCGGCCCTCACGGCGTACCGGTCGTTCCAGGACACGTACGGCAACGACGAGACGGTCCTGATTGCTCTCCAGCGTGATGATGGCATGCTCACGCCGACGGGGCTCCAGCTGCTGCACGAGGCGACCCGAGCGCTTCGCGGGGTGGAGGGCGTCGCGTCGGTCCAGTCCCTCGCTACGACGGAGCAGATCCAGATGGGAATCGCGGGGCCGCGGCCCGTGTCGCTGGTGCCGGACCGGCGGCTCTCGGACGAGCAGGCGCGATCGCTCCGACGACGAATCCTGCGGCGGGCCGACTCGACGCTCTACGGCCGGTTCGTCAACGACGACGGCACGATGACGGCGATCCTCGCGCGGATGCGGCCGAACGGCCAGATCGACGGGCGGCGCGACGTGATTCTCGGACGGATACAAGAGACGCTCGATCGGGCGCTGCGTGGGACCGACGTACAGCGCCATCGGGCGGGCGTCGGCGTCATCCTGCACGCGCTCAATGAGGCTTCGACGCAGGATTCGATGCTGGTGTTGCTGGCGGCGAACATGCTCATTTTCCTCCTGCTCTGGGCGTTTTTCCGGCGGATCGCCCCGGTGCTGCTCACGCTCGGCGTTGTGGGCGTGGCGACGGTGTGGCTCATGGGCGCCTACGGGTGGGCCGGGCTCGCAATCAACACGGTAACGCTCGTGATGCCGACCCTCGTGCTCGTCATCTGCACGGCGGACTGCGTGCACCTCCTCCGCCACGCCGCCGACCTCCCAGAGAACCTGTCGCCCCGCGAGCGGGCGGTGCAGACGGTCGGCTTCTTGCTGCGGCCCTGCAGCATCACGACGCTCACGACGGCCCTCGGCTTCGCGGTCCTGGGCGTCAGTTCAATGCCGGTCGTGCGGCACCTCGGCCTCTTCTCGGCGCTGGGGCTGGTGTTTGGGCTGATCGCGGCCGTGGTGGGGTGCACGTGGGGGCTGGCCTACGAGAAGATTCTGCCGGTCCCGTCGGGGCGGGAGGGCCTGCGGGCGGGTGTGGGCTCGATCGTGACAGCGAGCCTTCAACACTCGCGGGCCGTGATGGCGGGGGCGCTCCTGCTCGTCGCGGGCGCGGCCTGGGGGCTTTCTGAGATCACAGTCGACACGAACTCGATCGGCTACCTCTACCGCGACCATCCGGTGCGGCAGGACTCGCGTCTCATCGAGCGAGAACTGGGGCCGTACGCGCCGCTCGAATTCGTCGTGCGTGCCGACTCGACGGGCGGCGGCCCGGCGGACGTGCGCTCGCCGCGTGTGTTCGAGGCGGTGCAGGACTGGCAGCGGGACGCCGTGCGGACGAACGCAGTGGGATGGAGCTACTCGGCGGTTGATGGGCTCCGGCGCCTCCACACGGCGATGGCGGGCGGAGGCCCAGCGATTCCAGAACAGGACGCCCAACTCAAAACCCTAACGCAGCTGGGCAAGAAGAACATCCCGTACGTCGCGAACCTGGCGGCACACCCGGACCGGTTGCGCGTGACGTTCGGCGTGCCCATGCAGTCGGCCGACGGCATTGGGCGCGCCGTCCAGACGGTGACCGAGGCAGCGCGTTTGCCGGACGGCGTCTCTGTGGAGGCCACCGGCTACCTGCCGCTCTACGTCCGCATCATGACGCTCGTGGTGGAGTCGCAGCTCTGGACGTTTGGGCTGGCGCTTGCGGTCATTCTCGGGGTCATCGGATTGCTCTTCCGGTCCGTGCGGGCAGCCCTGTGGGCCCTGGTGCCGAATGTGCTGCCCGTCCTTCTCACGCTGGGCGTGATGGGCTGGATCGGCATTCCGCTCGACGTGGCGACGGTCACCATTGCGGCGGTGCTCTTCGGCCTCGTGGTGGACGACTCGGTGCACCTGCTGCACCGCTACGGGGTGGGGCGGGAGCAGCGCCTCGGCCCGAAATCAGCCATCTGCCGGGCGGGACGAGAGGGCGGTCCGATGCTCGTCACGACCACCTGTGTCATCGGGCTCGGCGTGCTGGTGCTCACGCTCGCGCAGGTGAAGTCCGTCGTCTGGTTTGGGGGGCTGACGGCCCTGGGGATTGGGCTGGCGCTGGTCGTGGATCTGTTGGTCTTTCCGGCGCTCATCGCCCTTTATGATGCGTGACGGGTGATACGTGATGCGTGATTGGCCGACGAAGCTACGTTTTTCAGGTGAGTCAACGACGGTGAGATGAACAAAACGGAAGCAGTTGATCGGTCCGGAACGACACACGAGGAGGCACTGCCAGAGCCTGACGGCCTCCGGTACGCGCAGTGCTGGGAAGACGCCGACATGCTGGTGGAAGGGCTCGATGTGCAGCCGGGCGACACGTGCCTCTCCATTGCCTCGGCCGGGGACAATGCGCTGGCGCTCTTGACGCAGGACCCGGCCCGCGTGGTGGCGATCGACATGAGCGCCGCGCAGCTCGCGTGCCTGGCGCTGCGGGTGGCGGCCTACCGCACCCTGGAGCACCACGAACTGCTCGAGCTCATCGGCTCCCGCCCGAGCGACCGCCGGGGGGCGCTCTACGACCGCTGTCGGGCCGCGCTGGACGAGACGCCGCGCCGCTTCTGGGACGCGCACCCGGATTTGATTGCGCGGGGCATCGGGGCCGTGGGACGATTCGAACGGTACTTCCGGATCTTTCGGCGGTGGGTCCTGCCGTGGATCCAGTCCGAGGCGGCCGTCGAGCGGCTGCTGGACGGCGGGTCGCCGGAGGAGCGGCGGGCCTTCTACGACGAGCACTGGGACCACTGGCGGTGGCGGCTCGTCTTCCGCGTCTTTTTCTCGCGGTTCGTGATGAGTCGCCTCGGTCGCGAGCCCGCCTTCTTCGAGCAGGTGGAGGGGCGGGTGGCCGAGCGGCTTCTGGAGCGCGCCCGCTACGCGCTGACTGAGCTCGATCCAGCCGACAATCCGTACCTCCAGTGGATCTTGACGGGGCGCCACCAGACGGCACGGCCCCTGGCCCTCCGCCGCGAACACTTCGAGACCATCCGGAGTCGTCTCGACCGCCTCACCTGGGCGCAGGCCTCGCTGGCGGACTGCCTGGAGCGGCAGGACGCAAACACGATCGACCGATTTAACCTGAGTGACGTGTTCGAGTACGTCCCGGAGCGCCGCTACCACGCGCTGCTCGACCAGCTGGCCCGGGTGGGGCGACCGGGCGGGCGGCTGGCATACTGGACCCTGTTCGTCCCGCGGTCGCGCCCGGATTCCATGGCGGATCGCCTGGAGCCACAGACGGCGCAGGCTGAGGCCCTCCACGCGCAGGACCGGGCCTTCTTCTATGGGGACTTTGTCCTTGAAGATGTATCGGCGTGACGGCTCGGTGCTGTCCCCAACCATCCACACCCCTCCACGATGCTCTCCCCCTGGATCGGCATTCCATCCATTCTTGCTGCGCTGGCCGGCCTGTTGGCGGGACTGCGCCGCTACCGGGCGTGGGCCGAGGTGGACCCGGAGTGGACCCGCAAAATCGCGCACATCGTCATGGGCGGGGTGACGCTCACGTTTCCCTGGGTCTTCGACGCAGCGTGGCCGGTCGTCGTCCTCTCGGCGCTGGCCCTCGCGCTGATGATTGGGTTGCGCGCCTCCGCGCGACTGCACGAGACGATGGGGCAGGCGCTCTACGGCGTGCACCGGGCGTCGTACGGGGAACTCTGTTTTCCGATCGCCATCGGCCTGCTCTTCGTCCTTTCGGGCGGGGACCCGTTTCTGTTCTGCGTGCCGATCCTGCTGTTGGGCGTGGCCGATCCGGCAGCCGCGGCCATCGGGCTGCGGCACGGCAAGGTGCTCTACACGACCGACGACGGCATCAAGAGCGGAGAAGGTTCGGCGGGATTTTTCCTGGTGGCGTTCTTCTGCGTGCACATTCCGCTGCTCCTGGGCACCGACACGGGCCGACTGGAGACGCTTCTCATCGCGACGATCGTAGGCCTGCTGGTGGCCTCGCTGGAGGCGATCTCGTGGCGGGGGCTCGACAACCTGTTCGTCCCGGTCGGCGGCTACGTGCTGCTCACGTCGCATCTGGCGATGGAAGCCGATGCCCTGCTCCTCCGGCTCGCCGTCATTGCGGTCCTCTTCAGCATTCCGTTTCTGTGGTATCGGCGGTCCACCCTCAACGGGAGCGCCTCGTTCATGGCGGCCCTGGTCGGGTACGTGACGTGGTCGATCGGCGGCCTCCCGTGGCTGGCGGCGCCGGCCCTGCTCTACTTCGGCTACACGCTCCTCTGGCCGGCCGCACAGCGCAAAACGCCGCACGGGCACCGCGTGCACAACGTACTGGGGGTGGCGTCCGTGGGCCTCGGGTGGCTGTTTCTGGGCGTGGCCGTCCATGCGCCCTCGCTCCTGTACCCCTACACGATCGCCTACGCCGCGTTCGTCGCCGTCATCGGCATTGAGCACACCGAGCGGTTCCACACGGCCGAGGCGTTCGGGCTTTCTCAGGGCGACCTTCGGCTGCTCGTCGGCAGCACGATTCGCAGCGCCCTCCCCTTCGTGCCGCTCCTGTGGCTCGTGCCTGGGGCCAATTTTCCGCTGATGGCGCCGCTCGGGGTGGGGCTGGTGGCGGCGGTGGGCATCACGGTTACCATTCTGTACGCCTACGCCCCGGTCTTCCGGGACCGGCCCAACCCCTTTTTCTTACATCTGACGCGCGTGGCGCTGGTGGTGGGGACCTCGTCGCTCGGGCTGGTCGTGTTGCTCATTATTGAGGCGTCGTGACGTATTGCGTGGTGCGTATTGCGTAGTGCGTATTTTTCAATCTCAAGAAGGCTAGTGGGCTTGCACAGGTGCTCTGACAAAAACGTCGCTCCAGACCCCGATCTGGAGCCTATCCGGCCGTATGGATTATAGGCTCCAAATCAAGTTTGGAGCGACGAAGGGATAGAAGGGCTCCATGAGAGAGTGCTTCAAGGATCTACCAAAGTACGCGTGCAGGCCTACTAGCGATACGAAATACGCAATACGAAATAATACGCCACTCGCGGATCGAACCTATTTCGCAAACGCATCCTCCACCATGCCGACCCTTTCCGCTCTTACCGACCCATCGACGATTGCCGAACTCGACGGGCCGCCGAGCGCATCGACGTTTGCCGAAGATGCGGTAGCCCGTCAGGCGCCCGATGTGCATCTGGTCGTGCCGGGCGACGGGACGGAGTGCGCGGCACGGTGCAGTCTGTGGTGGAGCGACACGCCGGACTACGAAGATCATACCGTGGGGCTCGTGGGCCACTACGCGGCCGCCGATGCGGACGCGGGCCGGGCGGTGCTGGATCGGGCCTGTCGCCGGCTGGCGGACGCGGGCTGTACATGCGTGATTGGGCCGATGGACGGGGCGACGTGGCACCCGTACCGGTTCGTGACGGACCGGGGGACGCGCCCGCCATTTGTGCTGGAGCCCTGGCATCCCCCCGACTATCCCGAGCATTTTCGGGACGTCGGGTTTGAGCCCCTTGCCCGCTACGTCTCGTCCGTGGGGGCCGACGCCGACACGCTCCGGAACGGGTCGGTCCCCGACTCGCTGCCGCGCGACGACGTGCACGTTCGGACGCTCGACCTCGATCGGTTTGAGGAAGAGCTGCGCCGCCTGCACGGCCTGGTGACGGCCAGCTTTGCCGATAACTTCCTGTACACGTCCCTCGCGCAAGCGGGCTTCGTCGCGTTATACCGTCCGTACCGGGCCTTCATTGACTCCGAGTGTGTCCGCCTCCTTGAGCAGGAGCAGGGCGGCGGGACGCGCCTCGTCGGGGTCGCGTTTATGGTCCCGGACGTGCTGCGGTCTAAAACCACTTCCTCGTTATCACTCGGGGCGCAGTCTGAACCTACGCAGGCCGAGCGCGACACGACGGTCGACACGGCGGTGCTCAAGACGCTCGCGGTACACCCCGACCTGATGGGGCAGGGCCTCGGCCGGTGGCTCACGGAGCATGTGCACGAGGTGGCAAGGCAGCGAGGGTACCGCCGGGTGCTCCACGCCCTCATGCACGAAGACAACGTCTCGCGCCGGCTCGGTCACGGGGAGGTCCTTCGGCGGTACACGTTGTTTCGACGAGATCTCTCGTAGACCTCGCGGAACGCGCAACGCTCAACGCAAAACGCAGAACGCACAATGAACCTGGTTGAGCTTCTTCAAAAGCAGGCCCGTGAGCGGCCCGACGTGCCCGCCCTCATCGAAGAGGATGGGGGACGACGGTCCTGCACCTTTGCCGACCTGGAGCGGCGGGCGGCCCAGGGCGCGGCCCGGCTGCGGAGGGCGGGTGTGAGCAGGGGCGACGTGGTGCTCGTCCTCCAGCCGATGTCAATCGAGCTGTACGTGATCGTGACGGCGCTCTTCCGGATCGGCGCGGTGGCGATGGTGCCCGACCCCTCGGCCGATCGGGCTCACATTGCCGACTGCTGCGAGCGGGTGGAGCCGAGCGCCCTCGTGGGGCCGCCGCGCGCCCACCTGCTGCGACTCCTGTCGTGGCCCGTGCGACGGATTCCCCACGCGTTTGTCACCGGTGGCTGGCCGCTGCCCTTCACGACCCGGTGGCCCGCCCGGGATGCGGAGAGTGACGAACAGGTCACGGTGGCCGAGTGTGAGGGCGACACGCCCGCGCTCCTCACCTTCACGAGCGGGAGCACGGGGGCGCCGAAGGGGGCCGTGCGCACCCACGGGCTGCTCCGGGCGCAGTACGAAGCGCTGCGGGACAACCTCGACCTCCACCCCGGCCAGACCGATCTCGCCACGCTTCCCGTCTTCGTCCTCGCGAATCTTGCCGCGGGTATGACGACCGTCCTCGCCGACGCTGACCTAAAGGCCCCGGCCCAGATTGATCCGGGGCCGGTCGTCGAGCAGATTCAGTCGGAGCAGCCGACCCGCACCACGGCCTCCCCGGCGTTCTTCGAGCGCCTCCTGGATGCGGACGACGCGGTGCTCGATCGGTTTGACCGCCTCTACACGGGCGGCGCGCCGGTCTTTCCCGACCTGCTCGACCGGATGCGCTCCGCGGCCCCGTCCGCCGAGATTGTTGCCGTGTACGGGTCGACCGAGGCCGAGCCGATCGCACACGTGGCCGAGACCGAGATCCGGCCGGCGGACCACGAACAGATGGTGGCCGGCGGCGGGCTGCTGGCGGGGCGGCCCGTCGACGCGGTGGAGCTTCGGATCCTCCCGGATCGGTGGGGCACGCCGATTGGGCCGTTTTCGCGGGCTGAGCTGGAGGAGAAGGCGCTTCCTCCCAACGCGCCCGGCGAGATCGTGGTGGCGGGGCCGCACGTGGTGTCCGGCTACCTCAACGGGCGGGGCGACGACCAAAACAAGTTTGCGGTGGGCGGCACCCGCTGGCACCGGACTGGCGACGCCGGGCGGCTCGACGCGCAGGGGCGCCTGTGGCTGCTCGGCCGCTGCGACGCCACGGTGCACGAAGATCGGGGGACGCTCTACCCCTTCGCCGTCGAGTGCGGGGCTCGCCTCCACGACGACGTGCGGCACGCCGCCCTGGCACAGTGGGAAGGGCGGCGCGTGCTCGCGGTGGCGCCGATCTCGCCCATGCAGGGCGTCGATCGCGAGGGCCTGCGGGCACAACTCGCGGACGTCGGGCTGGATGCGGTGGTCGTGCTGTCGGAAATCACAATGGACCGGCGCCACAACGCGAAGGTTGACTATCCCGCCCTCGCCGACCGGCTCGATCGGGCCCTCTCGCCCGGGCGGTAGGCCGCCGCCCACTCGTTACAGGATCGGGGAGGAATTCGCGTTTCTGCCCGGCGCGTGAGAGGAACAGCGGAGGGGCTGTTGCGGTGCCATCCTCGTCCGAATTTGGTTGCTGCCTCTCCTCATGAACCGCCGTTCCTCCATGGCCCTCACCGACCGTACGACGCTTGGCGAACTCAAAGAGGCCGACTATCAGGTCCGCTCTGTGAAGGACGAACTGCGGGCCAATCTGATGCAGAAGCTCCGCGCCGGCGAGGAGGTCTTTCCCGGGATTCTGGGCTACGACGAGACCGTCATTCCGCGGATTCAGAATGCCATCCTCGCGAAGCACGACCTCATCCTGCTGGGGCTGCGCGGGCAGGCCAAGAGCCGCCTCATCCGCATGCTGCCGCGGCTCCTCGACGACTACATTCCGGTGATCGAGGACACACCCCTCAACGAGGACCCGTTCAATCCGGTAACGAAGCAGGCGCGCGAACTCGTAGAGGAGCGGGGCGACGACACGCCGATCGAGTGGCTGCCCCGAGAGGCGCGCTACGGCGAGAAGCTGGCGACGCCGGACACCACGATTGCCGACCTCATCGGCGACATCGACCCCATCAAGGCCGCCAACGA
>Ga0207714_1000606_pt1 | contig 24379 bp, 41 predicted proteins | sample PonA232FremontCA_2_FD_187270 | JGI IMG/M metagenome (GOLD analysis project Ga0207714, IMG submission 187270) | Marine sediment microbial community from Fremont, CA, USA - Pond A23 Sediment 2 (SPAdes) | ecosystem: Environmental > Aquatic > Marine > Unclassified | place: USA: Fremont, California...
ATCCGAAAAAAACAGGACTTATTCAAGTGTCCTAATGGTCACAAATTTAACGCTGACAGTAATGCAAGTATCAATATTGCAAAACTTGGTATGGGTTTAGAAATTGAAAATCCATTTGTAAATGTTGCTTAATAAATAACCTGCTATATGCAGTATATGGAGCAATCCATAACCCTCTGTGTTTTAACATAGAGGATAGGGTGAAAATATCTGTGAGTCAGCCATCCTGTAACTTTCTTAATCCTGAATCACCCACTTGTGGGTTTAAGAAGGTGCAAAAACTTGCTAATATTCTTAGGGTATGCTGAGCATACCTGAACTTAGCAAGCTCCATCCTAATCTTATTTTTGATTAGGGTGGAGAAGCTGACATTAAATCACTCCTTATGTTTAAATTTTTCAGTTAATAATGTAAGAAGTATCATAAATAATATAACTACAACCAAAGATTCAAACATAGAAAAGTCTTCCATTATACTAAAAAATACTCCTAACATACCACCTAAAAATATTTTCATTAAATCTATAGCATCATTATCCATTATACTCACCTCTATTAGTAAGCACATCCTTGATATCTTCCTCAGATAAACCTTTGAAATCATCAGCAAATTCTTCTATAAATTCTTTTCCTTCCTGTGTTTTAACAAAATCTTTCCTCTTAATAGTATTTAATTTCTGTTTAACGAAATAGTTTATCATCTCTTCATTAGTAGGTCTCTCTTGATTAGATGGTCCATACATCCTTGAGCTAAAAAACTTCGCTAGAGGACACTGTGAAGCACCCTGACACCTACCATCACAATTATCTTCATATGGATTATAACAATGACTAGACCAATCGAATATATCATAGTCTAAATCACTAGGTTTAATATCTTTTATCTCTTTATATGACATACTAATTAAATCATTGTAAGTAATATCTCTCACTATCAATACCTCCTTAATTTAAACATAATTAATCAATACATCTGTATTCATATCAGCTTCTATATATTCTTCATCTAATTTATTTCTTTTCTTAATAGCTTCAGCAAAATCCATATCCTCATAAATTTCAACATTAATCCATAAAATTCTATCATCAATATCATAATCAATCTTATTACTAGAATACATACTACTACTAATGCTTAAATATTGTTTTCTATCTCCAAAATATTTTTTAATCTTACTATGCAAACTAATTAAATAATCTTTTAACTCTTTTTCTCTTATAAATTCTTTTATTCTATCTTCATCATTTATCTCTAAATAACTAGTTTCTTCTTTTACATAGAAACGATTAAATATTTTCTCCATAATAATACTAATACCTCCTAATTATCTACATTATCTTTAATCATTTCATCTAATACATTAAGACATTTATTAGGTACCATAGAATAAAGATGGTTTACATCAATTTTATCTACTTTTTTATCTGTAAGCATTGAAGTAATTTCTTCTTGAAATGCATCATTTATCACTCTGTGATATAAACCATTAGACATTAACTCTCTTGATAAATCTTTTCCTTCTTCTACAGTCATCTTATTTATAATCTTTTTAATTCTAGCTTTAGTAATATATTTCTCTATAATAAATGGAGTATTTTTCTTGGATGTCGTTTTTCTAGAAAAGTTAGCAAATTTCTTTTCTCTAAAATCTTCAGTAACCATCTTAGCAAAGAGTGGTCTACCATACTGATTAAGTCTATTATAATTTTTAATAACTATTCCTTCTGGTTTTCCATCACGATAAGCAGAATCATTCATATAATTATTAGGATTACAACTTTTCCATTCACGTACTGTATCTCTAAATAAAACATTTATAAATTCAAAACCTGCTTCTGTCATTTTATCGAAAGCATAATCAAAGTTTAATGGGTTACCTGATTCTTTATGAAGTACATCAAATCCAATAAATGTAGGTATATCTTTCCAATTATATTCAATACTGTGTTTATTCATATATTCTCCAACATATATTAAATCTTCATCCATCTTATCTATATTAACTACATCTTCTATATAATCCATAACTTCTTTAAACTGTTCATTATCTCTATCTAAATCAGAAACATTTCTAGAACCGAATACTAAATCACCATCTTCTTTCATTACTCTAAAATTTGCACCGTCAACCTTTTCTGTCACAATAATCTCTTTATCTTTACGTTGAAATATACTTTGGTTTTCACTATCACCTATATATTTAATCTTTGAATATTTCTCCAATATTAATACCTCCTTAATTTTTAGTAAGCATATATACCTTTATCCTTATCTTTAACTATTACAAATTCTTTCTGTGATAATTTATTAGGTTCTTCAGTAATACTTTTTATTATATTTTTAACTTCTTTACTATCAATATCTATCTTATCTCTTTTATAGTGAAACTTAATACCTTTTACAACAATAGTAGAATCGTTTAATTCTTCCTTATCATATTCAAAAATTACACCTAATTCATTAGTTCTCTTTTCCATTTTATCACCTCATAATAATAAAGCACCCACCTATTAAGTGAGTGCTATATATTTTTAACCAGCTCTTACAGGCATAATAATATGTGTATAACTAGGTTCAATAACAGCCATAGGGTTTAACTTCTCTGTGAATTTTAAAGTCGTAAATTCACCGTCTACAGCTTTTGAGATAACATCCATCATATAATTAACATCTACATTAATACTCATAGATTCACCAGTTATATCTGCATTTAATCTTTCGTGTGCTTCTCCTACTTCATTACCTGCAGCTGATATATTAATTACACTATTTTGTTTGTCTACATCTATATTAATTACACCACTTTCTTTATTAGCTATAATTCTTACTCTTTTTAATACACTCTTTAATGCACTAGTATTTAATTCTACTTCAGTATTATATTCTCTAGGCATAACCTGCATATAATCTGGAAATCTACCTTCTATAATCCGTGTTTTAAGTATTTGATTATCGAACTCTATAACAGCACCTTTATCATCAGATAAGATTATCTTTACAGGTTCTTCTGAATCCTTAACTAACTTCTTAATCTGTTTAGTAGCCTGTAAAGGTATAATAACTTCATTATTTTCTAAATCAAATATGTGGTCTAGTTCATAATAAGATAGTCTATAGGTATTAGTAGATACACCAGCTATATTATCTTCGTTTATATCAAGTAAAATACCATTAAGTTGTGGTTGTGTATCATCTGTAGCACAAGAAAAGTTTAGCTTAGTAATCATTTCTTCTAGTATTTCTGGCTGTAATTCAAAGGACATATTTTCTTCAACACTCATTGGTTCGGGAAATTCATCTGGATTATAGGTACTTAATGTAAACTTAGAATTATTTGTACTTATTCTAGCTTTATTATTTAATTTCTCTATAGTTATCTCTTCACTAGGTAACTCTTTAACAAGTTTAGATAATTCACTACCAGGTATTACAACCTCACCTTCTTCTTCTACAAAAGTTTCTATATTAGTTTCTATCTCTAACTCTAAATCTGTACCTCTTATCTGTAAGTTATCATCTTTAGCTGTAAGTTTAAAACCTTTAACTATATCTATTACAGTATTACCTGTATTTACAGCACCTTTAACTTTATTAATAGCGTTATCTAAATCACTCTGTTCAACTCTTATCTTCATATTAACTCCTCCCTATTTTTGTTTCTGTAATTTTTTAATATAATTAGACGTACTTATAACCTGCTTAGCATTTAAATAAGATACTACAGCTGATGCAGTAGTTAACATTTGCTGTTGACTTAACTTAAAATAACTTTCAAGTAAAGAATCACCTACTGGTTTAATAGCACCATTATCAGCTGACCGTGCTTTATAAACTTCATTCTTTATATAGAAACTTCCTTTATTAAAAGTTATTCTACATATACGTGATTCCATACCATCTTCTATAGCAATTTGACCATTCTCTTTAGCTAGTCCACCATTTTTAGAACCACCGTAGGATACATAAGAACCTTTACCACTATTAAATTCTATCTTAGTAAAATTACCATTAAGTATACTTCTAAATAATGCTCTTAATTCTTCAGCATCTACAAATGCAGGTATCTGCATATAAGCTTTATTATCATTACCAAACCTAGTAATAAGTATTTGTACATTATTATAACTTGAATTATCCCAGGTGCTATCAGTTAAGTCTTTAAAACTTAGTATAGTAGATTTGTTAGCAAGCTTATATATATCCTGTCTAAATTCATTATTATTAGTCATCATCATCCCCCCTTCCCTTAATATCTTTAATATTATTTTTACTATCAGATATTTTCTTAGGTAATACATTTACTTCTATATCTATATCTAATTCTAATATTTCAAAGTCTTCTACCATAGACTTAATCTTATCTACAGTTTTATTATTAAATTTAAAGTTCAATAAACCACCTCCACTAATAACTATTTCTATAATTCTTTATAGTCCTAGTTCTTTCAATAGATATTTCGTTTAAAAACCTAGATGGTTGTTGTTCCTGCCACCTACCAAATTTCATTCTACCAGAAGCATAAGTGAGAAATAATCTTTCCTCTGCTCTAGTCATAGCTACATAGGTAAGTCGTCTTTCTTCTTCTAAATCACCCTCTTCTAAACTTCTATAGTGTGGTAGTAATCCTTCTTCCATACCTATAGTAAATACTACTGGAAATTCTAAACCTTTAGCAGCGTGTATACTCATTAAGTTAACACTATCTTCATCATCTTCAGCTTCTTCTGTTTCATCTACTACTGTAATATAATTTATAAAATCACTTAAAGTTCTAGTATTATCTTTTCTATAATAATTAACAGCAAAGTTAACTAACTCTCTCATATTTTCATCACGTTCTTCTATATTACCCTCAAGTCTATTAAGTAATTCACTATGATATTCACGATATATTTTTTCTACTTTTTCATATAAGTTTTTATCATCATCATTAACTATATCTTTAATAGGTTTAATATAATCATTTAAGAAATCTCTTATAGACTCCCCTCTTTTTTTACCTATACCTTTAACATTCTCTGGATTATGCATTACATCTATAAATGACATAGAGTTTTGTTTAGCATATTTCTTCATTCTATTCATAGTAACTATACCTACATCATTATTAAACATTTTTATTATAGATGTTAGTGCTATATTATCATCGGGATTAATACCTACCTTAATCATAGATAACATAAACTTGACTTCTTGTCTATCAAGAAATTGGCTTGAACCTACTATTGTATAAGGTATATTGTTATCTATTAAAGAGTTTTCAATATCATTGGATAGATAATGACTTCTATAAAATATTGCCATATCATCATAATCATACTGTGATTTTAATCTCTGTATCATTCTAGTAACAAACTCTGCTTCTAGATTAGGACTACCGTTTTCTACTATAAAAATATCTTCACCATCTCTTTTATCAGACCATAAATCTTTCTCTCTTCTATTCTGATTATTAGTTATTAAATTACTACTAGCTTCTATTATATTCTTTACACTACGATAGTTTCTTTCAAGTTTAATTATCTCAGCATTAGGAAAATTCTCTTCAAACTCTAGTATGTTTCTTATATCAGCACCTCTAAAACTATATATACTCTGATTAGAATCACCTATTGCCATTATATTATTTTGTGGTTCTGCTAATATTTTAGACATTTTATACTGACTAAGATTAGTATCCTGATATTCATCTATCATAACAAACTTAAACTTACTCTGATATTTCTTTCTTACATCATCATTACTTTCCAATAACTCAATAGTCTTTTTTATAAGGTCAGAAAAATCAAATGCAGCATTAGATACTAAACGTTTCTCATATTCTTTATATATATTCTTTATAACTCTGTCTGTTCTAGTTACATTACCATCTGAATAATAACTTATGAAATCACTGGGATTAACCATATTCATCTTAGCTTTATTTATAATACTCTTTATTGCTTTTGCTTCTAACCCTTCATTATTAGATTCATTTAATATCTCTTCTACTAAATCTTCTTGGTCATCACTATCATATATAACAAAGTAACTAGGATAACCTATAGCTTTTAAGTTTTTGGATAATATCTTTAAGCCTGTTGCATGAAATGTACCCATCCACATATCATCTAACTTAGTATCAGTTTTCTTTTTTATCCTATCTTTCATATTACTAGCAGCTTTATTAGTAAAAGTTAATATAAGTATATTTCTAGGGTCTATACCTTTCTTTATCATAGCTATTGTACGATAAGTAATTGTTCTTGTCTTACCTGCACCTGGACCAGATATAACTAATGCTGGTCCTTCCATCTTATCTACTGCTTTCTTTTGTTTAGGATTAAGTTCATTCTCTAAATCTATATTCAAATTAACACCTCCATTAATTAATACCTAATATATCATTGTAATAGTCTATTCTTCCACCAACTTGAAAAGTATAATCTAGCCAATGATTATCTATCTTCCAATTTCTACCTGTATTGTAAGCTGTCCAAGCATCTCTTCTATTACCATCAAACTCTCTTAATAAATCATAGTAGTGTATTATACCCAAAGATATTTGGTACTCCATATCATTTATAAACTTAGTCTTATTATAATACATATCCATATTACGTGATATTATCTTAGCTGTAGCAAATTGCATTGATATTATACCACCAGATAATCCATTATCTAAATTCTGATAGTTAATAAAAGCTGTTTCGTGTTCAACAATAGCAAAGTAATCTAAGGCAACTCTTTTATAATCTATATTAGGATACATATAATTATACTTATGTGATTTATCTATTATTAAATGTACTCTATTACGTATTTCTTTATCACTAGCTAAATCACTTTGTCTTAACAGTCTCCTATTAGATACAGCTTTCTTATTCATATAATTAGCTCTATCTATCATAAAACTTATTAATCTTTCATCACTTATAATTAATTCATTATCTCTATCTATGTTATTAGCTTTTATTATATTTCCCTTTATAATAATAGTTGCTGACATAGATAATAATAACAGCATCAATAAAGATGCTGCTATTATATACTTCTTATTTATATTCATATAATCACTCCTGATTTTCGTTTTTATTTATACAAGTATCTGCAAATATACAATAAACTGTTTTATGTTTTCTACTCTCTTCTACTACTTCTCCCCAAACACAAGGACATTTGTCTGGTAATTTAGGGTTTTTAATATTACTTTCTTCAAGAGTTAATCTATGCATATGTTTTTATTCCCTCCTGGTGTACCCCCTCTTACATATAAAGTTAATCTTGTTGTAGATTATCTATCTTATTATGCACCTTGTTTCTAATCTGTTCGAATATATCATAATCCTTTTCTTCTTCTAATCTCTTTAACTCTTTTAGAAATTTCTCTTCACCTTGTTTCTTTATTTCTATTTCTTCTACTTCTTGAGTAACTTCTTCTTCATTACTATCTGTTTCTTCTACTGGTTTTTCATAGTGATAAGTATACCAGCTACCAGCTTTTCTTATTACTTCTAAATCACCTGCAACATTTATTAAATCACTCTCATAATCTATTCCACTGTCATAATAGATATTAAATCTTGCTCTCTTCCCATTGGTACCTATCTTATTTTTAATTATTACTGCTTCTACCTCGTGTCCATACTTAATTTTATTCTCTCCGGAACCTTTATAAAACCTATCTTTAGGTCTTAATTCCATGCGAAGGTCTGTCCAAAACTTACGTGCTCTCGTATACTCCATATCTTTCGATACGGTACAGACTATATCTTAGGTAGTTCTTTTACAACACCTAATCCTCCTTGCACTTCGGTATAATAATATACCTACTCTACTAACTACTATTGTATGAACAATAGTGCTTTCGATAGTCGTTGAACCTTACCCTATTAGGGTCTTGGCTGCTGATTATCCAATCCAAGTAATTTTTAGCATTTACATTTGAGTTTATTTCAACTCTTTGCTTTAGCTTACTTGGCTCTAAGGAGATTCCAGCAATTCACAAGGTTAGGTAGCAAAGTAATAAATTATTCACCACCTGGCGTTGTTATCCCACGACCATAACTATTACCTACATCGTCTCTTAACTGATTAATCATAACTAATGCAGTATTACTTCTATTAAGTGCAGACTTTAATTTTTTATAAGCTTTTGACCACATTCTTGCATCAGGTGCAACAGACTGGTCACCCATCTCTGTCTTGAGTATAGACTCACTGGATAATCCAGGTATACTATCCAATATAATAACATCAGTTACATCATTAATAGCTAATGCTTCAATAGTATCTATAACTCTTTCACCTTCTTCAAGTGAAGAAAAATCTACATCATAATTATCTACACCCATTAACTCAGCAAAAAAAGGATTATAAGAGTTCTCGGGGTCGAAATAAGTAATATCAAGTTCTTCTTTCTGTGCCTGTGCTATTATACTCATACATAGAGTAGTCTTACCAGAATCTTCAGCACCAAAGATTTCTGTTATCTTACCTAAAGGTATACCACCAGGACCACGATGTGGGCTAGTAGCTAAATCTATTGCAAGTACACCTGTTGAAACGAAATCTGAAAATAATTCATCAGGGTCTTCTATAAAATACTCTTCCATTCCCATATCTTTTATTAGTTTCTTTTTGTCTTCGTTAATAGTAATACCCCCTTATTTCTTAATCTCTTTTGTTGTAGTATTAATCTGTATATCTCCTTCTATATTATATTTATCTTTTATTTCTTCAAAATAGTTATATTTTCTTATTCTAAGTTCTATTCTCTTCTCAACTAAACTATCAACTAAAAACTTTAATGCTTTTTCTTCTTCCATTAATCTTTTAAATCTTTTTCTTTCTTCTTCAGTAACTTCACCTACTACTTTATCATATTCTTTTTGTCCCCAATCTAACTCTTTATCTTTTTTCATATAATTTATTAGAGTTCCTATAAACAACCCTAACAATATAACATTAGCAACAAATGACCATTGAAATGCACTCATTGATTCCTCCTTTCTATTTTTAATACATTTATATTAATTTATTAAATGATAAATAGTATAAATTAAAACTAATATATCTCCAAGAATTGCTTTGCCAAACCTAAGTAATTCTTTTTTAAAGTCTTCTAAAAAATTGTTACCATAAAAATCAGAACCTTTTTTAACTTTATATAAAGCTGATACAATATCATAAGTAGCCCAAAATATTAATATATAACCAAGAATTTTCATAAAATTTACCTCCATAATACTAAATTAAGGATAAATAACTTTATCATTTGCTAAATCCTGTAATTTACTTGCTACATTTCTACATAATTGTTTATGTTTCTTACTACTTTTTTGGTAACTTCTATCATCACTTTTGTTACCATAGTAAACAGGTATAATATTATGCAAAGCATCTAACTCACTTTCAGTTAAGGTAATATCAAATTCTTTTCTTACTTTAATATTTATTTAAATACCTCCAACTGTTTAAAATGGTACATCAAAGTCTTCATCTAAATCTTCATCAAAGTTATTATCAAAATCATCATCTAAAGGTTGTTGTTCCTTTTTATTATTAGATGATTTATTTTTCTTACTCTTATTATTATTCCGTGATTTACTTTTATTATTACTACTACTAGAATTATTACTGTCTAAGAAAGTAAATCTTTCTACTCTTACTTTAGGATAATACTTAGTATCACCATTATTCTCACGTATATCTATCTCTATCCTACCAGTAACACCTATTCTTCTACCTTTTGATAGATACTTAACAATATTTTCTCCTGTCTTACCCCAACTTGTACACTGAAAGAAATCTGTTTCATCACCGAAAGGTCTGTCTACTGCTACAGTAAATGCTGCAAAACTTCCTTTCTTAGTTTCTATTTCTTCTGGGTCTGCTGTTAATCTTCCTGTTAAATTAATCGTATTCATGTAACCATCTCCTTATTAATTAATAGTTTTTTATATACTTCTTCTATATTAAACAAATTAACAGTATCAATATTTATTATATAATTAACCTTACCTAAGCTACTATATTAGTTATTTTACTTAAGTATTCTTTCTCTTCATCAGTATTATCTATAGTAGATTTTATTAACTGACGTTTCTTATCAAGTACTTCCATAATTCTATCCTCTATAGTGTTTTCAGATATTAAGTTACTTATATATACATCATCCCACGGACTACCTATTCTAACCATTCTACCATTACGTTGTATAAGAGTCTTAGGATTCCAAGGCATATCAACATTTATTAAATGACTGGCTTCCTGTAAATTAACACCTTCGTTACCTGCATCAGTAGTAACTATAACACGAGTATCTTTCTTCTCTCTAAATCTTTTCATCTCTTTATATCTTTTCTTTTCATTAAGACTACCTTCAATATGTGCTATATCATCAACAATATCAAGTTCATTCAACTCTTCTATAATTATATTAACCATAGTAGAAAATCTAGAAAATATTATTATCTTAAAATCTTCATCGTAATTTAGTATATTATTTACCAACTCTTTAATATAATTAACTTTAGCAGAGTTAGCTTCACCATCTATATATTTCATTGCTAGTTCTCTTACATAGTTACTATCACTTCTAAGAAGTATTTCAGGTGAACCTGCAACACCTATTTGTAAGGTCATTAATCCCTGTATACTTTCTTCAAGTTCATTTATCTTACTCTGTTTCTCAGTAGTTTGTAACTCCTGTTTCTTGCCTTCAATAAGTTCTTCTAATTCATTATGAATTAATCTTTGTTGTTCAGTTATATCAAGTTTATGATTTTTAATATGTGGTTCTGGCATATCATCTTCTACTTCTTTTCTTTTACGCTGTATTGATACTCTAGCTTTCTTTTTCTTTACTTCAAATAAATCTTTATATCCTACAGGTATTGTTCTATTTATTCTTGAATTATAATGATATTTAATATGGTTTTTAGAAAACTGTTTCCATTCACCTAGATAACCAGGTATTAATATATCCATTATATTATATAAGTCTGTTAAATCGTTAGCTATAGGTGTAGCAGTAAGTCCTAATTTATATTCCCACATATCCTTAAGTTCTTTCATAACCTGAGTTCTATTGGTATCACCGTTTTTATATGAATGTATTTCATCTATTATAACCATTTCTGTATCAAGGTCAGTAAGTCTATCATAATCTTCATCTATTTTTATTTGGTCGTGGTTTAATATATATACATCACTATCAATATCAAACTTCTCTAAACGTTTTTCTTTATTGTAACTATCTACTACTGTACAATGTAAATCTTCAGTAAACTTTTCTATTTCATCTTTCCAATGATACTTAACATTCTTAGGTGATATTATTATTACTTTATTAACTTTATCCTCATTAATAAGTGCGTTTATTATAGCAATAGACTGTACAGTTTTCAGTTATGTTATCCTATAAGTTTTTTATCTTATAGTTCTTATAGTTAATTTTTCTATAAGCTCAGCATACGTTTTTACCTTTATTAAGGTGACGAGGTCTCTTGGATAGATTATATTCCATATAAAATGGTTTCACTATCTATGCGTTGCCCCTGACTAATTATTTAAAATTAGTCTTCGGTTCAGGTTACCATTTCAGGCTTCCTGCTTTATACCTCGTTACTATTTTTTAAAAGGATAGTCGTAACTGATTATTTCTAACCAGTGAGGCAAGTTTTTCTTCTTTTCTTTCTAAGTAAATATTTGACGGTTTATATAAATACTCATATATTTTTTTAATTTGTTTCTGAGAGGAATATTTTAACCCAAATGCTTTACCTTCTTCTATAAGTTTATTTTTATTATCTATATATATATTTTCTTTTAAGTGGGAATTAATATCATATAAAAAATCTTTATTTCCTATTATTTCTAAAATTATTCTATTATCTTTAGTCTTTGTTATTGAACCATCACCATCAATGTACCCTCTTATGAAATGTCTTATTAATTTATTATCTAAAAATGGAGGTAGTCTTATATACTCTGACTTATTATTTATTAAACCTTTTCTATAAGAATCCATAACTAGTTTTTTACTACATATAGATAACTTAGCTGCTTTATAATTATTATTATTTAATTTAACATTTTTCTTTTTTATATTACCACTAAATTCTAAGAAATTTTTAAATTTTTCTATATGATTTTTATCTCTCCATTGTAAAACTAGTTCAATTATATGATGGGTATCGTATTTTATATATCCATCTGCATATAAAAAACCAAGCCAATACGATTTATGTTCATTATCTATATTTTCAAATTTTTTCTCATTTAGTTTATACTTTCTATATCTCTTTACATCATAAGAAGTATCTACAGAATGGTATCTTAAAATTCTTCTAACAGTAGATGCTGAAGGGGGGTGTTCTTCAGCTATCTCAACTGCTGTTTTTTTATGTTTTGTATATTCTTTCAATATTTTCTTTGCTAATTCTCCATCATAATCATACTTTTTATTAGGGTTATTTTTATCAATAGTAGTATAATCTTTATTTAAAGTATTTTTACTTGTCTTAATTCCATCTTGTCTTAGTTTAAATGATAACTTTTTTCTATTAATTCCCATATCTTTACTGATTTTTATCATAGAATCTCCATTTAGAAATCTTTTCTTCGCTTTTTCATATATTTTATTATTCATCTTTATCATCTTCTATATTTTTATCTATTATTCGTCTTATATATTCTGACATTGATATTCCTTTATCATTAGCACAAGATTTTATTTTATTTCTTAACCTCTCAGGAAGAAATATAGTTGTTCTTTTCATAATTATTACCTCCAATGTATGTTTTTTATGTTACTTACATTATACATTATAACATACATTGATTATACCGTCAAATTATTTAAAGAAGAAAAAATGTTCACCTAATCCTACATCGTCAGATAATAAGAAACCACCGTGTTTATTAATGGTATACAGTCCAGATATAACACCTATCTTCTGAAAATCAAATAGATAATCACCTACTATACCATATTCAAACTTATTATAGTATTCATTTAAATCACCGTGTTCTCTCTCTATTAATCTCGGTGGTGTATCAGTTATAGGTTCTGGTCTATCTAACAATTGATAATAACTTCTCTTAAAAGAAGTATCATATTTATCTGTTAACTTATCTATAAAATCCTTATCTGGTTCAACAAACCACTCTTTACTTTCTGGATTATATTCATAGTTAGAATTTCTCTTAATAAAAGCAATAGCTTTTCTAAATTTAGTCTGACTATTAAACATTAAATCTATTTTTAATCTACCATCTATACATTTATCTACAATAACCATTTATTAATACCTCCTTTGTGAAATCACCTCCTGTTAGGGTTAACTCTACCCTATTTGTTATTATATTTCTTTAGTATTTTAAGACACTTCTTTAAGTCATCTACGAATTTATCATCATATGCTTTATAAACATCTTTCCATATACTTCTCCAAGTATCTTGAGTATATTCGTCAGTATAATTAGGTTTAATACTAGGTTCATCAAGCTTAATATTATGTCCGAGATTTCCTAAAAGATAAATAAAGCTTGAAAGGTCAGTATAGGATTCACCATACTTTTCTCTTTCGTATTTTCTGGCTATCTTAATAAGCTTATTCCATAATCCTATATCATTATACCCTTCAAGCATTTGAGTTTCTTCTGTTATTTCAAGCATATATTATACTCCTTTATGCAGCTATATTGTGTACATAATCTCCAACAGTTTTCTCAACCTGTAATTTCTGTTCAGTATTTTCTAAGTCTCTAGCAACACGTGTTATAGAATTAATAACAGCATACATATCATTTCTATCTTTGTAATCTTCTTCTATAACTTCCTGTGCTTGTTTAATAATACTCTTATTAATATTCTTATTCTTTAATATATCTTCTATTATTTCATTCTTAGTTTTATTGTCAGGTAGTTCTTTACCAACTGTTTCTTTGAGCATTTTAGCTCTCTCTAATCCTTCTTTTCTAGCAGCAACAATAGCATCACTAGCAAAAGCAACCATCTTTCTTTTAGTTATACCAACGTGTCTTCTATAAAACCTATCACTTTCTATAGTAGACCAAGCTGTTAATCCATTATTACATACTAGTCTTAATACTGTAGGTGCTATTAATACACCAGCTGTTCCTACTTCACTATTTACTACAACTATACCAGTTTGTAATACATCACCTTCTTCAGCTTCTATCTTATCTCTACTATCCTCAAATATTATCCTTAACATCATTGTCTCCCAATCATTGCTATAAAAAGTTATCTTATAGTTGGTGTTTTCTAATATTCTCTTTAATATCTGTACCAAATCATCATTGTTAAGTGGACTATATGATTCTGATAATACTGCTCTTATTACCCTACGTTCAAAATCATTATCTTTATAAGTAGCTTTCCTTAACATAATATTCTTATCCAGCTTATCTTTATTAAAATCAAAATGTTCTTTAACTAAATCATAATATCCTTTATCGTGTAAATTCTTGAAGTAACTTCTAGGCATACCTAATTTAGAAAACATTTGCTTAATAGCGTGGTCTGTAGGTATATCAGACTCAAAACCATTACTTATATTACCATCCTGATATTTAACTTCGTTAAGCTTAAGTATATTATCATTTCTATTTGTTAACTTAGAAAGATTATTTTCTATTCTACTCCATTCTAATCCATTCTCTTTATCACTAATTCTCATAGCTTAATTCCCCCTTTTATTTTTTAACTTCCAGATAAAGCAGAGTCAATAAAGTTTTTTACTTTTTGGAAGTTATTACTCTTTTTATCAAGTTTGTTCTCTAATCTAGCTATAGTTACGTTTTTAGTTTCCAATTCTTTCTCTAATTCTTTATTCTTTTTCTTAAGAGATTCAACTTTTTCTTTATAGTTGTCAGTTAATATATTTATATAATTTTCTACCAAATCTCTTAAGCTTGGTTCTATTTCTTTCTGTAATAACTCTATATGTTTATCAATAGTGTCATCTAAACTTTCTCCTGTATTAGTTTCTTTATTCTGAACATCATTATCACTTATTGTAATAGATTCTCTATTATCTTCTTTAGTTGAAGAACTATTTGCTAAACTAGTAGTATTTATTAAATCAATTATCTTAAATCTATCATTTAGATTAAATACATCTTTCTTATTACCACTATTTTTATAATTAGATACTCTATCTTTTCTTATCTGCTTAGGTTCGTCAATATTTTCATTGTTAATTAGTATATTACCATTTACTTTCTGACCACTATTTATTATGCGTGATATATATTGACCAACGGTATTTTCATTAGTAGTTTTAACTGCATTACTACGTACAATTATTCTCTTTAGTTCATCTTTTAATATTTTACCATCACCATCAGTATTAAAATCACCACTAAAGTATTCAGGTGTAACATTAAAGAAGTAACATAATCTTAATAGATTAATAGGTGTAGGAAGTGCTATTCCTGATATATAATTATTTAAGTTAGAGTGTGTCATACCTATTATCTTACTCATTTGATTATAAGTTTTATAACTTTTGTATGCTATGAACATATCGGAAATTTCTTTTACCTTATTAGCAAATACTTCTTTTCTTAGTGGTTTACCTTCATACTTATGAATATTTGCTTCTTGTCCTTTTAATACATCACTTGGTACTAAGTTTAATTCCCTTAGTATATATACAAGTTGTGTTGTAGTAGGTGCTATTCTTCCTTCGGATATAGCATTAAATACTTTTCTATCCATAGGTATTTTATTTCTTACATTGTTAAATACTTTATCCTTTTCACTACCATCTTGTAAATGTTTATTCAGATTTTCTTTTACTGATTTGAAATTAAACTTCATATGAATCCCCCTCTATTATTTTATTAAAAGTTTGTAGAATTTCTCTTAACAAATCGTTCGTAGTCTTCCTTAAAAATCCTAAATTCATTACCAATTTTAACTGCTTCCATTTTCCTATTATGAATAAGATTTCTTACAGTCTGTGGGTGTACTCTTAACTTTTCTGCAACTTCACCAACTGTATAAACTTTTTTATTTTCTACATCTTTATTATTATCTGTCACAAGAATCACCTCTTTCTCTAATTTTGTTATTATCAATGTTACTCTAGTTAATTATAACAAAATCTACATAGTATGTCAAATATAAAACTTATAATACTGAATCGCATATAGGGCATCTATTAGCTTTATTTACGCAGTCTTTGCAGATAACCGAGTTACACCCCTTACAAGTAATATAATTGCTCATATGACCGTGTGAGTCTCCATATATAGCAATTCCACCACAATTATCACACTCTATTTCTGTATTCACCTCCTCAACCTGTCTATAACTAAACCCTAACAATAATAACACCTCCCAATAGATAAATTTTTTTTTACATAGACCAGTAGGACTGTATTTGTTTAGCTATTATCTTATTATCCTCAATACTTATAAAATAATTATTAGGTATCATAAACTGTATAATTGATAGTAATTCATCTCTTATATATTTGTAATCTATATGATTTGATAAACTTATTACATCACCGTCATTATAGTCTTCTATATATTTTAATGCTTTATCTTTTGCTTCAGAGATAACATTAAAATCTATAGCAAGGTTATTTATATCATTGTGATTTAATTCTATACTATTTACGAAACTTAAAAGTCTTTTTAGTCTACTTGTTTTATTATCTGATTCGACTATTATATATTCTTTACACCCTGCTATTGTATTGAATAATTCTTGCCTTCTCATTATCAATCCCCCTTCATTCCATCTTTTATACCGTCTTTTAAATCACTAAATTTTTTACCTACATACTTACCAAATGAATTAGCCTTCGATTTAGCCTGTGATTTACCTATAATCTTATCTCGTTCATCAATAAGTACCTCAAGCAAATCTACATAGAATTGTAAATCTTCTATATTTTCTTTTCTAGACTGTCTAGCTATTTCATTTTTAGTTTCTTCAATTAGCTTATTAGTTTCTTCAAGTCTATTCTGTGCATTTCTTATCTGATTTATCTTATTTTGTATTCCGTTACCAAAATTATTGCTATTACCTGTGATAAAATGTGCTATTACCCAGGCTAAGAAAATAATTAATATAAGATTTAGCAAAAATATCACCCTCTTTTATAAATTTTTTCCGATTAAACTTAAATTTATCTCACTTTTTTGCTATATCGCACGCATGTGTACACGTATGCACGTACGCACGCGCTCTACTAAATATATATTATACTTACTATTATATTATAGTGACTAAAAAACATTACACCACGGTGAAATACTATTATATTATTAATAACTATAAGACATATAAGTAACTAAGTGCGTATGCGTACGTGTATGGGCGTGTATGCACGTGTACGTGCGTATATAGTTACTTATATATATAAATAACTAATATGTGCGTGCATATATGTGTGCGTGTACTCGCATATACCCGTGTGTGTACGCATATGCATGTATTAGTTACTAATAAATAATACTTACTAAGTGGTGCCTATTCCATTTCAACTTTCATAAATCCAACTGGTTGACAGTAATAATATTCATCTCCTAGCTGAATAATATCACTCACTGATAAACTTCTTCCAGTATAATCTTTTGGATGATTAATATTTAACTCATGAAATAAATGTTCAAGTATATTATCTTTGTTTGAGAATTCATCTTCCGTGATTTCCATATTATATACTTTTTCATAACAACTATCTAAATTAGGTACAACTTCCAAGTCTTCTAAAGCAGTAAAAGTATTCATACACACATTGTCCTTATTCGCTTCACATTCCTCGTTATCGCATTTTAATTTTAATTGATGTATTTGTACCTTCATTAATTTTAACCTCCTTTTTATACCCTTCTTGCGCTTTCTACGGTAACTCCTATATTCATTAGGATGTTCATTAGTATTTCCTTATCAAAATTACCTTCAAGAACAAGTTCTTCTTCATCTTTTAGATAAACTGCATATCTTTCACCGACTTTAATTACATACCTATCTTCATATTCTTTAACATTTACTTTAAATTTATTGCTTAATTTATTTTCACCTAATTCTATTTCGTCACGTAATATTTTATCTCTTGCTATATTTAACAAGTTAAAATCTACTTCATATTTACTATTCTTAGCTATCATATATTCTCTTTGAGTTAATTCTTTAATACCTATTTCTTTAAACAACTTGTATATCTTAGATTTTTTATCTTTAATAGCTTCAACACTTATCTTTTCTTTTACAGTATAGGAATCTATATTTTCTACACCAGAACACTCTTTATTCTTATACTTAGGACAGTATATGCAGGGATTCATATCAAAGCCTTCTTCTACAGCTTCATACATATCATCAAACAATTCACATTCCTGCATACAACACCCGTCTTCCTTATCCATATTACAGTTACGACATACTCGATGTTGTTCATAATTTAAATACTGTCTGTCTGCATTAACAGAACTTTTAAATACTACTGATTCTTTTAGTTGGTTATCAACCCCCTTTTCTTTAGCTGAGTTAATGATAGACTTCAAATCCACCCCTGAACCAGCAGGTGGATTTACTGTAAGGCTATCATCTTCTGTGTTAAGTATTTCTAGTAAGTTACTCATTAAACCCTCTCCTTTCTTTTAGATTTTTCATTTTCTTTATAGTTTTTTATTACAAGTGCCATATCCTTAAGACTAATGTCAGTGTCTCTTACATTTTTCAAATTCTTAAGCATTGATTTTACTTGTTCTTTAGTTTCACATTGTTTATAGCGATTAATTATCTCATTTCTTAAACCACTGGATACATCAGTCTTTGCTTCTTTAGGTTCTTCTACTTTCTTATTCTTTCTTCTATAATCCATTACAGCTTTCTCAATACCCTGTACAATAATATCATCTATCCAAATTTCATCACCATCTCTATGGAATGGGAATAATGGAGAAGGACGCTGGTCAACCCATTCACCATTGTCTAGTCTAAATAAGAAACTATGGTAAAAACAACTCTGTTCTTTTAAATCATCTTGTCTCTTCTGACTTCGTGATTTCATTCTATCTCTACCAGTAGGTGAAAAGTTAGGATGTTCCTTAGAATACATAGCCTGTGACTTCTTATGCATTAATCCCTTATCGGTCTTCTGATTATTAACTCTACGTTCTCGTGTTTTATCATCAAGAGTATCACCTGTTAAAGCACATACCCTTCTAGTAGCAGTCTTATCTGTTGCTCTATCTGGTGATGTAACTCCTTCATCATCTACTGGTACCTGCATTGTAGTAGCATATCTACAGTTAGCACAATTCCTAGTATTTCTCTGTTGTTCTTCTTTTCTAAGCTTAATCTCTCTTCTATAATTTTCAGTACCTAGTAACCAAATAGCACACATCGCTGCTTCAATTTCTTTAAATGAACCAACCTGTTTCATATAAGGGTCATCTTCACTAGTCTTTACAGTAACCTTAAATCTCCAGTCACCACCACCTTCATCATCTTCTTTAAAGTAACGACCAGGACCGTAAGCTTGATGAGTACCATCATCATTCTCGATAATATTAAAAGACATTTCAACCATATCCTGAAATACTGCTGACACCACACCTACCATTTTACTATCGGAATCAATTGTCACTATTTCCTTTACATTGACAGTCTTAATTTCTGTTGGAAGAAATTTACGTTCCATTAATAAAACCTCCTTATAAGTTTTTAGTTAAGTATATAATCACCCTCAGTAAATAGGGGGTGATTATATACGTGTTGATACAGTTTTAAATTTCTGACCAGCACGTGCAAGAGCTATTTCTGACACTCTCCAAATTAATTTCTGTGCTGACGTAGATAATATTTCATTACCATAAGGTCTAATAGCATTTTGTGTTGTCTTAAATTTCAACCTATATAAATCCTCACCATCCTTACTTTTAAATAATATTTGTCCTTTAACTCTATTCTCTGATATAACTTCTACTCTTGCCATCTCTAAACTGTTATCAGTATTACTAAAGAATATATCGAAGAGTTTATCTTCTGTCTTCTGTATTATAAATTCATCTGTCTTCTCTACTATCTTATCTGGATTATATTTATCTAGAAAATATTCTAAATACTGTATACGTTTCTTCCCTATGTGATATAATTCCTCTATATCTCCAACATTGTCTGTCGTAATACTTGATATACCAGCTTGTTTAACTCTATCAATCAACTTATCACCCCACTGTGGAATATACTTTAAGTTATCTACTTCCATTATTCTTCCTCCTTCCTTTCATTTATCTTTGATTTTAACTTATCAGCATTTTCTCTTAAATTACCCAATTCAATACATTTATACTCGTCTAAATTATCTAATCCTTCCAGAAAATCTATTCTATTTTCAATAAGTTTAAGTTGTTCTTCAAGTACATCTAAATAACTAATCATATTAACACTTCCCTTCTATTAAAGTGTATATATAACAAACTCAAAGTTATCTACATCATCTTCATGAATCTTAAGTATTCTCTCTATCTTCTTCCAGTTTCCCTTAGCATAACCAGCACCAACTCTTGGTAATGCTATATTTTTATTTAATCTAAAACCTAGTTTAGATAATTTATCTGCAATAATATGAAAGTTATTGTAATCAAACTTCTTATGCTTTCTTCCATAAAATACTTGAGTAAATAGATTAAGAACAATTCTATCTTCATTAATGTGTACTATTTGCATTTCACCTAATAATTTCTTATCAGGTGTTATCTTTTTGTATTCTTCATAAGCTTTAGGATATACTTCTTTTATCTGTTTAGCTACACCTGCTCCCATAGACCCCATACAATTACACCCATGTCCTATTATATCTTCATCTGCTTCCAATAAATTACCTTTCTTGTGTATCATATATTAATCCTCCTTCTATTTTATAAAATCAAATTTTTCTTCAGCTTTTATATTAACTAAATATACTACTTTAGAATCTGAAAATCTATAACGATTACCAGACTTAAGATTAATAGCATAGTTAGACATATCAGTTCTGATATAAGTATCACCATTAACTGTTAATTTGAAAGTATCTTCGGGGTCAAGATTCTTAATGTAAGTCTTGTTTATATTTGTCTCACTTTCTTGTAAAAACTTTATCATATTAATATCTCCTTTCATAAAAGAATTAAGGGTAGGAATCTCACCTACCCTAATAAAGTATCAACTAAAATGGTACATCAAAATCATCTTCCATTTCGTCTAATACTTTATCGACTTCTTCTTCATCGTTAGTATCTTTTTTCACCTGACCTTCTTCTTTCTTCTGTGATTTCTTCTTAGAATTATTACCTGTATCTTCAGCAAAGTCTATGAAACCTACATCATCTACTCTAACTTCTACGTTATAAAAAGTCTTTCCATTCTTCTCTACTTTACTAGTTCTAATCTCTCCACTAACACTAATTCTATTACCCTTCTCAGTATACTTACTAATAGCACTAGCAACACCATTCCAAGCAACAATATTGATAAAGTCAGTATCTACATCACCGTCTGAATTCTTATAATTTCTGTCAACAGCAAGTGCATTTCTCAAATTTTGTGAATCCCCAACTTCATTAAGTTCATTCTCTCTAACCAAACGACCAACTAATGTAACATTATTTCTACTACTCATGATAACCCTCCTTAAAGGTTATAAATTTTTGTTAATATTAAAAAGGGTAAAACCACCCTCATTAAAACGGGGGTGGTTTTACCCGAAACCTACAAATAAGCTATTTATTCACTTATTATTTACTGCTAGGTTGACCTAACTTTCTACAACCCATCACACTTCCATCTTCATTATAAACTATTTCTTCTGGAAAATATAAATCATCACGTTCAGGTTTCTCATTACTTACTCTCTTACTTACAATAAAAGCTGCATTTTCTATAGGATTAGGTAAATCTTCTATCTTATCGTAAGTATTTTTATTTACTTTAATCTTTTTATTGTTATAGAATATAGTTTCTACTTCTTCTATTCTTTTCTTTACTCTTGCTAAATTATCTGAAGGCTTGATACTTAATACTTCATTATTGTCTTCGTCTAAAATATTTATCTCGTGTGATGTAAGATTATATATATTATCATAAGTTTTAACATTCCTATCTTTCATATCAAGTAACTCTTCTAATAGTTCTGAGTATTTCAGTAGATATTCTTGATTATATCTTTCTCCATCTTGTTTCATCATCTCTATTACTTTACTTAATTTATCTTCCATATTATTATCATTATCATTACCTATTTTATTGAGCAATTTCTTAGTAGTCTTTTTTATATTCATATATATACCTCCTTTATTAATTTGCTATTCTAGTTATTCTATGATTGTTCTGTAACCATTTTCTACCACAACTATTACACCACCAAACAACATATTCTTTATCATCTTTACCTAGGAATACAGCAAACTTAACATCAACTCCACATACTTGACACTTCATATCTTCACCCCCTTTATAAGTTAAGAAAATCTACATTCAAAGCATTAACTTTCTGTAATAATAAATTTTTAACACTTATCTCTTTATCTAATTGAGATATAAAGTTTTTCATATAATTATAATATTCTTTACTATCATACTTAGCAAGATATTTACTATTAATTATATAGCTTTTACCTTTAGGACTTTGTATTATAGTATCATTTTTTATATTATTTATTTCTTCAATAGTTAATATTAACTTATCAACTTCATCTAGATAAGCTGGTAGTATTTTATTAGTAGCAATAACTTCATATAAAGGACTTATCTTTCTTCTTACACCACCAGGAATACCATCTTCAAGACCTTCTTCCGTGATTTTAATAGCATAACTATTATCTAATACAACAACCTTATCACCAACATCTATTTCTTCCATAATTACCACTCCCTTCTTATAAACTCTACATAATCTTCTTTACTATCTATTAGATATACATCATACCCCCTTTCAATAATATCATTTATCATACTTACTAATGATGTTCCTATATCTAACAATTTATCTATATGACCAATAGCAGAAAATTTATAATCATATCCATTCTCTTGTTGAACAAGATGCCATATATTATTAGTATCTTCACTAACAGCAACTATTTCAACAAATAAATTCTTCTTAAAAAACTTAGAAATATCTTTAGTTTCTATTGTTTCTTCTATTTCACTACTAATAACTTTCTTAATTATCATCACCTCCTTCTAACTTTATTTACTATATCTACAAATTCTTCCATAGATTCAATTACATAAACTTTACAACCATAAGGGCCAACAACCTCATAAATCAAATCATCTAGTTTATAGTTACTATCTAATATATCATCAGGTTTACCTAATTTATTCATATAACTATCTAATATATCATCAGGTTTACCTAATTTATTCATATAATATGCTTCTGAAGTTATATTTAATCTATAAATATTGTTGTCACCATCAATAGCTATAACTTCTATAAAATTTGAAGTGTTTGCTCTAATAGTATTTAATACTTGATTAGGATATAAATAATCTGTGTCTTCATTAGTTATTATTTCTCTCACTTTTATCAACTCTCCTTTCATTATATCTTTTTTTAATAGCATTATAAACTCTCTGTTCTAAAACATCTAAACTAGAATATATTATCTCTAACTCTCTATTATATAAACCAATATCTAACATATCGAAACCTGTTTGTATAGCACTATCTATTATTATATCACTACCAGCACCATTATAATGTTTAGGATGAAACTTAATAAGTACATCGTGTATTTTAATCATTAAACCATCAACATTATCTGTTATATCAGCAAGTTGTTCTAACTTATCTTTAACTGCTTTCTCTTTATTAGTATTATCTAAACTATTATTTATTTTTCTAATTTCTTGTATATAATCAATATCATATTTATCTTCTATACCATCGTAATCATATACATCTTTCATATTTTGATATAATCTTTTCTTTATAATATTCATATTCAAGTATAATACATCAACAACTTCCTTAATGTTTTCTAAATCACTTAGATAAAGCTTACCACTATATCTACTACTATCAATAACTATATGTTCCTCTTCATCCATATCATTAAAATAAATAGTTACAATATGTTTATTAACAGGTTGTATTTCTACACTAATATTATTAACGTTACTAGTAACTTCTTTAAATATATCAAAATGCTTTCTAACAAGACGAAGTCTTTCTCTATTGACCTTACCTAAGTTATTATTCATTCTCTTTATCTTTTCTATATAATTCACTTTATAACCTCCTTAAGATTATAATATTATCTGTAAATAAAAAGGGTGAAACCACCCTCACTAAGTCGGGGGTGGTTTTACCCGATACTTACTTAGAATCTATAAATTATCAATAACAAA
>Ga0207714_1000607_pt1 | contig 24335 bp, 27 predicted proteins | sample PonA232FremontCA_2_FD_187270 | JGI IMG/M metagenome (GOLD analysis project Ga0207714, IMG submission 187270) | Marine sediment microbial community from Fremont, CA, USA - Pond A23 Sediment 2 (SPAdes) | ecosystem: Environmental > Aquatic > Marine > Unclassified | place: USA: Fremont, California...
AGATACTGGGGGTATAGCTCAGCTGGGAGAGCGCTTGACTGGCAGTCAAGAGGTCAGGGGTTCGAATCCCCTTATCTCCACCATCTATAATCGTTGTTATAACGGTGATAGGTGGTTTTTTGTATTTTAGGGGATAATAAAAAAAGAGCACTACGAGTGCCCAAAAGGTGCCCAAAATATTTTCATTAAAAAATTTCATCAAGTTTATCTACAGCTGTTTTCTGCATTTCTAAATCTGTATGAGAATATATATCGAGAGTGGTTGATATTTTAGAGTGACCCAGCATATCCTGAACAACTTTTGCTGGAACTCCGTTTTTAAGGTTTATTGTGGCAAAAGTATGGCGTAATGTATGAATAGTATATTTAGAAGGAAGATTTGCTTTTTTTATCAAATCCTCAAATTTTCTGCTAATTGTTCTCGGATTAAAATTATTACCATCTGGTCTTGAAAACACAAAGTTTTTTCTGTTATTATATTCAGGACCTAATGATAATTTTAATTCATTTTGCCATTTTTTGAAACCTCTTAAGGTTTTGATAAGATCATTTGACATTTTTATTTCTCTGCGGCTTGATTCATTTTTAGTTTGATTTAAGTGAATAGATCCTCCATTAACTTTTAGTAAAGTTTTTCTCACTTTAATAAAACCTTTTTTAAAATCTACTTCGTTCCATTCTAATCCAAGTAGTTCACTTCTTCTCATTCCAGTTTTTAAAGCAGTTTTGATGAACACATACATGAAATAATCTTCTTTAATCAGATCAATTAATTTCAAAAATTCTTTTTCTTTCATTACAGGAGCATTATATTTTTCTGGTTGAGGGGAATCTATTGCCTGAGCAGGATTATATTTAATTAATTTCAACTTTAATGCTTTTTTCAATCCTGAATTAATAATGACATAATGTTTTTTTAAACAATTTTCTGATAGACCGCCTTTTTTATTATCTAACCTTCCATTTTTTCTTTTCTGATTAAAGTAACTTTCTAAATGATCTGGTCTTAAATCTTGTAAACGAACTTTTCCTAAAGCAGGAATAAGATGTTTTGTGATAGCAAACTTATATCCTTCATAAGTTGTTATCGCTACATAAGGTTTTTTGTGGTTTTCTAACCATCGATTTAAGAAATATTCAGCTACTGTTATGTCAGATGGGTTGATAAATGAACCTGATTCTATATTTTCTAATTTTTTTCCTATCCAAACTTCAGCATCTTTTTTTCTTTTAAATACTTTAGTTTGTCTTTCCCTTTTTCCTGACGAGGGTTCTTTACCAACTTCTACAAAAGCCTTATACTTATCCTTTCCTAATTTTTTTATATGAGCCATTTCTTCACCTCCTCTTGATTTCACATTATATTTATATAAAATTTCTTTTAATAATCTTCAATTAAGTTTATTAACTCCTCAGGTGTAACATTCTTTTCAATAGCTTTATCAATAGCTTTTATGTAATCAAAATTTAACTTTTTTAATTTATTATCTATTTCATTAAACATACTATAAAAAGATAAAAATTCATGATAAAAGTTTTCTTTAATTTCTGGCTTAATATATCCAGCCATCAACATCATTTTATTGTAATCCACATTCAATGCTTTTGCTAATTTATTAATTATTTCAGGGGATGGTGGCTTGGGTTTTTCCCCTTTTATGATTAAAGATAAATATGAATGATCCATTTCTGCCCTCCGAGCAAGTTCTCTAATAGAATTAATACTGGATTTTTCATATGTTTCTCTTAAAAATTCACTGAATTTTTTAATATCAGACATCTAATAGTTCCTCCTTTTTATAATTATAGCTTAATTATATACGAAATGTTTTAAAAAAGCAACATATAATTTAAAAAATAACCATTGTATTTTTTAAAAACTATGATATAATTCTATATGTCTAGAGTATAAAAGACTAATATAACAGCATTTATAGTAAATAATAAAAAAATAAAATTTTAACTTTGTAATAAGACAAATAAAAAATGTTGTAAAAAAACAACAAATATATATAATATAAAGATATATATAGATATATACTATACTATATTGAAAACATGTAGGCTAAAAAACCACCAAAGGGGGTGAACAAATGGTAAAAATTAATTGTGAAAAAGTAGATAATAATTTTAATAATAATAATAAAATTATCGAAAGGTTTATCGATGATGTTAGAAATAGTTATCCCATATCTTTAAAAGTAAAAGATATAATCGAACTAACCGTTTACAGTCAGGCGACTGTTTATAGAATGTTAGAATGCGGCGAGATTCCTGGTGCTAAGAAGATAAGAGGCTGGCGTGTACCGAGGGATGTGTTTTTAGCCTGGTGGATGGCGGATGGAGTTGGTGACAATGAAGTTATTTAGTCTGTCTAAGCTTGAAATAAACCTTAGGAAAGGAAGATGTAAATGAACAAAGTCAGACCGGGTCAAGATAAAGAACATCTAAGAAAGGAGTACAGAGATATAATATTTAAAAGCGGCTATTATGAAGACTTGTCACATGGGGCACAGGTGATATATATCTATTTAATAGATTTATTTATTGAAAATTATGATCATGAATATAAGGAACAAATTAAAGGTGGTTATGTAGAATTTAAAGATTTAATAGATGAATATGGGGAAGAACTGTTTGATGAATTTAATACTGATAATAATTATAAAGAGACTAAGTTTAGTATGTTAAAAGCTATCAAAGAATTGGAAGACAATAAATTAATAACTGTCGTTCTTATTAAGGATTCTGACAATAAGCCAATAATTTTAATATATATTCAGGATATAAATCTATCTTACAAAGAGAAGGTATTAGATTTTATGCTTAAAAAGATGTTTTATAATGAATACAAAAAAAGAAAACAACATTAACACTGATAGGACCCAGCCCTTCGGGGCTGGGAATTTCTCTAAACCAAGGGGGAAGTATATGAAGAGATCATCTTTGCTGAAGTTAAAATTTTATTTAGTTAGATGTTTGGTTAAAGGTAGCTGGGAAAGGATAATAGGGGTTTGTAAACTTGAAAAAGATGTGAGTGGAGAATTTCTTTATAAGCACAAAGAGATGCCACTGTTGATCGGGGAGAAAGAACTGGCCAGAATTTTATATCTTTCACGAAGAAAAGCAAAATCTTTAATGGACAAACCATATTTTCCCACATTAGAAATCAAGGGAGATAGATATATAACTAAAGAAAATTTAATTTGTTGGTTAGAGTTAGATAGAATAAGTAAGGATGATGTTGATCTAAATTATAATGGGAGGCCGGATACTGAAAAACAGTTAATACAAACAGCTTTTTTTAAAGGGATTGAGATAGGAATCAATAGCCATAAAGATTGGGAATTAAATCGAAAGGTAGTTGTTTAATTTGGAGTTGGTCAATAACATTTTCGAGGAGATAAAAAACCAGCTTGATATTGTAAAGGTTTATGAAGATGAAACCGGCTACCAGGTGATAAGCAGAGATGAGCAGGTCCAGGTAAGGTGTTTTCTGCCGGGCCATGTTGACCGCAACCCTTCCTGCAGTATTAATAGAGAGCAGGGAGTCTGGTTTTGCCACCGCTGTAAGAAAAGTGGTTCAGTTATCGATTTAGTAATGGCCACCCAAGGTTTTGATAACCCTATTACAGCAGTCAATTATCTAGCAGAAAAGAATGGTATTGATACTGACAGCTATCAGCTTTCAGAATTATTTTATGAAAAAGAAGAAAAAGAATATATCTATACCGACCTGGAGGGAGCTCCTCTTCATAAAACAATCCGAAAGCCTGATAAAAGCTTTTCCCAGCAAAGATTTGCAAATGGAAAGTGGGAATGGGGGTTAGAGGATACTAAGCTTGTTTTATACAACTTACCTGCCCTTAATAAAGTCATCAAGTCAGGTGAAACCATTTTTATTGTAGAAGGTGAAAAAGACGCTGGCTTGTTAACGAAAAAGGGCCTTATAGCGACCACAAATGCTTTGGGAGCCGGCAAGTGGAAGGAGAGCTATACAAATACCTTAATCGGAGGTAATGTCGTAATAATTCCCGATAATGACCTACCTGGAAAAAATCATGCAGAACATATTGCAGAAAAATTATATAATAAAGTTCAGAGTTTGAAAATATTAACACTACCCGGTTTAGGTGTAAAAGGTGATGTAACTGATTGGCTGTTACAAAGTGGGACTAAAGAAGAACTATTGGACCTTGCTGAAAAAAGTCTTCCCTATGAATCTGAAAAATTTAATAAAAAGATAATTATAAATAATAATGACTTCCTTCCTACCCCTTTAGCGAGGGATCTGATTATTAAAGAAAATAGAAAAGGCAAATTTTATCGATATGTAGCTGAAAAGGAAGTTTTTTATTACTATGATAATAAGGGCTACTGGCGGGTTATTAATACTAAATATGTTAAAAAGATTATCAGAAATCAGTTATTAAGCTATAACAATAAGTGGGATAAAAAACATTATATAGAAGAGGTTCTTGAAGCTTTAAAAAATTATGTACTACATGAGGTCAACCTCAACCTCTTTAATGTAAACATTTATCACGAAAATGTAAACATTAATCCCTATAATGTATACATTAATACCATTCAAGGTATGTTTGACTGGCAAAAAGGAATAATACTGCCCTATGACCCAAACTATTACAGCCAGTTTCAGTTGAATGTTAAATATGATCCTAAAAAGGAATGTCCCTTGTGGATTGAAAGCCTCAAGCAGTGGATACCCGAAAGGGAATCCCATCTGTTTCTACAGGAGTTTGCCGGCTACTGTCTGATTCCGGACACTTCTTTTCATAAAGCCCTTTTCTTAGTGGGCAGCGGCAGTAACGGTAAGAGCACCTTTCTTAATGTCCTGGCAGCCTTATTTGGGACAGAAAACCTTTTTAACATACCACTGCACCGGTTAACAGATAAGTTTGAGACAGTTAATATCCAGGACAAGCTAGTTAATATATGTCCTGACATTGACCCTACTTACTTAAAGAAGACAGGCATCTTAAAGACTATTATAGCCGGTGAATCAGTTAGGGGAGAGTATAAGTATGGTCCACCTTTCAGCTTTATTCCAGTTGTCCGGTTAATATTTTCCACCAATGAGCTGCCCATGTCCAGGGACCATAGTGAGGGTTGGTACAGAAGGTTTGAAATTATCAGATTCCCCAATGAATTTAAAAAAAGCGATCCCAAATTCGATCCTGATTTAGAAGTTAAGTTAAAAGGAGAGATTTCTGGGATTTTCAACTGGGCGGTTGAGGGGCTTAGAAGATTAAAAAGAAACGGCAACTTCACTCAGTCAAATTCCATTATTCAGGCTAAAAGAGTATATGAAATAGAGAATGATAGTGTGGCTTCGTTTATTGATGAGAATACTGAATTAGAGCCGGACGGATATGAAATATGTTCCTATGTTTATAATGAATATAAAGCCTACTGCCAAGAAGCTAATTTAAGCCCAGTAAAGAGAAGAAAATTTACTTCCCGCATAAAAACCCTGGGGTTTAAGTCTAAGGTGACTAAACTTTATGGAAAATCTGAGAGATGCTACTATGGATTTACATTAAAAAATTAGATAAAAAAAGAAGTGTAACCGTGAAACTCCTTGGGCCATCTAAATTCAGAGGCCCTCTTTTTTTGCGGTTACACTTTGGTTACACTTCTCAAAAATAAGTGTAACCATGAAATACCTTGTCGCTCTAAGGCTTATGGGTTTGGGTTACGAAGTTACACTTCTTTTTAAAAAGTTAGCTAAGAAATTAAAATAATATAAAAGTTTCTTATTAGAAGTGTAACTCTGTAACCGGTATACTGCAGTTATTGATATAAAAGGGATTAGAACGGTTACACTTTATTAAGCCAAAGTGTAACTTTCTGGAGAGAAGTGTAACTAGATTAATAAACAGAAGTTTTAAAGGGTAGATAATATAAAAATATTGGAATTAATAGAAAAAACTAAAAGTATTCTGATATGATGTGAATGTCAAATAATTAGATTTTTTGCAGAATATTGAACTTTATAATAGGTTGAATAATTTATTTATTCATTTACATCCATTAAGAGCTGTGCTATTATAAAAATAACTAAGATAATAAATATCCGAGTTATGAAAGGAGGCACATCAGTGATTTTAGGAATCAGTGGAAGTGGACGACCAGATGGAATAACTTCACAGTCTGTTAAATTTTTACTGGAAGCCACGGGTGAAAATTACCATTACATATCATTGTCAGACAAAAAAATTAATGGTTGTATAGGTTGTCTTCACTGTGCTGAAGATGCCACATGCAAACAAAAGGACGACTGGAATGAAATTGGAGAAAAGATGTTGAAAGCAGATGCAATTGTCTTTGGTGCACCGAATTATTATAATAACTTAAATGCATTAGCACACGCCTGTCTGGAACGCACATTTTGTTTTAGACACCGGGAGACATTTAAACTTGCCGGAAACCTTGGTATTGCTATTGGAGTTGATGACAGTAAAGAGGATCCTTTAATAACTGAATTGATTACAAAATACATGAAGTCTAATCATATGGCGATAGTGGATGAAATTCAGTTAAAAGGTTATTCTCAGTGTTATACATGTGGGTATGGAGAAAATTGTGCAGCTGGAAATGTGGTAAAAGACCATGGATTTATTGAAAAAATACAGGAGTGGCATTTACCACAGGATTTTTCAGAACAAAATAAAGGAATTTATGAGCTTCACAAAGCAGGGAAAATATTAGGATCGATTTTAAGAAACCAAAAGAATGAGGGAAGTTAAAATGCAGACATCTTTAAAAACAGACTATGCTATCCATTCTTTAATGCTATTGGCGAAAACGGGAAAAGAGATTAGTGTTACTGATTTAGCAGAGAAACAGAATATATCAAGAACATATTTAGCTAAAGTGATGCAGAAATTGTCAAATGCTGGTATTGTTAAATCTTCTGAAGGAAAGGCTGGAGGATACCAATTAAGTAAACCACCTGCTGAAATAAAACTTTCTGAAATTGTAAAAATCACAGAAGATGGAATTAATATATTTGAATGTGTTGACGATAAAAGAAACTGTGAGATAAAAGATAATTGTAAGATACATTATGTGTTTAAGAAATCCTATCAAAGTATGTTAAAAGAATTAGAAAAGACAAGTATTAAAGATATAATTAATCCAAAAATAAAAGGAGAGATTATAAATGGCATGGATAAAAATGATTGAAGAAGACAAAGCTAAAGGTAAACTAAAAAAAATATATAAGAAAATGGCAAATCCCACTAATCAAAAGGTTGCCAATGTTCTAAAGGTTCATTCCATAAAACCCGACATTTTAGAAGCACACTATAATCTTTATAGAGAGATAATGTTTGGCAAATCAAATATAAGTAGAAAGAAACGAGAAATGATTGCTGTCTTGGTTTCGGGCGTTAATGATTGCCATTATTGAATTGAACACCATGGAGCGGCGCTCCACAAATTAAGTAAGGAAAAAGGACTTAAAGAAGAGATTATACATAGTTATCATTCAAGCAACAAGTTAACAAAAAGAGAAAAATTGATGCTTGATTATGCAAGAGACCTTACGAGAAGACCTTCCAGTGTTGAGAAGGAAAATATGAAGAGATTAAAGGATGCTGGTTTTTCGGATGAAGATATTTTAGATATTAATCAGGTGGTGTCTTATTTTAATTATGTGAACCGGATTGTAGAAGGCTTAGGGGTTGAAATGGAATCTAAAGGAGGTAATTAAAATTATAAAAAATGGTAAGCTTTATATTCTTTGGACAAGTGATGATAAAATTACTTTTAAAAACATGATTAGTATGTATGCTTTAAATGGAAAGAAGAACAACTGGTGGGATGAAGTAGAGATAATAATTTGGGGTTCACCAGCAAAATTAGTAGCACAAAATAGTGATATCCAAAAGCATATTAGGTTATTAATAGATAATGGTGTTAAAATATCTGCCTGTAAGGCTTGTGCAGATGAGTTGAATGTAACTCAAAAATTAAAAGTTTTAGATATTGAAGTGAAATATTGGGGTGAACCATTAACTAAAATTTTAAAGAACAATGAGAATTTAATAACTCTCTAATAAAAGAAAATAAGAATTAGAAACTAAATAGTTTAACTATAAAGAGAGATATAAATATAGTTTTATAGATAGAGAACTATTCAAAGAGCCCTGTTTTAAAGCAGTAGGCTCTTTTTTTATGAAAAATTATTTGATTAATTGTTATTAGAAAAATCCCAAATAGATTAAACTTAGTACCATAAGCCGGGATAATAACCTTCTGCAAGAGCTCCAACAGCTAATGTTGCCCATATGATGAAAATACCCAAGGTTATTTTCATAAGGTAATTAATTGAGAAATTAAATTTTTCATGAACCAAAGAGTTAATATAGTTATATGCAAATGGGAAATAGACGAGAGAAAGAATAATTAAAAACACTCCAAAACCAAAGTCGTTTCCCCTAAACAGATTTAATAAACCATCTATAAACACCAAAATCCCAAATAGCCAATTAACAACAAACCAGAAATTAAATTTATTATCCATTTTGATTCTCCTCGTATAATATGATTTCTATGTCTAATTATAATTCTTGAATATATAATAATGTCCTCTACTTTAAAGGGATAGAAAAAATGCCAGTTTAGAACTGGCATTAAAATTCAAAAAAACAATATTTTTTTAATATGTTATTTATTCTATTTTACTTTTTTTAGGATTAAAGGTTTGGACAGGATAAATGGCATCCCATGGAGGTACATTAACTTTTTTAAATAGCTGTTTGAGTGCTTCGGAGGAAGGTGCTTCCCAAAGACAGAAAAACTTATTATTTTCGAAATTGCAATAGGTTTTTTTCCAATCAAATTCTTCAGGCGCTTCTTTTTTAGATAATTCTTTGAGCTTTTCTTCAGTAAAAAAATCGTCATTTTCATGAATTAATAAATATTTAGGCATTATTTTTCACCTCACTTTATTTTTTCATTTTTCTCCTTACAAATTGGAGCTATTAAAAATATTGGAGGGAAATTTAGCTTGAATAATCATGTTATTTAACAGAAGTACTCTTTAATAAGTTCAGTATACACCTTTTTGTAAAAATTAGCAATTTATACTAAAAAAGAGCTCTGCTCAATTCTTGGTTGTCCAAAGTCAATAGAACCGGGTAATTTTTATTGTGAAAAACATGAAATAAAAAGTTAATATTTATCTAATGCCATATTAATAAAACCTAAGGGGGGTAAGAAAAATTATGGATCTTAATGTGTTTAATATTGAGACCTTTATTCGGGGCCAATGATATTATAATAAGTTTGATCCCTGGCCTGATTTAAAAAAGGATCATAACTATTGGAAGCTGGTTCTTAGAGAAGCTGATAAGTTAGATCATAAACTTTATTGTATCCTGCATGGTTACCGCTGTGTTGGCACGAGGTTAAAAGTAGATGATGGTATACTGAAATTAAAGAAAGGAGAAGAGTGGGAGAAATATTGGTCTGATGATAAAAAATAAAAAAAAGAATATTATAAAATTTTAATTCCTTACCGGGATTTAATAAAGGAGATATTAAAAAGAGCCTTGCTTCAAAGTGAGCAGTTGGCTCTTTTTTAGGTTGTATTAATTTTTTTTGTTATTTTAAACTTGCTAACCATTGTTCTTTAACTTCATCAATTGAACTTCCTAATATTTGTTCTGCACTTTTTGGTGTCTCTTTTTCATCATCTTCAAGAGCTGATATAGTAGGAGGTTTTTGGCGTTTGGCTTGGTACAGTTCTAATAATTTTTCTTTTCCATAATGATTTTCTATATATTTAACAAACGATCCTGCAAATGCGCAAAATACTGATCTTTCGATTCTATTTCTAAAATAAGGTTCAGGAAAATATTCTCATATTAATTGATACTTATCATTTTGTAAATAAATCCTTGATAATTCATCTAAGCTGACTCTGCTTTCCATAACTTCAGGAGTATAAACTGCAAAGGTAGAATTTAGATATATTGGAACGCCTTCTTTTAACCAATAAATAGGGCTTATAGATAGATCTCCATCTAAAAGCATGTGAGCTGTTTCATGTATATAAGGTGATGTGTGTTGTTTGACTTCTAATAAATAGACCCTGCCGTTACTTGGTATAGCACTTGAGGTTGTAGTAGGAGGATTTGCTTTAATATAGTATTATATTTTTCCGGGTTCTTCAAAGTTATATTTAATGTATTTAGCTCCCAAGTAATTTTTAAGGTTCCTAATCCCTTTTTCGATTTTTTTTGCTATTAAATATGAATGTTCTTTGTCTATATAATTTTTATCAATATGCAGTTCTGCATGCTCTGTGATTATTATTCTTTTGCCATTTGTGGAGTTATAGTTTATGATAAGGCTTTCAGCAGAAACCATACTAATATCAATTACACTTAAGGCGACGAACAAAATAAATAAAACTACGAATAATTTCTTGCTTGATTTCATTTTAACAACTCCTATAATAATAATTTCTATTTATTTCTGTTAAACAAAAATTGAAATATCCCTCCAAATAGAGCAAATAAAGATTATAGGGGTAGGGGGTATAAATCTCTGGAAGCCCCGAGATCCGCACCGCGCCGGGAGGTGAACAGATACGACCGCGATATTGAGTATAGGGGGGATAGAATTTATTAGCTGGTATAATTAATTGTTTTGTATGTCAATTCTAAAGTTTTTTTAATATCTTTATTAATATTTTTTATTTCATTAAGTAATTCAGATCCTTGATAGTTTATATTTGAGAAATCAATATCTTTATTTTTCATATCTTCTGGATATTTTATATCTTTGACTAATGTTTTTGGATTAAGATGATCATTATTTTTTAAAAAATTAGAAATTATTTTGTTTTTTGGTTTTTTCCCAGAGTATTTTAGTATTATTTGGATTAGTTTTTCATCTAACCTATCATCCCTTTCTAAGAAATTAATCAATGAAGATACATCATGTCCTTTGTAGTCATTATTGCTAGTTATTAATATATACAACCCCTTAACTAATAGTTCATAACCATGCATTAATATGAATAGAGCTGGGGCTAAAGTATTGAAATCACTCCACTTAGTAACTTTATTTAATTTTATCATATTAATTGGTTTATCACTAATTAAGTAATTTCTATTTCTATTTTTTATTAAGTTTTCGAGAATGTTTTTACTTGTATTTAAATAATTATCTGCTAATTTAAGGCTCTTTCATAATTACCTTATAGAATTTTAAAAAAATAATAATGACCAATTTACTTTACTTGGATCTTTATGAACAGTAAATTAAACTGAAATTAATGATTCACAAAAATTATCAGTTAAATTAGGGTATAGATACCCTAGGTAAGTAGATAATTTGAATTTGAATTATCTAAATTTAAGCAGCTTGGTCTTCTTTTTGATTTTTGAAACTCTCTGTTGCTATTTTAGCAGTAATTAAACCTATGCAGCTTAATAAAATATGGGTCATGACCTTCTTTTTACCTTTGACCCGTACATTTTTTAAACCAAGTTGTTCTTTTAACCTGGAAAAAGTTCTCTCAACACTGGTCCTTTTATCATAAATATCATCCCAGGTACTCGAATCGCGATGAGGAACCGAAACATAGCGCGGATCATGCTTCGGTCGTGTTTTAGTAACATGACCATAATTGGAATCAGAACACCAGGCTGAGCCATGAACACAGTCTACTTTATCACATACATGAGGGCATCTAAATTTGTTATCTCCATTGTAATGGCCCCAGTAGACCATCTTATGACCGGCACTGCATATGGGAGTTCCTTTGTAATCATAATATCCCGCCGGCGGTTGCTTAGAGTTTCTTGTGTTAATAGGAATGATAGCCTGTGCATTGTAATCGAATAAAATTTGTTTATAGATTGTGTGGCGATCATAAGCTGAATCCATAGTCCAAAAATCAGGTTGCTGACACTTTATTCCGTTTAATATTTGGCTCACTTTTTGTACGAGTGGTAAAGCCTCATTACCGTCGCTTTCATTGGCTGGTGTTAATGAGATAGCAAGAGGTAATTCACTAGAGGTATCTACTGCAAGATGAACTTTCCAGCCGAACCAAGTTATCTTATTGTGATGTGAATCATACTTGCTACCCCAGTCTGGGGTATTCGGATTATCTTTATCTACCTGAGATTGTGGTTTTGCTCGTTCATAAGATGTGAGCTTAGAAGCATCAATTGCAGCAGTTTCTGGATTAATTATATCCATTTGATGAGCTTTATCTAATAATTTAGAATAAAGTGTTTCTAAACTATCTGATTCAGACAATTTCTTAAAATATCTACTTAAAGTCGCTTCACTGGGAACTTCACTGTAAAAACCAAAGCCACAAACATGACTAAACACGGGATCTTCTTTAAGCCTGCGAACCAGGGCAACTCTGGTAGGAATATTTTCTATTCTTTGGGCTAAAAAAGCTCTAATTATTGATTTGATGTCATATCCTTTTGGTCCTTTTTTAGAATTAGTGCTTAAAGATTTAACAACAGGTTTTAAGTCGATGTCTTCAAAAATTAATTCCAATTTCGTTTTTCCTTGAAGATCAAACAAATCTTCCAAGGAAAATAGATTCATTTGTTGAATATAGTTATTAATAGGTTTCACCTCTTTTTGTGATTATTTTTTGTTTTTTTCCTATTAACTATATTCAACAAAAAATGGGGTGAAGCCTTTTTTATATTGTTATCAATACTGTTAACTCAAGGTTCATTTATATGAAATTTCCTTATTTAATAATAGTTTTATCACCTTCGAATCTATCTATAATTATCACAATAAAACCTCCTTGTTATTTATTCATTTCTGATATTAAATTTCTGGTAGAATCTAATAACTCTGCTTCATAACTATCATTATTCAAAATATAAGATGTTGTTTAAATATATTTACCTTGTTTTATTGTATTAATAGAAATTTATTAAAAATCAATCATTTAAAAGGAATATTTTTATTTATATATAATTCTCTAAATAGAAGGTTATTATAAGTAAGTTTATTGTAATAACCTAAGTATATAAGGAGGATTAATATGCTTTTAGAAGAGATTGTATCTAAAATGTCAAAATTATATCTCGGTAGGTTGGTTGACAGTTTTTTGAAAGATACACCTAAAGATAATGAAGAAGAGATGCGGCAATTAATTTTGAAGAATAAAGATGAATTTGTTGATTCTGATAGGATTAATAATAAACTGGATTTTATACATATTGATAGCAATACAAGGTTGTTGAATAATTTATTATTAAATATTCTTCTTAATGAAAATGATTATAAAGCAGAAAAGAATGACTTAATTCAAAAAGTAAAAGATAAAGAAAAAGAAATATTAAAAAAGAGCAGAGAGGAAGATTGTCTAAAATATAGTAACGAAGAGGCTTTGAATATCTATAAGAAGGTATTAATAGCAGCATGGAAGTGGCAGGATGATATAAACCCACATGAACAAAATATATTAAACACCCTAAGAGAAGAGCTAGAAATAAGTAAACATGAACATAGAATTCTTGAAAGCAAACTAGGATATTTCCCTCAAAAAGGAAACAAAATTCACGGTTATAAACCAATAAAGGAAAGTTTGAAGGATTTACAGTATAGAGGTTTATTGACAAGGCTTAGAGATGATAATTCCTATTTTGTTATACCTGAAGAGATAGCTAAAACCATGAAAGAAATATTGGGAATTGAGTTGAAAGATAGTGTCTATAAATTACTTTTAGAAAAATTAAAGAAGAAGCAATTAAAAACAATCTTAGAAAACTTTAATTATCCTTACTCGGGAAGAAAACAAGAACTTATCAAAAGAATATTAAATGCTCAAATTTATCCATCTATGTCGTTAAATCAACTTACAAGAGATGAATTAAGAGAAATATTAATAGATTTAGAAAATGTTAATATAAGTGGTACAAAGGAAGATAGGATCAATAATATTTTGGAGTTTTATGATAACTTAGTCACATATGAAATAGAAAGTGATGATCCAAGAGAATTATATTTTAACTATATTGAGGAATTAGCCAATAGGGAATATGATCAGCTGAGAGGGAATAATGTTATAGATAAGGATATATCAGTTGAAAATTATTTTGAAGAAGCCACAAATTATTTATTTGAAGAATTAATGGGACACAAACCGGCCAAAATGCATGGCAGCGATAATCCTGATGGAAGATTAATTTGTGATAATGAAGAGATAATCTTGTGGGATAATAAAAGCTGTGAACAAGAATATACCTTTCCAGATAAACACTTAAAACAGTTCAGAAGATATATTCAGGATGAAAAACAAAGAGTAACTTTGTTTTTGGTTATAGCACCTCAATTTAATTCTAATTGTCTAATGAAAGCACAAAAATTAAAAGCACAATCAATAGAAGATACAGATGTAGGTCTTATAACAGCTGAAAATCTTAAATATGTCGCTGAGAATTGGAAAGATTATTGTTCTAATGAATATAAGTTTAATTTAAAGATATTTGATTATACTGGATTTTTAACAAAGGATATCTTAAAGCAAAGAATGAAATGGGCACTATAATTAAAAATTATTGACCTAGTTATTAAATGTATAAAAGCTTATTAAATTTTTGATAGATTGATATTTGCTAGAAGTGAGAAATGTTATCGAGTTAACTTTTTCTATTTATGAGGAGTGAACTGTATGAGGAAAAATATTGTTGTTTTTTTATTAATTTTTATTACAATTATAGTCTTCGCTCCATTAATACTAGCATCTAATAATAATATGCACATTATTCCGGGAAGCGATGAAGATTCTGTAAATTTTAAAATCTACGGTGATTTAAAGGTTAATGAAGAAAAAACAATTATAGTAAAGGTTTATGATGAATCTTATATACATAAAAAAATTGTTGAGGGAAAAGAAAAACATTATATAAACTTCCTTGTTTTTCACAAAAACAAAACCGGTTGGGGTGAATCAATTCAAGAATTACCCAACTATAAATTTCAAGGCCCAGGGGGTTTTGTAGAGAAAACAGATTTACCTTTAACTAAAGCTGGAGACAAATGGATTGGAGAAATAGATATTATTATAAAAAGGTCTATAAAGGCTATACAAGTATGGAAGTTTAAGAATTCAGGGGAGAGATATTATGGAATTAATGTTAACTTATCTTCAAATGAAAGTGAATTATTGAAAATAAATGCAAGATCCGATGAAGGGTTTAAATGGAACTATTATCTTTATATTCCTAACAACATATTTTCTAGTAACTTAAAATATATGCTAGTTGAACCAAATAATACTGGTACTTTTACAGATAATATGGATAGGCATGAAAATGCAGCCAAAAAAATAGCCAGTAGAAATCCTATTGCACAAAAATTAGGGATACCAGTATTAGTACCAGCTTTTCCTAGACCCAAAACTATCAAAGGTATATCAGAGGATGGTTGGTTATATTATACCCAGGCTTTAGATAGTAAAACACTTAAAATTGAAAAAGGATTATATAAAAGATTAGACAAACAACTAATAGCTATGATTGAGCATGCAAAAACTTTACTTAAAGATAAAGAAATAGAAGTAAAAGAAAAAGTGTTTATGTTTGGATTTTCAGCTTCTGGAACTTTCACAAACAGATTTGCTGTTTTACATCCTAAATATTTACAAGCGGTTGCCACTGGTGGTTTGAATGGATTACCCATACTTCCTATAAAAAGCAAAGACAATAAAAAGTTGTATTATCCTGTGGGGGTTTATGATATAAAAGAAATCACAGGAGAAGAATTTGATGATAAAGCCTATCAAAAAATTCCTCAGTATATTTTTATGGGAGAGGAAGATACGAATGACACATTACCTTTCCCAGCTCCGTTTAGCAAACAGCAAAAAGAGATTATTAAAGATGTTTATAATACAAAACCAATACCCATTGATGAACAAGAAAAGAAAACCGAAGCTGAAATTGTAGTTGATAGGTTTAATATAGCTAAAGAAATATATATAAAAGAGGATATTCCAGCACAATTTGTTATATATAATGATGTGGGTCATAAGCTCACTAATTATATGATAGATGATATTGTAAATTTTTTCGAAAATACTGCAAGTAGTAATTAATATGAAATTTCAGCTACAATGTTTTGAAAATAATAGCACTTAATTATTAATAAAAAAATATAAAAATTACTATTTTTATCATAAAATTATATAATATATAAAAAGATAGTGAATATAGTAAATGTTGGATTTGAATTAAAAATTTAATATCAATAAAAATTTTTTAAGAATTGTTAATTGTAATTGTGATAATTATTTAAAATAATTCTTGTTGAAAATCAAACTTTATAGTTGAGATTTAATGTTCACGCCTTACTTTATAACTAATTAATGGAGTGTGGATTATAATGGAAGTACCTTTATCTGAATTTGCTTTTGTCGTAGAAGCAACGGGTAATATTTTAATAAGTGGGCCTATTTTAGATCTATTAAAAAAATTTATCAATAAAAAGGATATTAAGCAGTTTCACAATAATTTGGATGATGATGTAATTGAAATGCAAAAACGATTATTCCATATGCATACGAATGATTTTGCACCTTTACGCGGCGAAAACAAATGGTCTTCTGTGGAAAATGAAGATGATTATTATGGCAAGGATACTGTTGATCAAGTTCCTATACCTCCTTATGATGCCATTGGATTAGCTAATTTATATGAAAGAATAAGCAACTTTCGTACTGAAAGGATAAATGATACAGAAGATTTAATTGATATGAATGGAAGTATTATGAGTATTGGTGGTAATAGAATAATACATCCTAAATTAAGAAAAATAATTGAAAAAGATTTTGCTAACCTTCCTTTTCAATTTGTAAATAAAGAAAAGAAGTTAGATTATATCCCTGCCGAGAGCCCTGATGAAATTAAGAGAGTTTTTAGAGATGAGGATGGAAATTGTTATGAAAAAACTTCTTATTATAATAAAGTATTAGTTGATACTAGAGATAGAACTAAGCCCCCTTTTGGGCCATTTGTAAATAAAGAAGGTAAAATAATAAGTGATGTAATACTTTTGTCTATTCTGCCTGGATTACCAGGGAAATTGACTATTTTTATAAGAGCAGGATATGGAGGAGGTTCTAGATTAGCTGATATCCTTTGCTCAAAAGAAATTCTTGAGGAATTAACAGAAGAAACAAGAGGAAAATCAGCTCCATATCTTCAAGCTGTATTTTATGTGCCCGCTAATCATAAAGAAAAGATTGAAGTATATGGAAAACCGGAATTGGTAGATATAAAACCTTTAAGGTTTTAACTATTAAACAAATTAAAATAAAGATTGGAAATTTGAATAAAATTTCTTATCAAGAACGGTGGAGTGAACGGACCCAATGAAGCCTGGCAACCCCTGGAAATAGGAAGGTGTTAAATTTCTTAGTGGTTTTAATACAGAAAAGAATTATATTAAGAAAATATTTTAAGATAATTTATTGAATAAATTAAAATTCAAAATACAAATTTTAAAAATTACTCGCCTTTTAGGAGATTTTGATACTTTTGAGTGAAAAAACAAGAATTCTTTTGAATGTTTGATGAGACTTATAGCAAGAATAGGTGAAAATTCTTGAATTTTTAGGGATTTATAAAAACATGATCAACTAAATATTTATTTCCATTCGGACTTAACAAAGTTCAAAACATAAAAACTATGCATTAAACCTTGCAATCTAAATCCTTTATAAAAAAAGAAATAATATCTTTAAATACTTGACAGTTATTTACAACTGGATTATAATGTATTTAACAAAAATTTAATAGATACTTTTGCCGAATCCCATTATTTTTAAATGGGAGCGGGGGAACCAATGAATTTTAGGGGCGAATCCATTTATGGTAAGGTTACCCTTTAACCTGAGTCCGACAGCTAACTCCGTAGGCGTTATTAAAGGGAGGTAGAGATATTAGTATATAAAGTCCTTGGGACTCTTATATATAATTTTAGGCTGCAGCTACCTTGCTGGAGTCTTTTTTTATTTGGGAGTGATTATTATGAAAAAGAAATTTAGCCTTAAGCATAAAATACTGCTCGGATATATGGCTATAACATTAATATTAATTGTTTTAGCAGGTTGGGCTATATACAACTTCATGTCTTTAGATGAATCAATTCATGATATTATGGTTGAAAATTATCAGAGTGTAATAGCTTCGGAGGGAATGATGGAAGCTTTAGAAAGACAGGATAGTGCTGAACTCATATTTATTTTCGGCCAGCAGGAAGAGGCTTTAGAAATATTTCAAAAAAATCAAATAGAGTTCATGAAACACCTCTCTCGAGCAGAAGATAATATAACAATTGAAGAGGAAAATCAGATAATATCTAATCTAAATAAAGATTACCAGACTTATTTAGACAAGTTTATTCAGCTAAGAGATTTAGCAAATGAAGGCAATATTGAAGAAATGCAAAATTATTATCTAACAGATATAATGCCTCACTTCCAAAAAATAAAAAATGAAACTAGGGATCTTTTAACAGTAAATCAAGAGCATATGAGAGAAGCTCAGTCTAAGGCAAACAGTCGTGCAACTCAGGCAATATATTCATCAATAATATTTTCTGTAATAGCAATTATATTAGCAATTACTCTTGGAATCTATATTTCTAATAAAATATTAAAACCAATTAATAGCCTTACTGAAACTATTAAAGAAATTGCAGGCGGCAATTTAGAAAAGAAAATAAATATAACCACTAAAGATGAAATTGGTGAGTTAGCAGAAGAATTTAATAGTATGACTGAAAGGCTCAAAGAATACGAGCAGATAAATATTAGCAAATTAATAGATGAGAAAAATAAATCAGAAGGTATAGTAAAGAGTATTTCCAATCCATTAATTGTAACCGATGATGAAAATAGAATACTATTAATAAATCCCGAGGCTGAAAAGTTATTTAACCTAAGAGAAAAAGATGTGAGTGGAACTCATTTTCTAGAAATAATCAAAGAAGAAAAAATATTTGATTCGATTACTGAAACTTTAGAAACCGGTAAAGAACAAAAAGGTCAAAAAAATGATGTTTTAGAGTTTACTTATAATAATAAAGAACATTATTATCGAATTACTACCAATCCTGTTAAAGATAAAAAAGGAGAAACCAATTTGGTGGTAACTATCTTAGAAGATATTACTCATCTAAAAGAAGTAGACCAAATGAAATCCGAATTTGTATCAATGGTTTCACATGAATTTAGAACACCTTTAACTTCTATGAATATGAGCATAAATATGTTGTTAGAAGAAAATACAGGAGAGATTAATGAAGATCAAAAAGAGTTATTAGAAGTAGCTAAAGATGATACAGAACATCTAAATAATCTTGTTGATGATTTATTAGATTTATCTAAGATAGAGTCTGGAAAGATAGATTTAGACTTTGAAAATGTAAAAGTAGAAGAAATATTTAATAGTTCAATTAATCCTTTTGAAAATAAAGCATCAGATAAAAATATTGATTTAATTCAAAAAGACGTAGGAGACTTAAAAGTATATGCTGACTTAAACAAAATCACATGGGTAATAACCAATTTAATTGGAAATGCCCTCCGTTATACTACTGAAGGAGATAAAATTGTACTTGATGCTAATAAAAAAGGACATAAGGTTTATATTTCTGTAGCCGATACAGGAGAAGGAATTCCAAAAGAATATCAGCATAAAATATTTGAGAAATTCGTAAGGGCAGGCACGGATCAAGATGAAAGTTCGGGAACCGGCTTAGGATTACCGATTGCTAAAGAAATTGTTGAGGCACATGGAGGAAGAATTTGGGTTAAAAGCAAAGAGGGTGAAGGCAGCAAATTCACTTTCACCTTGAAGTTGCCTAAATAGGAGTTGGTTTAATTGAATAAGGTGTTACTAATTGAAGACAACAAAAATATAATAAAAGTAATCTCAATGTTATTAACAGATGAAGGCTTTGATTTAAAAGTTGAAAAGGATGGAGTTAATGGAGTAGAAACAGCTTTAGAATGGGAACCCGATTTAATTTTACTGGATATCAAACTACCTAAAATGAATGGTTTTTTGGTCTGTGAGACTTTAAGAGATAATGAAAAAACTGTTGATACAAAGATTATTATTGTAAGTGCAAAAGCTGAGGAAGAGGACATCCAGCGTGGTTTTGAATTGGGCGCCGATGAGTATATGACTAAGCCAATAAATCCAGATGAACTTCTGGAAGTAATAAATAAACATTTAAAATTATTATAGGAGGTTTTTTTGATGAATGAAAAAAAGAACATTTTAATTATTGATGATGAGAAAAATATTAGATTTACTTTAAAGAAAAGTCTAGAAAGTGATTATGAGGTTGTCACAGCTGTTAATGGTGAAGACGGAATTGAAAAATTTCAGGAAAATGAGTTTGATTTGGTCTTGTTAGACATGAAATTACCTGGTATAGAAGGTATGGAAGTATTGAAACGGATTAAAGATTTAGATAATAAAGCCGATATAATTATCATAACCGGCTTTGGTTCAGTAGATAGTGCAGTAGAAACAATGAAATTAGGAGCCATTGATTATTTAAGAAAGCCCTTTACACCTGATGAAATCAAGGAAATTGTTAAAGAAGTAATAGGACGAAAAGAAAATGAATTAAAAGAAGAAAATTTAGAGAGTTATGAAGACTATTTAACATTTGCTAAAAGTTGTATAAATAATCAACAATTAGAAAAAGGTTATGAATATATTCAAAAAGCTGTGAGTATGGATACCTCTAAACCTGAAGCCTTTAATTTATTAGGGGTAATAATGGAATATAAAAACAAACCCTTAGAAGCTCAAAAGCAGTATAGAGCTGCTTTAGCCATAGATCCATCTTATAAACCAGCTCAACATAATTTAGAAAGAACCAGCCAGTTTGAGTACTCTAAAAAAGATATAAAGATGGATGAAGAAGAGGAAGATCAAGATAAGGAGAGTTAATAATGTATATAGTTATAATTGGATGTGGAAAAACTGGCTCTGCTGTAGCGGATCTTCTATCAAAAAATGGTGAAGATGTGGTTGTCATTGATAAAGACAACAGTGCCTTTAATAAACTATCACCTGATTTTACGGGTTTTACAATAAACGGAGATGCTACAGAAGTAGAAGTTTTATTAGAATCTAAAATTAATAAAGCAGATATGGCAATTGTAACCACTGAAGTTGACACAGTTAATTCCATGGTGGCTCAAATTGCCAAAGATATATATGAAGTCCCTAAAGTAATTGTAAAGATAAACGAACCTGATAAAGCGACTATATATAATAATACAGATATTTTAACAATAAGTCCAACAGATTTATTTATAGATGAACTTAGAGATAGATTGGCAAAAGATGATAGTGAAGTGTTAAATGAGGAGAGTTTGACATGAAAATAATAATTGTAGGTGATGGAAAAGTTACTTATCATTTGATCAAAAATTTTATTGCAAAGGGGTACGAAGTTTCTGTTATTAATGATAATGATGAATACTGTGACTATTTGGCAAGTAAAACTAATGCTTTAGTTATAAAAGGAGATGGAACTAACCCCTATTATTTAAATCAGTCAGGTGCAAATAAAGCAGATATAATTTTAGCTTTAACAGATAATGATCCTGATAATTTATATATATGTCAGATTGCTAAAAGTTATTTTCAAATCCCTAAAACTTTCTCAGTGGTTAATAATCCAGATAATGAAGAAATGTTCAAAGAATTAGGGGTTGAAACAATCTTTAATACTACAAAACTTATTTCTCTATTAATAGAACAGAGAGTAGAAGTATCTAATGTCAGCAATTTGATTTCTATTGAAGAGGGAAGGTTAAATATTTCTCAAGTAATACTAACTTCGGATTCTCCTATAATTGGGAAAACATTAAAGGAAATTGATTTGCCACATGATATTGTGTTTGGTTGTATTATCAGAGATGAACAAATATTAATTCCAAAAGGAGATACAAAATTATTAGAAGGCGATAAAACTTTAATAATTACCTTACCTGAAAAACAGGCAGAAGCTTTTGAGGTATTACTAGGTGAATAAGCAGGTGAAAAAATGCGGTATTTAGAGATCCTTAAAGAAAGATATCAACTTATAATTAGATATATTGGAATCCTAATAATGGGAGTGGCAATATTTTTACTTTTGCCATTATTAAGTCTTCCATTTTATCCTGAAGAAATAAAATATAGTTATGCTTTTTTAGTTCCTGCGATTATTATTTTTATTATAGGATATATAGCTTGGAAATATACAAGACATAATAGAGAAGATGTTTCACTTTCTTTAAAAGAAGGTGGAATAATAGTGTTATTTTCATGGGTAGTGGCTGTTATAGCTTCTGCTCTTCCTTTTATGATGATTGACATGCTTAATTTCACACAGGCTATATTTGAATCTATGAGTGGCTGGACAACAACTGGCTTATCTGTAGTAGATGTCACAAAAACACCTAAATTGATATTACTTTGGCGTTCAATTATGCAGTTTTTTGGTGGTGCAGGTTTAGTTGTAGTAATGTTATCATCTGTTTTACATCCCTATGGTTTTGGTTTATATAATGCAGAAGGTAGAAGTGATCAACTTCTTCCTCATATTAAAAGATCAACTAAAGCCATCATGATAATATATAGTGGATATACTGTGGGAGGAATAATTTTATATGCCTTAGCCGGAATGACTATTTTTGATGCCTTTAATCACTCTTTAGCTGCATTATCAACCGGTGGTTTTTCTACAAAAGCGAATTCGATTGGACATTATAATAGTTTATCTATAGAAGTAGTAACCTGGATTTTAATGTTGATTGGTACTACTAACTTTGCTACCCATTATGCTTTATTAAAAGGGAAAATAAAGGTATTTTTTAAAAATGGAGAAATCAGATTATTGATGTTGCTGAATGCTGTTTTTATTCCAATTTTGATTTACTTTTCTATAAATAATCTTTACGATAAACTACCTAATGTCTTGAGAAGGGCAATATTTGAAACAATTACAGCTATTTCAACCACTGGGTTTTCTTTAGATACATTTAATACTTGGAATTTGTTTGGAATTCTTCTTATTATAATATTAATGTTAATTGGTGGTGGAACAGGTTCTACTGCGGGTGGTATTAAGTTATATAGAATATATTTGATTTTTAAATCAATATATTGGGAAATCAAAGGGTATTTTTTACCTGAAGACGTAGTTAGAAAAAACTATATTTGGCGGGGAGAAAAAAGATTAGCTGTAAAGCCTGAATTTGTAATGGAGGCTGCTAATTATTTTGTCTTATATATGTTCACATATTTTCTTGGAGTATTAATCTTTTTATCTCAAGGATACAATTTATCTGACTCGATGTTTGAATTTGCTTCTGCTCTTGGTACAGTAGGTCTATCTGTAGGTATTACTTCTTCTGAAGCGCCTTCTATAATTTTATGGACTGAAACCTTGGGTATGTTTTTAGGGAGATTAGAATTCTTTGTAATCTTCTTTGCTGTCATTAAAATATTTAAAGATATGAAATATTATTATTCTAATAATAGTTAGTGTTAAAACATTTGTAAAAATTGATAAAGTGAACAATCCGGAGGCAAAAAAATGAAACAGTTTGTAATAATTGGGTTGGGAAGATTTGGGTTTAGTATTGCAAAAACACTTGCAAAACATGGTCATGATGTATTAGCTATCGATAACGATGAAAAAAAGGTTAATGAAATATCCGATTATGTCACTCATGCTGTTCAGGCAGATGCAGCAGATGAAAAAACCCTACAAACATTAGGGGTAAGAAATTTTGATGCAGCAATAGTTAGTATTGGTGGAAATTTGCATACCAATATATTAACCACTTTAATATTAAAAGAACTAGGAGTTTCATATGTTATTGTTAAAGCTCAAGATGAATTACATGGAAAAGTTTTACTTAAAACTGGAGCAGATCGTATAGTTAACCCAGAAAAAGATATGGGAGCCCGGTTAGCAAAAAACTTATTATCAACTAATATTTTAGATTATTTTCAATTTGCTAGTGACCATAGCATAGCTGAAATTATTACACTTCCCTTTATGGTTGGAAAAACCCTAAAAGAATTGGAATTTAGGAAAAAATATAATTTAAATGTGATGGCTATTAAAAGGAATCAAAAGCTGCTCATGTCTCCGGGAGCTAATGATAAGATTCTTGAGGATGATACTTTAATCGTAATGGGAAGTAATGAGAGTTTAGATAAGATTAGGGAATTAGATTGGTAAGAGAGAATGAGTAAAAAATATTAGATTTTTAAATCAAGCAT